>MTKZ01021814.1_pt1 | contig 11103 bp, 10 predicted proteins | sample 1042781 | NCBI WGS metagenome assembly MTKZ01 (sample SAMN06212207, study PRJNA360539) | anaerobic digester metagenome | biome: Wastewater treatment plant; material: sludge; isolation source: anaerobic digester fed with sludge from wastewater treatment plant | place: Denmark: WWTP Viborg ...
CGCCACCCGCCAGCAACCCAGACGGCCCGCTCCACATAACCGCGGGGGCCACATATTGGTTCCTATGTGGAGTTCCACATAGGAACCACAACCCCGGCTCCGGGAGCCACGGCCGATACGACCGATGGTTTTCGTGGCGCCAGGCCGCCTTCACACGCTTCACAACCCGCCGGGTTGTCCGCTCCGAACCCTCGTAACCCAACGCCACCAACTTGTCATGAACCACATTGCCCCGGATCTTGCCCTTCGATCGGTCCACCCACCCCTCAACACGATCGATGAACGGATCCGCCACCGATTCCCGGTCCTGAACCGCCGGAACCGTCACGTCCAACCCGGCCTCTCTCGCTTTCACATAACGGCGCACCGTGTGGTGATCCACACCACACAACTGGCCTGCTGACCGGTATGAACCAGTCAGGTCGTAGGCCTCAAGGACCTCCATGATCTTCTCCTTTGACAACATGAGCGTGTTCTTCCTGGTGCTCGGCATCGATAGGTCAGCGCCATCGATCCAAGCCCAGGAGGAACACCAACAAACGGATACCGGCCACCAACGGGCCAAACCCGTGGCCACACGCGGGGACAACCCATGACCGCCCCCGGGGAACCCCTACCGGCCACCTACGGGGAGCATCTCATGTCCGTTGACAGCATCGGGGCCAGACGCTTGCCTGCCGGACATTGTGCCGCCCGCCAGCACAACTCCAACGCCGACACGACCTCCGCCGTGTAGACGGGCGTACGCGGCGCTCTGGGCGCCACCAGCCGGACCGTGCCGGCCTGTCGGAGCTGCGGCCGGGCGTGGTCACGATGCCAACCAGTCAACTCGACCAGATCGTCAAGGATCTGGGACTTCTCGGGTCTGGTCGCTTGCCGGTATTTCGTTGCCAGCCGGTTGGTCACCGCACGCCGCTCGCCCATCGAAAGCTCCATCGCTCAGGCGTACCCGAGCCCGGCCCCACGCGGAGATTCCTACGTGAGGCAACGAACCCTCCTGCGCGGAGGTTTGGAGTGAGTCAATGCGGTCGGCCTGCTTGGGTTAACACTGAGGGTGTATAATTGGAGGCACTCGCGGTGGGAACATCGTTGTAAAGATGGTCTTACTGGGCAACGGTGCGTACCCGAAGACGAAACAACGAGGCACTACCAGGTCATGAGCACTTTCAAGTCATGAGCACTTTGTTTGAAACGAGGTTCTCCGCTTCTGGAGTGGTTTTTGATCTGGATGGCGTGCTGGTCGATTCCGTGGCGGTTGCGAATCGCGCTTGGACTGCGTGGGCGAAAGTCCGGGGTCTCAGCGTTGAGACAGTTCTCGGGCTGACCCGAGGTGGGCGACCAGTCGACTCAATTCGGTTTTTGTTGCCTGACTCAGATCCTGAGGCCGAAGCGGATTGGCTGGTCGGGTATGAATTGTCGCTGCTCAACTTCTGCACACCCATGCCTGGTGCCATCGCCCTGGCCAGGTCATTGCCCAGCGATCGCTGGGCCGTTGCGACGAGTTCGTCTAGGGAACTGGCGGTTGCGCGGCTCAAGTACGTTGGTCTCGAGCTTCCGTCCGTTCTCGTGGCGTCTGAGGATGTCGAACGGGGCAAGCCCGAGCCCGACCCGTACCTGCATGCCGCTCAGGCTCTCGGTCTCGATGCGAGACTCGACTGGATCGGTATCGACGACAGCAACGTCGGTCTGCAGTCGGTGCGAAGTGCTGGTGGAGTTCCCTGCGGAGTGAGCGGCTCTGCCGGGCCCGCCAAGCTAGAGGCTGCGCAGTTCGTGATTGAGAGTCTTGAATCGGTCCAGGTATATTCGATTAAAGAAGGCTGCATTGAGTTTCATCTGCGGACGTTGTCGGCAGACAATTCGGACGAGCTGCGTTGATGGGAGCGACAATCTCTCAGCACCCGTCGGCCGAAACCGGGCAGCCCATCGCTGTGGGGCTGGTTGGCGCTGGTCCTTGGGCGCACGCTGTTCACGCGCCGATGCTGGCCGCTGGGCCAGAGACACTCCTGGCAGGTGTCTGGACTCGCCGCTTCGACGTAGCGTCCCGGCTCGCTGGTCGGTACGGCGCTCCGGCCTACCGAAGCTTCGATGAGTTGCTCAATAACTGCGACGCCGTTGCCTTCTGCGTCCCCCCGGGCGTTCAAGCTGCGCTCGCCCCAATCGCAGCCAGGGCAGGGAAGGCACTGCTCCTTGAGAAGCCCATCGCTGCGGATCTTGCGGGTGCCGACCGCTTGGCTGAGGCTGCAGCGGAGACTGGGGTTCCCTCGATGCTCATGCTCACTTGGCGCTTCTCCACCGCTGGGGCAGACTTCCTCACGGACGCTGCTGCTTTCCGAGCCTCCGGAGGTCACGCCTGGTTGCTTTCGAATGCACACTCCGCCGGAGCGTACGCTACGCCGTGGCGCCGCGAGCGGGGAGCATTGCTCGATCTCGGGCCTCACGTCATCGACTTCCTAGACGTCGCGTTGGGCTCTGTTGTCGGTGTCACAGCGCAAATCCACAGGCTCGGAAGGTATCGGTTGTCGTTTGAGCACGAATCTGGCGCCGTTAGTCAGGCTGAGGTTTGCGCCAGATCGCCGTTAGCGACCCAGCATGCCGGGGTGACCCTGTTCGGACCGTCGGGCCACCTGACGGCCAATCTTTCGGGTGCCGGCTCGAGGGCGACCTTCGCACGTGCGCGGTCTGCGTTCGCCGAGGCAGTCACGCGTGAGACGCCCCACCCGTTTGGTATTGCTCGGGGCGTCTATATCCAACGGATCCTCGAAAGCGCTGAATGTCAGATCGAATTGTCGCCGCTGGGGTGAGATCCCGTTTCGGCCGGATTTCCAAGGCGAGCCAGCACCTCCTGCTGGCTCGCAATCCCTTGGACCCCATGAGAGCGGAGCGAGAGGCCGCTTGCGACGATGGCAGTCGCTGCCGCCGCCTCTAGGTTGTCGCCCCGTGCAAGCGCGATTGCCATCGCCGCTGCGAAAGAATCTCCGGCCCCGTTTCGGTTCACGATCTGACGCATCTTTAACGCTGGGAACCAGAGCGTCTGCTGGCCGCGGTACACCCGGGCTCCGGCTGGACCCAGGGTTACTACTGCGATGCCACCCTGAGCGAGGACGTGCTCAACGGGCCCGAGCGCAAACGGCTCCTCTTCCTCATTGATCACCAATAGGTCCACTCGTGACCAGAGGTCAGGGTTGACCTGGATTGGGGAAAGGCTCACCTGACCTGTCCTGTCTCGGTGGCGCATTGCACCCTGGGGTGTGCAGCTGACGAAGTCTGCTGCCGCTAGCCATTCCCAGGATCCGCTGTCCAAGTGGATCTCGTCGGCGACCGGGCACAGGTGGCAAACTGATGCCCGAACCGGTGGCGGAAGGGGGATCGCTCCACCATCGTCCAACATGTGTTGTATACGATCTTCTCCCATGAAGACGTTACGGAAAGTGGTCGTTCTAGGTGATTCCAGCAAGATGGGTGAGCTGCGTTCAGGTAGAAGCCGGCTGAGCTCACATCGGTCTCCGGGCGAGCAGCGGCCGTAAAGCGCCGCCTGCATGCCTAGCTTCGCTGCTTGGATCGCAGCGTAGAGGCTTGAACCACCGTAAGTCTGCGAATCCCGCTCGTCCCGGTCGATCGTCGGGTTCCCCACTGCGAGGAAGTCGACGCAATCCGAAGGTGCGCAAGGTAACGACGCCGAAGTCATCGACTTCAGGATACAGGCAAAGTGAAACACCACTCGGTTCTGGCTGGCTGGATACAATCTTGGCGGCGGACGCTCGGTACCTTCCCTTTGTCGCGGCACGAAGCCGACTTCTTGTCTATCATCTACTGATGATCCGATCTGTCGGCTCAATTCGTCGATCAGCCAAGGCCCCTATCGCTATGTCCTATCTACCCTCCGATGCACCATCCCTGCTGCTGCCGGCTCCGGAGTTCCTGCGGGACGCGAGTGCTGGACCGGTTGAGCGTCGGGAGTCGCTGGTGTTGGGGGTCGACGGTGGAGCCACGAAGACGCGCGCCGCTGTTCTTAACTTCGAGACAGGAGCAGTATTCGTCGGGAGGGCAGGACCAAGCAACCCACATGCCGTGGGGTTCGAACCGGCATCTGCTGCAATCGAGGAAAGCGTAGCGCAGGCTATGTGCTTGGCCGGTATTGACCCCGCCCAGCTAGGTGCCGCCGTCCTCGGTATTGCTAGCGCCGATCTGCAGGCCGACCGTGCGCAGCTTCTGCGTGGCACCCCGGCGTTACAGTCGGTTCCACACCGCCTCGTCACGAATGATGTAGTCATCGCCTGGGCAGCCGGTACGCTGGGTTTACCAGGCATTGCGCTCATTGCGGGTACCGGAAGTAACTGTTTCGGCGTCGATGACGACGGGGCAGCGTGGCGAAGCGGCGGCTGGGGTCACATCGTTGGTGACGAGGGGTCTGGTTATGCGATTGGTCTAGCCGCCCTTCGAGCAATTGCTTCATACCGTGACGGGCGGGGACCTTGGACAAGCCTTGTCTCAAAGTGCCTGAGTCATTTCGCACGTGACTCGGTTGAGGAGTGCATCCGTCTTGCCTACGTTACTTATGGGAAGGCCGAAGTCGCTGCGCTCGCGGGTTTGGTGCAAGAGGCTGCAGAAGGAGGCGACGTCATAGCACGAGAGATCTTCAACGAGGCGGGACGAGCGTTGGCGAATTTCGTTGTTACGACCGCGGAGAGGCTTACCTTTCGCTCGCCGTTTCCGGTGGCGATGGTGGGAGGTGCGTTCCGAGCAGGACATTGGCTTGTCGACCCTTTGCGGGTGGTGTTGGCGCGTTCGGTTCCGGCAGCCACGCTCGTCGCCCCACCGATCAGTCCACTCGGTGGTGCTCTGTGGCTGGCGGCCCGTGTCGCGGGAATGAACGATCTCGACCAAGAGTCGCTGGTGGAAGCACTTGATGCAGCAACCGGTGCGTCGACCTAGCCTCGATCAGAGGAAGTGGAGAGCTGATGCAACTACTGTTGATCCGTCACGGAGAGACCGAGTGGTCGTCGTCGCACCGCCAGACCGGACTTACCGACGTTGGACTCACGCAAGTCGGGTTCGAGCAGGCAACCCGGACAGCAGCATTGATTTCTCACCTCTCAGATGAGTTGGGTCCGCCGGCGACGATCTACTCGAGCCCCCTAAGCCGAGCGGCAAAGACAGCCGAATTGGTTTTCGGCAGTGGCGCCGCAATCATTGAGAATCCGCACATTGTCGAGATCGACTTCGGTCATTTTGAAGGACTCACCAGTGGCGAGATCCATCGGAGCAGACCAGGGTGGAGCGTTTGGTGTGAGCCGTGTCCAGGTGGCGAGACGATCGATGACGTGGGTGCACGTGCTGACACCTTTCTAACTACAATACGTGACGAGGCCGAGACGATTGCGGTCGTTTCGCACGGTATCTTCATTCGCGTCCTCGCGGCGCGAGCAGTCGGTTTGCCAGCGTCGGCGGGCGGGGTGCTGACGATCGACACGGGCGGGATTGGAATCATTGCTGATGTCCGCAACGCCACCGTGATCCAAAAGTGGAATCTGACATCCCAAGATCGGTGACCTTCGGACGATCGGTCAGCCCAGTTCGCCCAATCGGGTGAGCACGAGATCGGCGAGCGCTACTGGGTTTACTCTGCCATCTAGTCGAATGACCGACTCGTCGAATCCGCGCATCCGAGACGCTACGGACTGAACGAGTTCCGGCGTCCGATCCAGTGCATCCGGCCGACCTCGACCGGCAGTGCTCTCGGTAGCGACTCGGCGTGCGGCGGTAGCGCTGTCGACCTCGACTAGGAAGGTTTGGACGTGTGCTCCGCACTCGTCCGCGATGGACACTACGGTTTCGAGCTCGCCCAAGCGCGAGAACGGCATGCCCTCAACCACACAAGTCCTGCCGAGCACCAGGCTAGCTTCGAGCCCAATCAGCAGTGCCCTGAATCCGGCCTCTCTCTCCTCAGCAGTGAAGGCGCATGGCTGGAACAGCGCTGCTCGGATGTCATCTCGGGACAGATAGCTCCAAGTTCTCCGGCGCAGTAACTCCCGAGCGAGTGTGGTTTTTCCAGCACCTGGAAGGCCTGCGATCACGATCACCATCGGTTTCTTCAATGCGTCGATCCAGACCTGAGTGCTGACATCCAATTCTGCTGTACTTCTGAGATAGGGATGCCCCATTGGAGTGACTCCACCGAAGGCTCTCTGTCGACGAGCCAATCGCCAACGACGGCGATACAACGGTGCGCTTGACGCGACCAGCTGTGGTTGTGTAGCTCCGTGGCTCGGGCCGAGGCATCTTCGGTAGCCCCGCCCCTGCTTAGCACGATGACCTCGGCCAGCATGGGAATCCGTATGTCGGCGTCGTTCCCAGTCCTGATGAGATCAGAGGTGATGTGTCGGAGATCGTCGGCCGCCCTTTCCCAATGACCAGCGCCGGCTGTTAAGAGCGCTTCGGCCGTCCGAGCCTGCGTGATCTGACGTTTGGAGCCGAGAACTGCGCTAGTCTCGACAGCCGCCTCGACATCGGCCTCCCTATCGGGACAAGCGGTCAAAGCGCTAACGAGGGCGATGTGGCAGAGCTCACTAGCCACGAAGAACTCGCTTCGGGACCCGCGTGCGTATTTAAGCGCCTCAGAAAATGTGAGGTGGGCCTCGTTGAACCGCCCCTGCGTGAACTGCACCCATCCGAGGAGGCTGCGAGCGGTCGTCGGCGTCGGGTCTTGAACGCCGGTCTGCGGATGATCAGCTTGGAACCGGGCATCCCAATTGATGACCTTCAGGGCTCGTTTCTCGGCTTCAACGAGATTATCCTGGATCCAGGCGATTCGGCCCAGTCGAGTTTGCGCGCGAGGTCGAAATGATGGAGATTCGATATCAGCACAGTACCGACGAACTTCTTTCAAGTCACCCATACGCTCCGAGCATGCTGCTCCTTGCCAACGGACGTAGTCTGCCAGCGTTGGTGAGAACTGGGCGGACCAGTCACGGGCGCCGGTCGTTAATCCATGATCGATTGTTTGACAGGCGAGGTGCGCCTTCTCGGCAGCTTCCGTCGTGCGACCGAGAGCTCTCAGAGCCGATGATTCTGCAGCGAGGGCAACTGCACTGATGTGGGACCCCTTCACCCCCTTCATCAAGGGGGCACCTCGGAGCACGGACCACGTGCCATGGTCGTAAAGCGCTTCGGCGGCCATCGGCAACCAGTGAGGCGAAACGCTGTATTTGGCTCCTAGGGTCAGGCTGGCGATGAAAGCGGAAGTGACCAGCGCTTGGTCATCCTCCTCCAGTCGCTCGCCGAGGTGCGTGAGCACTCGATGGGCAGTGGCTTCCCACTCGTCGTCGTCCCAACGGTCGACCAAGGAGCTGTCAGCGTCCGAGATGCTCTCCCTCAGAGCGTCGTTGAGCCCAAAAAATGATTGCTTCCGTACGAGACTCATTTCAAGGAAGGCCGCGATCCGGCCTGATCTCATGGTCGGAAGCGCTGCGGCCAGAAGCCGGTGGTCCACCTTTTCCGACAGCGACGCGGCGCGTAGCAGGTCGCGCTCCCACTGATCGAGATCTTGCATCACGCGCACCACCGCCACGTTGAGTGGTCCCCCGAAGTCATCTGGCCGGATCTCTTGACCTCGAGAAAGACGCCGCTCAAGCCTAGTCGTCTGTAACTCCAGGTAAAGCGGCCATCCCTGGGCCGCGTCCACGATCGTCTTCACGGCGGCCTTGACCTCGGCGCTCTCTCGTTGATCGTCAACTCTGGCCCAAACGAGCTTGGACGCGTCCTCTGGGCTGAGGTGGCCGAGGAGGTATTGGTCGTTGTCGTTCTCGCTCGTGGACCCAAGCCCGGTCCAGCGATCATCTCCAGCGAAGCGGCACCAACTCTCTCTTACTGCAGTTCCCCAGCGAAGCCGATTGCGGCCCGTGACGACGAAGAGGGCGTTCGGCATAAGGAAGGCGGTCGAACAGATGATGTCCTCAATGTCATCTCGGCTGACCGAAGCGTTTTGCGCTACCTCGAATTCGTCGATGAAAATGGTCAGAGCTAGCGACTGAGACCTCGATGCCCTTCTGCTGGCAGCATTGGTTGGCCCCAGATTCGAGATGTCCCATGAAATCAGATACGGAAGGTACATCAATAGATCGTCCGGATCGGAGCTGAGCATGCTCTCAAGCGGTTGGCAGTTCTCGAGGAGCCTTCGAGAGCGGGTGCCATTTTTGATCTCGCTGATGAACCGTTCAGAAATCCGACGACCGGCAGCCAAGACTGCGGACATGTCGACCAGATCCTGTAACGTTTCCGTCACTTGAGCATTCAGACGATCGTTACGACTCACTCTGGTAAGCCAGGATGACCGATCTAGGAATGCCTGCAGTGCTTCCCCGGGATGCTTTTTGGTCCAGTACGAAGCGAGAGCGAGGTCAAAAGCCGGGAACTGGCTCCCGGGATGTCGGCCCACCGCGCCTCGGATCGACAGGATCCAGGCTTCTGGGTCGAGAAATGATTTATCCCCAAGGTCGATTCGCAGCACAATCGAACCACCGGGGAGGTCTGGTTCAAGGGATTCTTCGATCGCCTGCTCGCAGCGACGTGACAACGAACTCTTCCCAATGCCGCCCATTCCGTGATAGCAAAGGACGTTCGTTCGCGGTGCGTTCCAATCGTCGGGGTTCGGTCTGCTCTCCGCAATGTGGGTGCGCCGAAACATCTCCTCGAATATGCCGAGTTCCTCGACCCGATTGACGAATGGGGACCAAGCTGCCCGGCCGCCCGTGCCGAATAGACGGTCCAAGTTGGTCTGTCCCGGCTGATCGTTGGACCCGCTCACTGAGGAGATAACCCTGACCGCTGGTGGTGATCCCAGATCTGGTTGACTAACTCAATTGTGTCGCGAGCCACCTCCGCGGTGGCCTTGTCATCGACACCATCTTGGATCGCCGCGTGAAATGCTTCGACCTCCCGACGAAACGGCGATGCTGGCCCAGACGAGATTGAAGAGCAAGAGCGCCCGGCTCCCGGCAAACTGGACCATACATTTAGGGTGCTCTCTGCACCGAGGGCGAATGGGCTCGGCCATTGGAGTTGAACCGACTTGTCCTCAGCGTAGAGCCACAACTCCTCGTCGTACCATGGTCGATTGGACTGCGCAGTCTCGACTGCCGAGCGAAGGTCGCCACTCCAGGAGAATGCGGCAACGCAGGAGAGCATATTCTCCCAGATATCCACATGGTCGATAGACGTCGGCTTCCCGAACAGGTGTACCAGAACCGCCAGTTCATGACATGTGAGGTTTAGTACAAGCCGATATGCGGCGGACATTGCAGGTGTCACGCTGACGCCGAGCTGATGGAGCAACTCGTCCCATTGGTTCCCACGGGTGTAGTCGGTCGTTCCTGCTTCGTAGTTTCGGGAGAGCGAGTATTGGGGCAGCGTCTCTGATTGGATGAGGGAATTATCGTGGCTGTGGTTGTGGATGCGCAAAAAGACGGGCTCGATGGCGCCCTGCTTGAGCATGCGGCGGAGTTCTTCGACGCAGGGGTCGAACAGTTTCTGGTAGCCGACCATCAGGACCAAGTCCCGTTGGTTCGCTGCCTCGATGAGATGTGAGGCATCGCTCTGCGTGGCCGCCATTGGTTTCTCGACGAAGACATGGATGCCAGCCTCGAGTGCGATAGAGGCCACGCGTGCATGCTCAAGTTCGTGGGTCGCTATGAGTACGGCCTCGATGCCACCTCCTTCGATCAGATCGGCACCCGACTCGTAGCTGAAGGGCACGCCGAAGTAGCGCTGGGCAATCTTGCGACGGTGTGGGTCCAGGTCGGCGACGGCTACCAAGTCCCAGCGGTCGTCGTTCGCCAGATGGGGCAGATGCGCCTGAATAGCGATTCGGCCACATCCAATGACCCCGACTCGGATGGGTCTATCCCGCATCTCGTAGCTCACGGCCTACAGACTAGTTGTGCCGGCCCAGGGGTGGGGCAGTCGAGCGGCTCACTCGTAGCCGCTGCGGAGACGGGCCGCTTACCGAGTGTAGGAATCTTGCTAGAGTGGTCCGGTCGCAGCTACGCGATACACCCTGGCTCGCCAGCTGAAAGGCCACACGGTGGTCAAGAGAATGCAACCAAGCTACAGGGACGTAACCGAATCGGGAAACCTAAGTGCCTGTCCGGTATGTCAGATGAGGGTTGACCAGGTAGTGGCTTGAGGGCTGTTCGGTGACGGGCAGAGGCGGGCGAGCATCATGCCTATCGAGGCGACCTTGACCCAGGTTTCGGCTGCGATGATGGTGTGTTCAAGATCGCGTTTGCCGAGCCGCCGGTAGGCGGAGAGCCATGCGAGTGATCGCTCTACGACCCACCGGTGTTTGACCGGGATGAACGTGTGTCGGGACGGGTTCTTGACGATCTCGATCTTGAGGCGGAGTCGTGCGGCCCGTTTGTCGAGGCCCTGATAGCCGGAATCAGCACGGACGACACCGAGCATCGAGTTCGTCAGCCGTGCCCTGCGGAGCAGCTGGTGTCCGCCGGCGATGTCCGACACGTACGCAGACGTGATCAGGACAGCCACGAGAAGCCCGAGGCTGTCAACAAGAACGTGACGTTTGCGGCCTCGGATCTTCTTTCCGGCGTCGTAGCCGACCTCTTCGGCCCGGCCGGCGTTGGGCACGCTTTGGGCGTCGATGACCGCCGCGCCAGGTCCGGGGTCGTGGCCTGACTGGGCCCGTGCTGCGTTGTGGAGGCGTTGGTGAACGGTGTCCCAGGTGCCGTCTTCGCGCCAGGCCACAAAGCAGTCGTTGACCGTCGAGCGGGGCGGGAACTCCGACGGCAGGTAGCGCCACTCGTTATAGGGGAGAATAGGTGTTGCCGGGAGAGAGACTCCCAGGAGGAAGCATTATGGCAACAGAATCGACTCGTGTTGATGTGAGGTCCCGCCGGTCGTGGCCGGTGGCGGAGAAGCGAAGGATTGTGGCGGCCTATCGGGCTGCCGAAACCCCAACTCAGCGGGGGGAGGTGATGCGACGTGAGGGTGTTTACCAGTCGTTGGTGTGGCGGTGGGGCCAACAGGTCGACGCTGGCACGTTGGGCACCAAACGGCCAGGGCCTCCGCCGACAGGGAAAGACAAGGCGA
>MTKZ01126250.1_pt1 | contig 11102 bp, 10 predicted proteins | sample 1042781 | NCBI WGS metagenome assembly MTKZ01 (sample SAMN06212207, study PRJNA360539) | anaerobic digester metagenome | biome: Wastewater treatment plant; material: sludge; isolation source: anaerobic digester fed with sludge from wastewater treatment plant | place: Denmark: WWTP Viborg ...
TTCCCCGGCACCGCGCGCTCGAATCACGGTATGCGCGGTCGCCGGTCTCGGGCCCCCTGCTGTCGATGCAAAGCGTCCCGCCGGACAAGCGCGTGATGGGGTTGTTCGGCGCGTCCTTCCGGTTGATGTCGGAGATCGGGCTGCACCTGCCGCCTGAGACGCTGCACTCGTTTGACCCCAGCATTCGCGTCCTGGCGGCGCCGCGCGGGATTGCGAGTGATCCCACCAGCCGAGTTTCCGCCACCCGTGCGCTCCGCATGAAGCGGGAGATGGCCATCGTGGTGATTGACCTGCACACGCTGTCCGGCCCCGTTCGTGATCGCCTGCTCCGCACCGGACTCCTGGACCGCGTGCGGGGCGCCCTTGGGCCGGACGGGATGGCGATCCTTCTCGTGTCTGTGCAATCCATGTCGCCCGACGAGCTGGATCGCTGGATTCGGGGTGTTCGTGTGATCTCCGGCGATCGGATGGGGTGGACCTGTCTGGACGCGTCCTGGGACTCGGTGCTCGTGCTGGTGTTTGGCGGCGACGGCCAATGGCAGGACCGGTGGTCTCGCTGGTCACGTCATCCGCTGCGCCCGGCGTCCGAGCTGCCGTGATTGGATGCCGCCGGGGGTTTCCCCTCGCGGTTTTCCGTGTTTACAGTGTGTCTGGGACGTCGCGTACGGCCTGTCGTGTGCAGCCGATTCGCGAGGGGGAAGAAGCCGATGTCTGCGCACGTCTGGCTGATCGTCACCCTGGGCCTGCAGATCGGGGTGGCGATTCTGGCCCTGCGGATCGGCCGCGAGACCGGTCGGCGGGGGCCTTGGCGGCTCGTGGCTGCCGCGATGCTCCGCCGGCTGATCGATGAGGATGTGCGGCTGTCGTTCGACCAGGAGAATGACCTGGGGAAGGTCCGCGTCGATGCCGGGCAGGTCGAACAGGTCATCCTGAACCTGGCGGTCAACGCCCGCGAGGCCATGTCAGGCGGCGGCTGCGGAAGCCTCGGTTCCGCGAGACACGGAAACGATCCTGCTGGCCGAGGATGATGAGGTGGTGCGGGCCCTGACCGGCCGCGTGCGGGCCGTTCTGGATGGCACCATTCCGTCGCCGACGTGACGCACCATCGGCGGCAGGGGCAGGCGGGTTCCCGTCCAGGGTGGGGCTGTTATCCTATCGGGTCATGGGCATCGCTGACCGGTTCTTCTACCATCCGACGCGGATCTGCTATGACAGCCCGGGCGAGTACGGCTTGGCGTTCGAATCCGTCCGTTTCTGCTCGGACGGGGGCGTGCGGCTGCACGGCTGGTTTTTTCCGGCGACGGGGACCGCACGCGGGACGGTCGTGCATGCGCACGGCAACGCAGGCAACGTCAGCGCGCATTTTCCGTACGTGGCCTGGCTGCCCGGGCGCGGCTGGAACGTGCTGTGTTTTGACTACCGGGGGTACGGTCAGTCGCAGGGCCGACCGACGCGGGCGGGCACGCTGGCGGACGTCCGCGTCGCCATCGACTACGTTCGGAACCGGGCAGACGTGGATCCGGCCCGGGTCGTGCTGTTCGGCCAGTCCATCGGGGGCACGCTTGGTCTGGTCGCGGCCGCCGGCCGCAACGACCTGCGCGGGCTCGTGATTGACGGCGCGTTCGCGGCGTACCGGCGGGAGGCCCGCGAGGTGCTCCGACGGTCTCTGCTGTGGGGCGTGGCGGGCCTGGTGTCTCGGCACCTGGTCAGCGATGACGACTCCCCCATTGCGATCATGGATCGGTTGCCAGGCATTCCCAAGCTCTTCATCTGTGGCGCAGCGGACCGAATCGTGAAGGCACAACACACGATTGACTTGTATGAAGCGGCGCCGGAGCCCAGGCGGCTCTACGTGATTGAAGACGGCGGGCATTGCGATTGGGTGTTTTCCGACGCGGACGAGCACCGTGCACGGGTTACGACGTTTCTGGACGAGTGCGTGAACTCAGTTGTGCATCCCGCGCATGCCTGAGCCTTCCGGCGCGATCTGGACGTGGCTGCCGACCACCAGGAGTCGACCGGCCGCGAAAAGCCGGATCGCCTCCGTGTAGGCCTCCTTCTCCGCCTCGAAGACGCGGTCGGCGAGGGTGTCGGGTGTGTCATCCGGCTCCACGGGTACCTGCCGCTGCAGGATGATCGGACCGTGGTCGTATTCATTGTCGGCGAAATGCACGGTGCACCCGCTGAGCGGCCGTCCCGCCGCCAGCACCGCCTCGTGGACGCGGTGTCCGTGGAACCCCTTGCCCCCGAAGTCGGGCAGCAGGGCCGGGTGGATGTTCATGACCCGGTTCTCAAACACGGGGGGAATTCGCCAGAAGACGAGATAGCCCGCCATACAGACGAGGTCCACGTTGGCCGGGGTCAGGGCTGCCGTCATGCGACGGTCGAACTCCGCCTGGGTCGTGCCCTTCCGCTGCACGATGACGGGCTCGTATCCCAGATCCCGNNGTCACGCCGTACGCATCCGGGCGCGAGGACACCACCCGGACGATTCGCGCCGGAATCGTACCGGCCGCCGCCGCCTCGTGGAGATATTGGAGCGATCGGCCACCGCCAGACAGCAGCACCGCCAGTCGCAGCTTCCGGGATGGGTCTGTATCGTCCATGCAATCGGTTTTCCCTGATGACACGCCGGCATCATGCGATCAACACGGCCTCTACGCAAGCGGGACGTGGAATGGGTTGCCGCCGGCTCCGGAGAACCGGACGGCTCGTCCCGGTCGATGGATCGCTGCATGCTATAATGTCTGCGTGAACGCGATTCGGGATGATCGGGATGACGCCGGGTGCGACTGCCCGTCCTGCCTTCGGCCGGACATCGCCGCGGACCTGGCTCGCCGGGCGGCGGAGGCCGTGGCCGGCCTGGCGTGCTGCCGGGCCTGTCCTCGCGAGTGCGGGGCGGACCGCGCGAGCGGGGCGGACGGGTTCTGTCGGACCGGCCGGCGTGCCCGCGTCACCTCTGCCTTTGCCCATTTCGGAGAGGAGAGTTGCCTGGTCGGATCGCATGGCTCGGGGACGATCTTTTTCGGCCGGTGCAATCTGGCGTGCGTCTTCTGCCAGAACGCCGACATCAGCCAGCAGACGACGGGCGAGGCCCTGGACGCCGAGAGCATTGCGGAGCTGATGCTTCGCCTTCAGGGGGCCGGATGCCACAACATCAACCTTGTTTCGCCGTCTCACGTGGTGCCGCAGATTCTCGAAGCGGTGGCCGCCGCGGTGCCCCGCGGGCTGCGGATCCCGCTGGTGTACAACTCCAATGCGTACGATTCCGTGGAGACGCTGACGCGGCTGGACGGCGTGGTCGACATCTACATGCCGGATTTCAAATTCTGGGGGTCGGCGTTGGCCGCGCGCTACTGTCTTGCCGAAGATTACCCCGCGCGTGCCCGGGCCGCGCTCCGGGAGATGCATCGTCAGGTGGGTGATCTGTGGCTCGATGACCGCGGCATCGCCCGCCGCGGCCTGCTGGTGCGGCATCTGGTCATGCCCGGCCTGCCGGAGGAGTCGGCCGCGATCTTCCGCTGGCTGGCGAGTGAGCTCTCCCGTGACACGTTTGTGAACGTGATGGCTCAGTACCGCCCCGCGCACCGCGTCGGCCGACACCTGCCGCGAGCCGAATCCGGTCCGTGTTTTCCCGAGATCAACCGCCCGGTCCGTCCGGACGAAATGGAGCAGGCCTTCGCGGCCGCCCGGCGAGCCGGCCTCCACCGTTTTGCAGGCTGACGTGCCGCACCTGGCCGCGACGCGGCCGGAGGCTTCGGGCTTTGCTTTCCCCCCGCAACCTGCAGCCTGCAGCCTGCAGCCTGACGCCCCCATCCGCCTTACTTCCTCGCCAGGAGTCGTCCGATCAGGCCGCGCCGGGCCTTTGGGTCGGATGCCTGGCCGCAGCACTCCACGGCGATCCGCTGCGACATTTCCTGAATGGCCAGGCGAACCGGGCTGGATGGCGCGGAGGCGGCGATGGGATGCCCCAGGTCCAGCGCGCTGATGGCCTGCTTGTAGTCGTTGGGGATGCGGGCGAACACGGGGCGCCGGAAATGCTGCTCGACGTCCCGCAGGGTCACGCTGCCGTGATCCGCCTTGCATCGGTTGATCACCAGTTCCAAGACTTCCTCCGGCGCGCCCAGTTCCAGCAGGTACTCATACAGCCGTGTGGCGTTCCGCACGCCTGCGACGTTCAATTGCGTTACGATCAGCACCAGATCGGCACCTTCCAACGCCGCCGCGGTCTCCGCATGAATCGAACGCGGCATGTCCACGACCACGTTCGGGTACAGGGCGCCCACCGCCTCCAACACCTGCCGGATGCTCTCTGCGGTCACGCGGGCCACNNGATGCATACGCCGGAGGGCAACTCGTGCATCGCAGACTCGGCCATGCCCCGATCGATGGTGCTGCCCTCGCACAGGTTCGCGATCGTGTACCTCGGCGTGATGTCCAGGGCGCAGGCGATGTCGCCGAACTCGAGGTTCAAGTCGATCAGGCCGGTCCGGGCCGCGCTGAGGCGGGCCAGTTTCAGGGCCAGGTTGCAGGCGACGGTCGTGGCTCCGACCCCGCCGGCGGAGCCCATCACGCAGACCCGCCGCGATCGCCGGACCGCGCCGAAATGGGCGTGACGAATCCGTTCCAGGGCCTCGGCCAGGTCCTGGCCGTCCACCGGCGCGCAGACGTACTGGGCGCAGCCCGCCCGCATGGCCCGGATGATGGTCTGCGGGTCCGTGGCCGCACTGATGCCCACGATGCCCAGGTCCGGAGTCATCCGCACCACGTGCTGAACGATGCTGAGCCCGAACTCGACGTCGTCGTCGAGGTGGATCAGCACGGCATTCACGCCGCCCGGAGCCAGCAGCCGTTCCAGGTCGGCGCGCGTGGACGCGAAACCGGCGACCTCCGTTTCCGGACACCGTTCCAGGAGCCTGCGGAACTCTCGTTCCCGCGTATCCTTCGAGCTGTAGATACCGACGCGAAGTCTTCTGTTCATGGTTTGGGCCAGACTCAACGGAGCCAAGGGCAGCGATCGACCCGCGAGCAGACGCGGGGCTTCCGCGCAATCACTTTCCCTGCTCATATCGGCCAAGGGCCCGGACCCCTGCGGGAATCACACACCCCCGGGCGATCGGGAGAAGGAAGCCCGATAAGATGCAATGACGTGGCGGTCAGGGCCCGGTGCCTGCGTCCGGCGTCTTGCAGATTTCGCGAAGCACGGTCGTCGCGTAACAACCGGAGTCCAGGGCAAACGAGATGCGGACGTGCGGGCCGCGGGCGTCCGTGCCCTGGTCCGCGCGGCAGTCCTGCGGCCGGAAGCGGAGCGGGCGGCGGGCACCCTGCACGTGCCGGTGCTCGGCCAGCCGCTCAAGCGTCAGTCCGGATTCGGCCAGCGCGCGGGCCTCAGATTGGCCGGGTTCACCCTGGGCGGCCTTCATCTTCCGGCCGAACAGCGGTCCGGACGGTGAAATCTCGAACGCGTCGCAGCGCGGCTGTTCGGCCGCGGCGTCTTCCACGAGGAACAAGGCGCCGTTCGCGTGTTTCCAGGCCACGTCGCCATTGATGAGTCGATCGATGGTTTCGATGCGCCAGGCCAGCACGCGATTGAACAGGGCGCTTTGCAGCGCGGAGACGTACAGCAGGGCGAGCTTGCGATCGATCGCCCGCCAGGCCCTGCGCGCGTCGCCCCGGGATTTCTGCATGGCGGCGCAGAGGCGGCGCTGCTCCTGGGACGCGCGGGGCCAGGCCTCCAGCGCCGCCGCGAAGTCGCCTCGATCAAAGAGGCCGCGGGCGGTGCGGACGTCCCCGGTGTCGGCCGGGCCGGGCCGACCGCAGACCAGGGCGACGGCCTCGTCAAAATCGCCGCGAAGCACGGCCAGCCCGACCGCCGCGTTGTCGCCGCGGCGGCCGAATCGCTGTTCGCCGAAGTAGTTGGGCACGCCGCGGCGGGCGAGGACATCGAGAATGGCCTGGACCCGCGGAGGCGCATCCGGATCCGCCTGGCGCACCATGATGATGAACTGGTTGCCGCGGAGGTGGCCCATTTTGAGCTTGTTTGTATGCCGCCGGGTCCAGAGCACGCGCAGCCCGGGCCAGGAAAGGCGTTGGATTTCGTCGGGATCCACGTGCTCCAGGCTGAAGGTCTGCCGGGCGACGGCGTGGGCGTCCTTCATGCCGGCGTAGCCGATCTCGCGGGCGTCGCGGTGAAGGGCACGGGCAATCATCTGCACGGCCTGCGGTGTGGACAGGCCGTTCTTCTCGATGCCGAAGTAGACGTGCGTGCCTGTTCCGGAAGGCTCGTACAGGGGAATTTCCTCGACCTCAAAATCCTCATTGAATCGCTTGATGACCCCGCCGATGCCGGGCAGGTCGGCGGTCAGATAGGGGCAGGGTGTCGGGGAGAGGAGATCCATAGTTCAATACGCCTGCCCCCCGACTGACGGTGGGGGCATTGGCCGGTCGGCGGAAGCCGACCCATCCTTCGTCCATCCGCACTCGTATCGCATCGGCCCTTGATGTCTGTCATGCCGCGCAGCGAGTTCCTGGTGCCGCAGACGTTCGTGCGGAACGACGGCACGAAGTCTAGCGATCGCCTGGAGATGCGTCCATTGCGCCGGAACGCGTAACGGCGCCCGCGGGCTTTGGGGTTGCATCCATCCCATGCGGGGTCCACACTTTCGGGCAGTGTGGGAGGTAAGGACGATGAAGATTGTCGTTCTGGACGGATACACCCTGAATCCGGGTGATTTGAACTGGGATGCGCTGGCGGCGCTGGGTGAACTGGAGGTCCATGACCGGACACCGGCGGAGGAGGTGCTCCACCGGGCGCGGGGGGCGGAGGTTGTGCTGACAAACAAGACCGTGTTGTCCGCGGAGACGATCACGTCGCTCGAGCAGCTTCGCTATATCGGTGTGCTGGCCACGGGGTACAACGTTGTGGACGTGGCCGCCGCTGCCGAGCGCGGCATCACGGTCACGAACGTGCCGGCATACAGCACACGGTCGGTGGCGCAGCTCGTTTTCGCACATCTGCTGAACTTCTGCCACCACGTGCAGGAACACAGCCAGGGCGTGCGGGCGGGTCGGTGGGCGAATGCTGCGGATTTCAGCTACTGGGACTGGCCGCTGGTCGAACTGGATGGTCGCGTTCTGGGCATCGTGGGGTACGGGCGGATCGGGCGGGCCACGGCCGACCTGGGGCGGGCGTTCGGCATGGAAGTGCTGGCGTATGATCCTGCAGCGGTTGATGAGGCGGGCGGTGTCCGCCTGGCTGATCTGGCCACGGTGTTTCGGGAAAGCGATGTGGTGAGCCTGCACTGTCCGCTGACGCCGGAGACGGAGCACCTGGTCAACGCTGGGCGGCTGGCCCTGATGAAGCCGTCGGCGATTCTGATCAACACGAGCCGCGGGCCGCTGATTGACGAGGGGGCCTTGGCCGACGCCCTGAACGCCGGCCGGCTGGCCGGTGCCGGGCTGGACGTGCTTTCGACCGAGCCCCCCCGCGCCGACAACCCACTGCTGCGGGCACGAAACTGTGTGATCAGCCCTCACGTCGCCTGGGCCACGCAGTCGGCCCGCCGGCGGCTGATGGCGACTGTGGTGGCGAACGTCCGGGCGTACCTGCGCCGGGAGCCGGTGAACGTCGTCCGTTCGACCTGAGTCTGGAATCGCTCATAATCCACTGAACAACAGATGGTTAACACAGTTCCGCAGGCGTGGGTCACGGGTGGAGTCCGGTGGGCTAGTCGGGGATGACCGTCCGGGGCGCCCGCCCGCGGGATGGCATTTTTCATTGATGAAATGGGGCGTCTACAGCCGATCACGTACAACGATCCGGGTGGGACCGGTTTTGTGAGCAGGTTGGAGCCCGGGCGTGTGTGTTTCGGCGCGGTCGGCCCCACAGGCGGCGCGGACCCTGGGAGCTTCGGCGCGGTCCACGGCAGGGCCTGATCCGACACGGGGAGTGATCCCGTAAGTCACTGTTCAAACGAAGTTTTTGTTGAATGTCGCCTGACCGGGCGGTACGCTTCCGGTCAGCGGTCAACCGTTTTCGCATGTCCAACACAACAAAGGGAGGTACATCCATGCGATTGAGCGTAGCATTCCTGGCAGCCACACTCGGGCTGGCCCTGCTGATCGGCTGTGAAGAGCCCCAGGCCAAGGAAGAGCCCCAGCAGGACACCGGCATCTACAGCGAGCCCATGCTGGAGGTCGACGACAGCGAAGCCGTGCCGCCGCCGCCACAACCGGCACCGGCCACCCGGATCCACGTAGTCCAGAAGGACGACACGCTCTTCAAGCTGGCCCGCCAGTATTACGATGGCGACCAGTCGAAGTGGAAGGCGATCTGGGAGGCAAACCTGGACAAGATTGCCGACAAGGACAAGCTGAAACCGGGGACCGAGCTGGTGATCCCGTAGCAGCCCCCTCGCCGGTTTTGCATTGTGGCATTGAGTGGCTCGTGCCGGCGGACGCTCCGCCGGCGCGGGCCACTTTGTGTTTTCACCGTTTGCCAGAAGCGGGCCGGCGGGCACAATGCGGGACATGGGCGCACTCGATCTGGCAACTCCGGTGCAATACGTCCGGGGCGTGGGACCGGCCCGCGCCGCCGAGCTGGCCACGCTGGGCGTGCGCACCGTGGGCGAGCTTGTCGAGCACTTCCCATTCCGCTACGAGCTGGCTCCCAAGTCGCAACCCATCGGAACGCTGACCCTCGGCGAAACGGCCACCATCGTCGGGGACATTACCGACGCACGTCTCCGCGGTTCACCGGGTCATCGAACGGTGACCGCCCGCGTGGAAGACGCCACCGGCCGGGCCCGCGTCGTCTGGTTTAACGCCGCGTACCTGGCGGACCGCATCCGCGTGGGGCAGTCCATTCGATTGACCGGCAAGGTGGACGTGGGCCAGCAGTACGCGCAGTTCAAGAACCCGCGGTTCACTCTGTTTGACGGAAACGAAGACCCGCTCGAGAACGATGCGGACCGGTTTGAGCCGGTCTATCCGGCCACCGGCAAGCTGCCCTCGCGGCAGATCGCGCGGATCATTCGTACGGCGCTGGCGGAGGTGGCCGGACTGATTCGGGAGTCACTTCCGGAGCCGCTGCGCGCGCGTCGCACGCTGCCGCTCCGTCGGACGGCGGTGGAACGGTACCACCATCCGACACGATCGGAAGACGTGGACGTGGCGCGGCGGCGACTTGCCTACGACGAGTTTCTGCTGATGCAACTGGCCGTTCAGCTTCGGCGGCACCAGGCGTCCACAGCGACAACCGCCTCGCCGGTGGTGATCACGCCGCTTGTGGATGAACGCATCCGGGCGCGGCTGCCGTTCGCGCTCACGCCGGGGCAGAATCGAGCTGTCGCGGAGATTGCGGCGGACCTGGCGCAGTCCCGGCCGATGAACCGGCTGCTGCAGGCGGACGTGGGGGCGGGCAAGACGGCGGTGGCGGTATATGCGGCGCTGGGCACGATCGCCGCGCGGCGTCAGGTGGCCCTGCTGGCCCCGACGGAGATCCTGGCGGAGCAGCATTCTGCAAAGGTGGGGCGATACCTGGCGGGCAGCCGGGTGCGGCTGGCGTTGTTGACGGGCGGCCTGGCGAAGCGGCACCGCGAAGAGATATACGCGCAGGCGTCAAGGCACGAACTGGACCTGGTCATCGGCACTCATGCCCTTCTGGAGGAAGGCATGCAGTTTCCCGCGCTGGGGCTGGTGATCATTGACGAGCAGCACCGGTTCGGCGTGGAGCAGCGGGGCCGGCTGCGGGCCAAGGGGGAGTCACCTCACTACCTCGTGCTGACGGCCACGCCCATCCCTCGGACGCTGGCGATGACTTTCTTCGGCGACCTGAACGTGTCCACGATTGACGATCTGCCGCCGGGTCGGCCGCCGGTGGAGACCCGGCTGCTGGGGCCGGCTGAGATCGGCCGGGCGTGGTCATTTGTGCGGCAGCGCGTGCAGGCCGGCGAGCAGGCGTTCGTGGTGTATCCGCTGGTGGAGGAATCGGAGAAGCTGCCGCTGAAGGCGGCGTCTGAGCAGATGGAGCACCTGGCGCGGGAGGCGCTGTCCGGCTGCCGGCTGGGGCTGCTGCACGGTCAGATGCGCGCGGCCCAGAAGGATGCGGTCATGGAGCAATTCCGGGCCGCGGCGCTGGACGTGCTGGTGGCCACCACCGTGGTGGAAGTGGGGATCGACGTGCCGAACGCCACCGTGATGGTCATCGAGCACGCGGAGCGATACGGCTTGAGCCAGTTGCACCAGCTTCGCGGGCGGATCGGGCGCGGCACGCGGCCGTCGTATTGCCTTCTGTGCTCCGACACGGACAATGAGGAGTCATTGGCGCGGCTGCGTGTCCTTTGTCAGACGCGGAACGGGTTTCGCATCGCGGAGGAGGACCTCCGGCTTCGCGGGCCGGGCGAGGTGCTCGGCACGCGGCAGCACGGGATGCCGATGTTCCGGGTGGCGGACCTGCTGTCGGACCTGGACCTGTTGCAGGCCGCCCGGGACGATGCGGCGGCGATCGTGGCGCGTGATCCGCGCCTGGGTGAGCCGGACCATCGCGTGCTGCGTGAGATGCTTCGAGCCCGGTTTGCGGAGGTCATGCCGTTGATCGACGTGGCCTGACGGCGCGGATTGGACCCATGCCAGACCTTTCATCGCCAGGGCAGCGCGTCAGCCCGGAACGGGCACTGTCCCTTGCGGCGCGTGTCACCGCGTTTGCCGCCCTGTTCTCGCTTGTGCCGGAGTACGGGTTCCACGACGGTCAACTGCCGCGCGTCGTCGCGATCGTGCTGCCCCTGACCCTGCAGACCCTGGCCGTCGTGCTGTTTGTCGCCCATTACGCCGTCGGCCTCGTGACGGCCGGCCGGGTCGGGTCGTTCCTGAAGCGGACCTGGCTCGACGCCGTGGTGATCGTCTCAGGCATCACGTTGCTGCTGACGGGGTTCGCCGAGGGCCACGTTTCGGTGCTCAAGGCCATGGTGGCCTACGTTCTGACCGTTGGCGTGCTGGACGTCTCGCGCCTGGGGATCGACGCGGCCGGACGTCGCCTGCGCGACCCGCGCGCGCGGTTGCGTCCGGCCCGGGTGATGGTCACGTCATTTGTGGCGGCCATTCTG
>MTKZ01029589.1_pt1 | contig 11099 bp, 9 predicted proteins | sample 1042781 | NCBI WGS metagenome assembly MTKZ01 (sample SAMN06212207, study PRJNA360539) | anaerobic digester metagenome | biome: Wastewater treatment plant; material: sludge; isolation source: anaerobic digester fed with sludge from wastewater treatment plant | place: Denmark: WWTP Viborg ...
ATTAACTCTTCAGCCGGACCAAGTTCCATTCCGGCCTCAACACGGCGGCTGAGTTCTGCTGGATGAGCCCCTACCACTGCAAAGGCTTTAACCTCGGTTTCACTGTTTATCTCATCCACGTATCCTATCACCAGTTCCATGGCCTCAGTAAAATTACATCCCTGACTTACAGTCCAGGTGGGCTTGTTAGGGATGATCATTGACGTTCCGCCTGATCTCTGGAACTTCAGGGCGACTGCCAATGGCCCTTCACCATTTAATGGATCTACATGTATGTGATTGTCTGTGGATGGTATTTTGTCCATAAAAATTACCTCTAATCATATCATGCCCGATAAATAAAACTTAAATTTTATAACCCAATCCATTCATCAGTGCCCTTTCAAATATCTCAACCGGTGGTGTGATTCCAGTCCAGATTCTGAATGACTCTAAACCCTGATAAATAAGCATTTTGGTGCCACTGATGGTTTTTGCACCGGCTTTCTCAGCCTCTTTCAACAGACCAGTTTTAAGGGGGTTGTAAACTATATCGTTCACCACTAATTCTTGGCGCATCATATCACTGGTTACAATTGGCTTTTGATCATGATTAGGATACATTCCTACTGGCGTGGTATTTATAAGGACGTCAGCATCATTTAACTCTTCATTAAGTTTTGAATTTAGCCCTAAACAACCTATTGATGCGTTGAAATTCCCTCGGAGGTCATCGGTGAGTTCACAGGCATTTTTCATAGTTCGGTTAGCTATTAACACCTCTCCCGCTCGACTGAAGAGTAATTGGTATGATATTGCCCTTGCTGCACCTCCAGCACCTATTATGATTATTTTTTTCCCCTTGATTGGTGTTTTTTCTCCAATAGCTTTTACAGCACCCATACCATCAGTGTTATAACCAGTTACCTTCTTTTTTTCAAATTTAATAGTATTTACCGCTCCGATGAGTTTTGCTGCTTGTGTGATTTCATTGAGGTAATTGATCACTTCTGTTTTATGGGGAATGGTTATATTAAGTCCCTTTATTCCCATAGATCTGGCCCCGATAATAGCAGACCCCAGATCATCTCGTTTAACATGAAAAGGAACGTATACATAGTCCATTTTCAGGTGTTTAAAGGCAGCATTGTGCATGGGTGGGGATAAACTGTGTTCCACTGGATCTCCCATTATGCCCACCAAGGCTGTTTTACCAGTTATCAATTCATATCACCAATACTTCGTTTTAGGGGACATTTTATATTAAACAATCTGTTGTGAAGATTTTTTATTTTCAAGGAAAGTATTAGTTCATTTCAATGTAGGTTATGTTAGTAATGTGTAAAAAAATTACATAAAATGTAAATCATGGAAACCAAAATACATTTGTAGATGAGATTTATTGGAATATGCCGACACTAAAAAAATTATACGTGTTTCCATGTACAAACGATATTTATCCTTTAAAATGGCTGTTGTCTCAGCATTTATCATTATTGTTTGCTTTACATTTATTTCACTATTGTTGACTGACAAACCACATATGCGAATGGTTTTTGGTGATGTGGCCTTTCCCATTATTGAGTTATTAGTGATCGCAACCTTGTTTTATGCTGCATATCACTCCAAAAAACAGGGAAAAAATTTAAAAATTGCTTGGACGCTTATGGCTTTGGCTTTTTTATCATATGCTTTGGGAGATATAACCTGGGCCATACTAGAGTTAGGATTAAACCAAACCCCTTTCCCATCGGTAGCTGACGTTTTTTACCTGGCTTTTTATCCCATTTTTGCCATGGGAATTTATTTGTTCCCGAGAAATCCTTACAGCCATAGCGATGAATTGAAAATAATTTTAGAAATGGGAATTGTTATTTTAACTGTGAGCCTTATATTCTGGATGTTTTTAATAACCCCCAATATTTCTGGTAGTGGAGATTTATTTACGGGTTTATTATCAGTCATATACATAATTGCAGATTTTATCCTTCTTTTTGCCCTTTTAAGGCTTCTTTACGGCAAGTTCCCTGAAAAGTATTACTATCAGTTGATGTTAATTGGTCTGGGAGTTATGGCACTGATAATAGCCGACTCCATCTATTCCTACTTGGAATTGCAGGGAACCTATATCTCAGGGGGTCTTCTGGACACTGTCTGGATAGTTGGTTTTATTCTGGTAGGCCTAGCAGGATTTCTGCAATTTTCCGATAAATACAACACTTATTATCTTAAAAATTTACCTTCTGGAAAGTTGTCAGAATTTACAGCATATTTACCAATTTTTTGGGGCATTTTAGCCTTTTTATTACTTATGTGGGTTTATGACACCCAATATTTCCAGGAAATATGGCAAATTGAAATAGGAGTAGGATTAATCATTTTATTGGTACTTATCCGGCAGTTTATAACGATTAACGAGAACAAAAAACTGTATAAAAAAGCCAAAAAGGAAATAAAGAACCGTATAGAAATTGAGAAAGCTTTATCGTCCAGTGAGAAAAAATATCGTGAATTAGTGAATAATTCCATGGTTGCTATTTACCAAACCAACATAGACGGAGATATAATATTTGCAAATGATGCAATGGCCACGATTTTTAAGTTTGAAAGTGTGGAAGAACTTAAAAGGAAAAAAATTACAGATATGTACAAAGATCCCGTAAAAAGAGAGAATATTATTAGAATACTTAAAAAAGATGGAAGTTTAGACCAATGTGAAGTAGAAATGGTTTCCAATACCGGAGAAACCATATACATCTTACTAAGCGCTAACCTGACAAATGAGTTCATATCAGGTATGATTATGGACATAACCCAACGTAAGCATGCGGAAAAGGCACTGCAAGAAAATGAAGAGAAATATCGAACTCTTTTTGAATCAGACCCTGACTACACTTTCCTTTTAGATATAAATGGCGTAATTTTGGATGCTAACCAAGCAGCAGTAAATTTCACAGGTTTATCTAAAAAAGAATTGATTGGTCAGCATATTAAAAAACTGGGAATATCAATTGAAGAATATGTTGATCTGAAAGAAAAACTTTTACTTACACTTAAAGAACAGGATGTGAAACCGACAGTATCCCTACTGGTTAACCAAAAAGGTGAAAATTATTGGGTTGAATCACAATTCGTTCCAATTAAGAAGAATGGCGATATAAGTTCTGTTTTGCTAATCGCCACTGATATAACCAACAAAAAAAGAGCAACTGACCAGTTAAGATCATCCATTGAAGAAAAAGAGATCCTGCTTAAAGAGATACATCATCGGGTTAAAAATAACATGCAGATCATATCCAGTTTACTTAATCTGCAAACTCAATACATAGATGACGATGGGGCTGCGGATATACTAAAAGAAAGCCAGAACAGGGTTAAGTCTATGGCGATGCTCCATGAAAAGTTATACCAATCCAAAAACTTCACCCATATTAAATTTGAAGATTACGTTAAAAGTCTGGTTTCTGATTTATTCTTCACGTACAGTACTTCTCCGGATCAGGTTAAATTAACAATAGAAGTTGATGATGTTAGCTTAAACCTTGAAACTGCAGTTCCCTGTGGTCTGATAATTAGTGAACTGGTTTCAAACTGTCTGAAACATGCCTTCCCCAATGGGAGAAAAGGTGAAATGCATGTATCACTTAAGGATCGTAATGGCAACTATGAGCTGATGGTAAGCGATAATGGAATTGGATTCCCACAAAATTTGGAATTTGAAAACACAGAATCTTTGGGCCTGCAACTAGTGCACAACTTAACAAATCAGATTGATGGTGAGATCACTCTTGACAGGAGCCATGGTACCAAATTTAAAATAGTATTTAAAGAATTGAAATATAAAGAGAGACTTTAAACAATAAATTTTTTTCATAAATTGTTTCGGGTATAATATCTCTTATCTAAAAATGTTATTCCTACAAAATTTATCACCTTTTATTGGTTTTCAATGGTTTTCTCTCTAATGGCCAATTCTTTAGGAAATCTTTTATCTGTGAACCATCAGATTAATTATTGAAAGAAAAATTTTAATCATTGCTGTGCTGTATATAATAAACTTACCTTACAGGGAAGATTTGCCAATTAATCACTTACTTGAGAGAATAATTAGATACGTGACCTTAAAAATAAGCGTATGAAGGGGTTTTATAATGATCGCAAAACAAAGATTCGTTTTGGATACAACTGCTTTTACAGATAATCAGCTGAGGGATGATTATGGAGACGGAGAACTGAATAAGACAGTAGATGTCCTGCTGGATCTGATTGCCCGTTCCAGAATAAAACTTAATATGAGCTGTCACATGCCACCCATTACCTATAAAGAATTTACTGAATACATAACACGTTATGAATGTCCCCCTGAAACCATGATCAAAGCTGAGACCTGGATCGTTAAAAAATCACCCAACCGCTACGATACTAAAATACCCTCAGAAATATTCTACGAATATGTCCATGATATGAGAGAAAGAATGAACAAAGGTATGCGCATATCAGAAAGTGCAGTTTGGGAGGCAGCCGTGGAATCCATGGTTATGATGTCCCGTGGGGAGAAAAAAACCCAGATAGAAATGGAAGTCATTGGAAAAGCCATTAAAGATTTCAGGAAACGTTACCGGGCAGCTCTTCGTAAAGGCACCCTGGACAGTGCTCCTGATCTGGATGTGCTCCTCCTGGCTAAGGAACTGGGAGCAGGAGTGGTGGCAGCTGATGAAGGGATTAAAGTCTGGGCAGAACGTTTGGGTCTGAGATTCTTAAGTGCTAAGTCATTCCCCAAAATGTTAAAGGAATATCTCAAATACTATGAATAACACATCAAATTAAATACTTACCTATCAACATCCTAAAACGAATTTCATGATATTTTTTTACTGTGTTTGACTTTAGATCTAAGCTGTACTTATCAGAATTTGGTATAATATAATTTAACATCGAATTTTGCACATAGAAATGTTAGAAAAATTGTTCAATACATATATTCACGTTTGAAGAAAGGAGAATTAGAATGGAACTACAAAAACCAAGAGGAACTCGTGATTTCCTCTTTGAGGAGATGAAAGAACGAAAATTTGTGGAAAACACCATGAAAAAAGTGTTTGAAACCTATGGTTATCAGGAGATTAAAACTCCCATATTTGAGGATCTCTCCCTTTTCACCCTAAAGTCTGGTGAAGGGATAATAGAAGAAATTTATTATTTCCAGGATAAGGGAGGAAGAGATCTGGCACTGAGGCCCGAATTAACAGCTCCTGTAGCAAGAGTATATTTAAACCAACTACAAAAAGCACCTAAACCCATTAAAATGTATTATTTTGGTAGTTGTTTCCGTTACGAGCGGCCCCAAGCTGGTCGTTTCCGCCAATTCTGGCAGTTAGGATGCGAATTAATTGGAGGAAAATCTCCTGACTGCGAGGCTGAAATTATTGCCCTGGCAGCCCACTGTCTGGAAGAACTGAATCTGCAAGATTACCAGATACACTTGGGTAACTTGGGAATTCTTAGAGGAATACTAAACCAGGATGGTGTTTCAGCCCACCATCAAGACCAGATAATGGCAACTGTTGATAAGGGAGTTGTTGAAGAACTCAAAAAATTATTGAAAGAATTAAAAATCGAAAAAAAATCAGGACACATCCTCCTGGAACTAGTCGGAATGCAGGGATCTCTGGAAATAATTGATGATGTTAAAACAATAATAAAAGATTATCCTGATGCATTAGAATCCCTTAAAGAATTGGAAGAACTTTTAATAATGCTGGAATCCTTTGGTTTTGCAGATTACATTGTAAATCTGGGTATTGCACGCGGACTGGATTATTATACTGGATGTGTTTTTGAGATCTACGTGGAAGGTCTAGGAGCCCAGAAACAAATAAGTGGTGGGGGAACCTATAATTTAATAGAAGTTTTTGGTGGAGATCAGGTGGAATCTACTGGATTCGCCTTTGGTTTTGACAGGGTGATGGAAGCCCTCAAAAAACAAAAAACAAGACCCCCCCTAAAAAGTAGATTGGAAGTCTTTGTAGCCCCAATATCCTCAGAAACAAAACTAAACGCCTTCGAAATAGCTCAAAAATTAAGGAGAAAAGGAATCCTCACTGATGTGGAATTGGTGGGTCGGAAGCTTAAAAAGATTCTTTCATTTGCAGATAACTCTGGGGCAAAATTCGTGGTTTTGGTGGGCGCCCGTGACCTGGAAAATGGTGAAGTTACCATAAAAGATATGGAAACTGGGAATCAGGAGCAGATACCCCTAGAAAGTGTTGCAGATGTCTTGGATAACAGGATTAACCCATCATAATAAACTTTATTAGGACTGATTAAATGGATTTACCTCAACTCAACTACCGTCATGTTTTTAACGGAGAAGAACTGGTTATTGCCATAGCACAGGAACAGGAAACTGGAGAAGTGCTTATGGTGGCCTATATGAATCGTGAAGCTTTCAAAAAGACCATTGAAACTGGGAAGGCCCATTACTGGAGCACCAGCCGCAACCAACTCTGGTTGAAAGGGGAAAGTTCAGGTCACATCCAGGAGGTTAGCGAGATTCTTACTGACTGCGACCAGGATGCTGTACTCCTTAAAGTAAAACAAATAGGAGCAGCATGTCATGAAGGATATTACTCCTGTTTCTTCAGGAAAATATCCGATGAGAATGGATTTAAACTTAAAATAGTTAAAGAAAAGGTTTTTACTCCTGAAAAAGTTTATGGAGATAAATAGGATGAGAATTGTTCCAGATACAAGTGTTATAGTGGATGGCAGAATCACCCGCCTAGTACAGGAAGACGACTACAAGGGATGTGAGGTGATAATTCCAGAAGCTGTTGTATCTGAATTAGAAAATCAAGCCAATAAGGGAAGAGACAGTGGGTACAACGGTTTAGAAGAACTTAAAAATCTGCAGAAACTGCATGGTCAGGGTAAAATACACTTGAGCTATGTGGGACGCCGGCCTACCCTGGAAGAGATATCACTGGCCAGGGGAGGAGAAATCGATGCCATGATTCGAGATACAGCCAGTGAAAACAAAGCAACCCTCATAACCAGTGATCGGGTTCAAAGAGAAGTGGCAGAGGCCCAGGGCCTTAATGCTGTTTATCTCAAACCAGAAATGTTAGAGTACGGTGATATCGAAATAACCAAATATTTTGATAAAAACACCATGTCTGTTCACCTTAAAGAGAACGTAGTTCCTTTGGCCAAAAAAGGGAAACCAGGTAGCATAAAACTGGTCAGAATAGGATCTAAACCCTTAACTCATGGAAAAATAGAGTATATGTCGCGTGAGATAGTAGAAAGGGCCAAAAGTGATTTTAAAAGTTTCATTGAGATAGAAAGGGAGGGGGCCACAGTGGTGCAGTTCCGGGAGTACCGTATCTCCATTGCCCGGCCACCTTTTTCTGATGGTGTGGAAATAACTGTTGTCCGACCAGTGGCCAAGGTTTCGATTGACAATTATAGGCTTCCTGAAAGACTTGTTGATAGATTAAAAAACAGTGCCAAGGGCATACTTATAGCAGGACCTCCAGGAGCTGGTAAAACTACCTTTGCTCAGGCAGCTGCTGAATTCTACCAGAAAATGGGGGCCATTGTAAAGACCATGGAATCCCCCCGTGATTTGCAGGTGGGAGATGAGATCACCCAATATGCACCGCTGGAGAAAGATATGGGAAAAACTGCCGATATATTACTGCTGGTACGGCCGGATTACACAATATATGATGAACTGCGAAAAACCAAGGATTTCCGCATCTTTGCTGATATGCGCCTAGCAGGAGTGGGTATGATTGGGGTGGTACACGCCACCAGACCAATTGATGCAATACAACGAATTATCGGCCGGGTCGAGTTGGGCATGATTCCATCCATTGTGGATACCACCATTTACATTGACGAAGGAAAAGTGGCAGCAATTTACGATGTAAAACTAACCGTCAAGGTCCCCAGTGGGATGTTAGAGGCAGATCTTTCCAGACCAGTTATCGAAATCAGAGACTTTGAAACTGGAGATCTGGCACATGAGATCTACACTTATGGGGAACAGACCATAGTCATGGATGTGGGAAGAAAACAATTCGAAAAGACCCCCATTCAGAAGATGGCAGAAAAAGAGATCATAAAAGAAGTTAAAAAAGTGGTGAAGGGTAGGGTGGAAGTGGATATGAAATCAGACCGTCGGGCCACTGTATGGGTGAATGAGGATGCAATTCCCCAACTCATTGGTAAAAGGGGTAAAAATATTGAAGAATTAGAGGGTAAGGTTGGCATTAGCATTGGTGTTGAATCTTTAGAAGGCAAGAAAGGACAAGCAAAACCCCGACAGAGAAGTGGTCACATTCCAGAGTTATTATCCCCTGATTACATGCCAGTTAAGGTGGAACTTTCAGGTAACTATGTTGTTTTGAATTTCGGTAAAGATGTGGTAGGAACTCCTTTTGACATACTGGTGGATGAGGATTATCTTTTCACAGCCACGGTGGGTAAAAAAGGTACCATTAAAATAAAAAAGGATATTGAACTGGCCGAAATAATCATAAACGCTGAGAAGAACAATCTTTCTATTCAAGCCAGAATTAGAAGAGAGTAAATAAAAATCTTTTTTTGGGAAATAATTCATCCAATATACATCTAAAAAAATAATATGAAATTTTACCAGAGATCTACATTACATAAACAGAATAGGAGTATAATCTATGAAGATTGGAGTTTCAACACTGGCTCTTTATCCCCAACCCATTGAAGAAGTACTGCATTCTCTAGAGACCCATAATATTGATTACTGTGAAATTATCAATGAATATCCTTATGATGAAATAGATGAAGGTGTTCTAGAATCATACCCGGTGAAACTTACAGTTCATGCGCCTTTATCTGACCTTAACCTAGCATCCCACAACCAAGCCATAAGAAAATCATCCATTGCCGAAGTTAAAAAATCAATGAATCAAGCTGTGGATTGGGATGCGGAGTTAGTTGTGGTGCATCCTGGAAGTATGCCAGTTATGGGTCGCAGGATAGGAAAAAAGATTTTTCAGTACAATTTAGAATCTTTAAGTGAATTATCCTCCTATGCAGAGGATTGTGGGGTTTGTATGTGCGTGGAAAACATGCCAGTGATAGATGGTCTTCTATTCCAGGATTTGAAGGAATTGAACTCATTATTGGATAATATAAATGCCCATATGACTTTGGATGTTGGACATGCCCATAATTCAGGATTTTCGGTTGATGATATGTTTATTTACCCGCGAATGAAGCATATCCACATTAGTGATAATGATGGGACTTGGGACCAGCATGATGCAGTGGGAAGTGGGAGTATAGATTTTGATCAGTTCTTTAGAAGTCTGAATGATATTAAATATGATGGTGTCCTGGTGGTGGAAGTTAAAGATGCCACTGATGTCATAAAAAGTCTGGAATTCATTGAAATGATGATCTGAATCAATACTTGAATTTAATTTATTAATATGTTTTAGATTATTTTCAATTAGTAATTTGGATAAAATTGAGTATGCACAAAATTCTTATTTTAAAATGCAATTAATAGAATTTATTGAATTAAATTATTTTTATCACAATTATTTAATATGAAAAAAGAAGTATAGAAAAAAATAATGAATTGACCATTAGAAACAAATTAAAAAGGGGATGTTTTTCTTTGAAGATCGGAATAATAGGTGGAACTGGTGACCAAGGACTTGGATTAGCCTTAAGATTTGCAAATGCGGGTGAAGAAGTAATTGTCGGATCCAGGGACGTTAAAAAGGCTGAAAATGCTATTAATCTTATTAAAAACATGTTAAAGTCTGATGAATGCACCAATGTTAAGGGGATGACCAATCAAGAGACAGCAAGTGAAGCCGACTTGCTGGTCTTAACTGTACCACTACAAGCCCAGATGATCACCCTTAAAAGTATCAAAGACCATGCAGGAGATAAAATCCTGATTGATGCCACTGTACCCATGGAAAGCTGTCTGGGTGGAAGTCCAGTGAAATACGTGAATGTTTGGGATGGTTCAGCAGCAGAAAGAACAGCCAACTTCCTTAAAGATAAAAATGTTAGGGTTGTCTCAGCTTTCAATAATATCAGCGCAGCAAGCCTTACCAACATAGAAAAAGAAATAGATTGTGACTGCCTGATCTCTGGAGATGACAGGGAAGCTAAAGAAGAAGTTATGAACCTGGCAGAGAAAATACCTGGAGTTAGGGCCATAGACTGCGGTCCACTGGAAAACGCTAGAATTGTTGAAAAAATAACACCCCTCCTGATAAATCTTAACATCCGTAACAAAATAAAACTGGCAGGAATAAGAATAACCGGACTTTAATAATAGATTTCAGAATAAATGGATTTTAAAGTTTAAATCTCTACCCATTAAAAAATAAAAAGGTATGTAGATATGGAATACATAAAAAAAACCGCCGAAGGAATAGCCAAACATGCATTGGAAGTTATTAGTCGAATTAATGAAGAACAGGTTGAATTGATGATTGAATGTATAAATGAAGCAGATTCAACATTTATTGTGGGGAGTGGCAGGTCAGAGCTGGTTGGCAAGGCCTTTGCCATGCGCCTGATGCACCTGGGATTCAGGGTCTATGTGGTGGGAGATGTGACCACTCCTGCCCTAACTGATAAAGACTGTTTAATAGCTATTTCTGGATCTGGGGAAACCAAAACCGTGACTCTTGCCGCGGAAACTGCTAAAGAAGTCGGGACGAAAGTTGTAGGTGTAACCACTGATCTTGATTCCACTCTTGGAAAAAATGCTGATGTGGCGGTAAACATTGACAGTAAAAGTAAAGTACCCTGGAAATATTACACTTCCCATGTTCTTAAGGGTAACTACGATGATTTAACCCCTATGGGTACTCTCTTTGAGGACAGCACCCACCTCTTTTTGGATGGTCTTATAGCATCATTTATGGTCCGATTGAATAAGAGAGAAACTGATTTGGAAAAATTGCACTCCCAGAATAGATAAAACCCCCCAATCTTGAATATTCTTGGAGAATTATATAACCAGGAAAGATAATTAGATTATGTGCAATTAGAATAGTTACAGACAATTGAGTACTGGAAACAAAAATAAAAAGGTAATAACA
>MTKZ01026993.1_pt2 | contig 11095 bp, 5 predicted proteins | sample 1042781 | NCBI WGS metagenome assembly MTKZ01 (sample SAMN06212207, study PRJNA360539) | anaerobic digester metagenome | biome: Wastewater treatment plant; material: sludge; isolation source: anaerobic digester fed with sludge from wastewater treatment plant | place: Denmark: WWTP Viborg ...
TCCGGTGAGTATCCCTATCTCAACACCGTCTACGTCGATCTCGGCAAACAGATTTCCGATGCTGACAAGGTGATCATCGAGCAAGCGCCGGGCATTACGATTGTCCCGAACATCCCCGATGTCATCTCGATCTCCGACGATCCGATCGATCTCGGCAACCTCTACGACCATCCCACAGGCGTCACCATCTCACTCACGCTGAAGAGCGGTGCGCCGGTTAGCAACGGCGTGGCGCGCGGTGCGGTGTTGAATATCCTGCCGGCCAACCTGGGCATCACATTCGCGCCGACAACGATCAACCTGACACAGCCGATGAACATCACCTTCACGGCCAGCGGTAATCTCGTGCGTGGCCAATACAATGGCGTGCTGCGCCTGAACCCGATTCAGGACAACTGGGTCTTTGCGAACAACTCGATCCCGATCACCTTCACATGGCAGCCGCCCGAACCGACGGCGACGATCCCGCCAACGGCGACACTGGTCCCGCTAACGCCCACGCCGGTGCCACCAACGCCGACACCCGTGCCACCGACACCCACACCCACGCCGGTCGCCGGCATCACTATCGATCGACAGGGTGGCGGCGATCTCGGCACGGTGACAGCGGGTTCAGATACTCCACTGTCCGGGACATCCACGCTCATCGTCACGTTCGATGACGAGGCCCTGCGCCAGAACGCTGGCGTCGACCTGCGCACGACAATCGGCGACGCAGCCGACAGCGGGCGATTCTGGCTCATCGATCCCGAGACATCCCAGCCACGTGACACGATCACCGTCACGGCGAACGGTCGCGCCACTGCCTCGGTGGAGGTCGGCTACGACATCACCCCGCCGAGCAGCGGTCGCTTCATCCCCGGCAGCAGCACGCGCCAGGCAGCCGTCGAGGTCACCAGCGGCAACGCGACCATTGCGACGGCCGGCAACGACGGCGCGGCCGACGGCCAACTCAGGTACTCGTACACCATCCGCTATCCCTTTGGGCCCATACAGTTGCTTGCTCTGCTGGTCCTGCTCCTGCTGATCCTGCTCGCGCTATTCTGGAAATTCCACGCGCGCTTCCCGAAGAACGCGACGGTTGTCGCTGGAAACGGGCAAGTGGAAACCTTGCGACCAATGTCAGAACGCAGTGTGCTCGCGAAATTCTTCCCGAGCGAGATCGAAGTCGGCACGCTCGCTGGCATCAACATCAATGCCCTCGGGCCAGTCGCCCGCCTGACACCGCGCACCTCCGCGCTCAGCATGTTCCGAAACGCGACCTATCTGGTCCCGGAGTCCACATCGGACGAAAACCAGTTGCGGGTCAACGACTCGGCGATCACGATGCGACGCCAGCTGAATGACGGGGATAACATCACGACCAACACCGGCTCGTTTGCCTACCGGGACGACCGGGCCGGACGGACCGCGCAAAGCGGCGGTAGTGGCAACGCATTTGACGGCAAGGCATCACCACCACCATCAAATAGCTCGTACTTCGGTGCTTAGAAGGGACCAGTCTTCATGATTCCACCGTCCATCATCGTCGGCGTCGGGGGCCAGGGCTCGGCGATCGCGCTCGGCGTCAAGGAACGCCTCAAAGAGTTCGCCCGCGCCCGAGCAACGCCGTTGACCGAAAAGGCTGAGCTAGACGCGATCGAGAAGTCCGTTCGCATCTTCTCTCTCGACATCGACCACAACACGGCGATCAACAGCCGGTTCACCCAGAACGAGCTGCTGCTACTGAAGCCGGCATCGCCGGACGCGATGATCAAGGCGCGGACGGGATACCTCGAACAGTGGTGGCCGGAGCACATCACTCAACCGGGAGGATTCATCAACGGCGCTGGTGGCATGCGCGCCAAGGGCCGTCTCGCCTACTACATGCTGGGCAGAAAGCACGCCGAGCAGATCGCCAATTCGGTTGATAAACTGCGCGCCAACGCCCAGACAGCGGGTTACGGCATCGGCACAGCGATTACCGTGTTCGTCTACATCGTCGGCTCGGTATCGGGTGGGACCGGCAGCGGGATCATGCTGACGCTCGCTCAGCATCTGCGCTCGCTCGTGGACGATGACGTGCATATCGTCGGCGCCATCCCGCTGGCCAGCATCATGCAGCATGGACCAGGCGATTTTCAGCGCGACAACATCTATGCCAACTGCTCGGCAGCCCTGCGGGAGATAGACTGGTGGATGTTGCCCGAGAAGTATCGGCCAGCGTCGATCGCGCCGTTCTTCTATCTCAATGGCACACCCATCGCAGGTAACGGGAGTGATCACAAGAACGAAACGCCATTCGACCTCTGTTATCTCTTCGCTGAAAGCAATCAGGCCGGCAAGCCACTGCCATCCTTCGGAGCCTACACCGAGCTGATCGCCGACTGCATCGCCCTCGATGTCGATTCTCCAGCGGCCAGCGCCAGCCACTCACTTATCTCCAACATTCTCGGAGGGTTGAATAACAAGATAAGCCCGCCGGTCGACGACGGCAGCAAGGCCACCAAATCGGTCCTCTTCGCCGGCGCGGGCGCGGCGTCGATCGTCTTCTCCGTCCCCGAGACGACCGGGTATCTCGGCGACCATCTCCTGCTGCACGTGCTCGATTCAATCGTGTTGATCAGTCAGGACCGCGGCGACGAGGCGCGCCGATGGCTCAATAACGGAGACCGAGAAGTTCTCCCGAACGCTGGGCAAGTCAGGCTACGCGAGCGACTGAAGCAGGCCCATACCGACGTCGCCACCGGGCAGGTGCACCAGGCTGAAGCTGCTCCGGAGCCCAGGTTCGAAAATGTCGACCGGAAGAGCTGGGTTACCCTCGTTCGGAACCAGCGATCCCTGGTCGATGACACCTGGCTCAAGACGCTCAGAGGTCTTCTGGCCAGGAACGAGCCGATCATCCTCAATGAGCTCTGGGGCCAGCTGCTGGTCACAGTCAACACGACGCTGGAGGAAAACAGAGGCAACGGACTGCGCCACGCTGCGGATCTGCTCCGCGGGATCAGTGGCAGTCTCGCCAGCCGCATTGAAGCACTGACGAACGAGATCGACAGCACAGAGCCAAAACGTCCAGGTCTTCGACAGAAGCTCGATCTGGGTGTCAGAAGATACGACGAGGCCATTGAGCGGTTGACGGTGGGCGGCAAGTCGCCATTCGGCGGCAAGGGCAAGCAGGATGCTCAGGCTCAAACGTTTCTCAGTAACTGGTGGCGACCGTATGTCAGCACGCAGCGAGATATTGCCGAGGCCAGTGCGGAGCTCTCGCTACTCACGAACCTCAATGCCCATGTCGCCCGTCTGCGTATCGCGCTGGAGCAGGCGATTACCGAGCTGGAACGACAGCGAGTAGATCTGAGACTTGGTCTCGACGACCACTTCAAGCAGTCTCGCGGCCAGATGGCACAGCAGGATCGCGTCCTTGCCGACCGGGCGCTGGTCGACGAGGTCTTTGCTCGCGACATCACGAACGCTCAGACGCCAGATTCTCAGGCGCTCAGGGACATTGCGGTCGGATTTACCACCAGCGGCAGCTCTTTGCGGACCTGGCTGCTCAAGCCCGCCAACCAACGCGGCACGCAGGCACAGGAGGCCGAACATCTCAGCACCGCAGTGAGCAGCGCCGTTAGGGACGCAAGGAACAAGGCAGCCGATCAGTTCAGCGCCACCGTCCAGAGCATGTCCATCTGGGATGCGATGGAGCATGAGTTCTACGCGCGGGTCGGGCTGGGTAAGGTCGACACGTTCCTCGATGCGGTTGGCGGCGTACCGGGCACTGGCGATGCTGCCCGCAGGCTCACCCAGTACATGCAGTCACGGGTCAGCTCATGTATCGCCGCGGCGGTCCCCTACTGGTCGCTGAGCCGGGCGAATCAGGAGCGCTACCAGGATCTCTACCACATCATTCATTCCGTGCAGGCTTCCTATGCCAAGGAGCCGTTCGATGCTCCAGATGCGTCCGAGGCGTTGAAAACTCTCAAGGAAGCGCTCAAAGGAATGCTCAGCGGTGGGTCCGCGCCGGACACGTCGGGGCAATCGATCCACCACTTCTTCGTGTCGTCTCGCGAGTGGGGCGCGCCGCTGTTCATGATCAATGACGACGAGCGCCAAAAGATGACCCATAGCGAGCGAACCTGGACCAGGCAAAAGGGCCATGTCTACATCGACCAACGCTACGTCGGCGTGCTGCCGGATGACCTCTCACTAGAGGGCATGCAGCAACGCATCGATCAGCTCGCCGAGCAACGACGGCATGCGAACGCCGCAACGGAGGCGACCCTGCGACGGGTTGTCGAGACGCTGGGCATCGCGCTGGAGTTAGGCTATGCCCGGGAGAACAAGGTCGGGGGATCGTTCGATATCGCCATCTCGGCCAGCAAGCATGTCTATCACCGCTACGGGCAGGATATCTACGACGCCATCCAGGAGCTGCATGATCGCTCTGACAAGCTCGACGAGATCGCAGACGTGGTCAACGACAAATGGTCGGAACTCCCCACCAGCGAACAGCGCGACAAGATCGGCAACCGTATCAACGTGATCGACCGGCAGATCGGCGAGATGCCGCCGGGGAAGGATCCGAAGAAGGACACGCTCCAGTTGATGAAGGACGCAATGGTGGGCCTGCAGCAGGACCTGAACGGCCACCGATGAGCGTGACCACCGTGCTGCAGCGCCCAGTACTGGTGATGGCGGTCGGTGACGCGGCGATGGGGCCGGCCGCGCTGCTGGCCGACTGGCTGCCGACGATGCCGGCCGTCCGCCTCGTCGCGCTAAGCGCGGTGGATTCCGATGACGACCGTATCGCCACGATCGCCCGGGAGCAGGTCGACCTCGAGCTGGATCGATCGCTGCGCGGTCAGAACTCCGGCGACGCACAGCGAATCCACTGGATCGTGCTGGCGCAGATCTCCGGGGAGGACGGGGCAGATGCGAGGCAGCTTCTGCTTGAGACGATCGTTCCGGCAGCCCGGCAGCTGAACATCAACACTCGCCCGTTCGCGCTGACGATGGTGCTGCTCGATACGGCGGTCGAGCGCGGGGGGATATCCAGCGAATTCCTCCAGCGGCTCGCAGGTGAGATTCACTCGGCGTCGATCGCCGACAAATCACAGGTGTACGTCGTGCAGGCGCTGCTCGCCAGTGGGTTCGCGCTGGAGCAGTACGAGGTCGATGAGGCCGGCGCGCTCGCCTGTCAGGCACTCATCCTCAGCAATTTGCCGGGGAATGTCGTGCCAGTAGACCTCGCCGTGGCAAGTCCGAATAACGTCATCGTCATCGCCAACAACGCGGACCAACTCGGCATCTTCGGGCGTATCGCCGTCTCCTCCATTCGGTCGCGAGATGCGGAGATCGCCGATCGCTCCGCGACGCGGCACGTCTCGGAGTTCGGATTACGTCAGACCGATCCCAAAGCGCGTGTCGCGGCACACTGGAAACCGCCGATCTTCAGCGTCAATCGACCGCAGATGAGCAACGACGCCAGCGCCCGGATCGGCGCGTCGCTGTCCGGCGGGCCGAAGGCGTCGTTCGGCGGCGCGCCGAGTCTCTGGGGCGATCCGGAGCGCGAGCTGCGGCGCGTCCTCGGGGACGCGGGCTCCTGGATCGCGCAACTCGACGGCTGGCAGCGGAGGGTGCGCACCGATTTCTCCAGCGTGCTGCGCGAGTTGCGCGACGCATCAGCTACGGAGCGCCACCGGGTCCGGGATGTGATCGACCACCAGGCGAGCGCGCTCTGGAGCGACCCGAAGATTGACCAGCCGATCCCCTATCTGCACGAGTGGATCGATCGGCAGCATCTACATCTGGCCGAAGACCGTCGCCCACAACAACAGTACACCGAGGGGTTGCGTCTGGACACACAGGCGAATGCCCACATCTCTTTGGAGGGTTCTTTTCAATCCTTGAGCATCGAGATGTCTCGCAGGCCGAACATGGCGTTGCTGGCGGCGTTCACCGCACTCGTACTCTTCGGCGGGGTTGCGTTGCTCTGGTCGATGACCGGGCAACTGGCCGAACTGGCGACCAGGGCCGATATATTGTGGCTCGGCCCGAATATCACTGACCAGGTTGTGCTGCTGCGTGTCATCGTCCTCTTGCTCTTCATCGGACTGACCCTCGCAGCCGGCGCGTCGTCCATCTGGGATGCGCACATGCGCTGGACTCGGGCGTATCAGGGTATTCTCGCCGCGACTCAGCGCGTCGGACAACGAGAGACCGACGCACTGAGCCGCGAAATACAGCTGGTCGATAGCCACTGGCACCTGAAAACGATCTCGGCGGCGCAGCGACATATGAAGAACGTCAACGAACGGCTGACGCAGATCGGGCTGCAGCTCAGGCGCGCACCACGGCCGCGAGGGCCGGCCGGATATTCCTCAGGTCGCCTCATCCATTATGTGCCACGCATCGCCTTCGCTGCGGGGACATCCGAGGACTCCACGCCACTACCGCCAGAGACTGCACTTCAGCTGCTGCGCGCGCCCGATGCCGCCGAACGCTGGGTCGTTGGAGATGTCGAGCGGTGGAGGCGTGATTCTCACACCGAGCTGAAGAATCGCGATCTCGAGCTACTCCAGACCGACCCCAATACTGCCGGAGTTGATTTACGCAACGCCTACGCCGACTACGCCTCGCATTGGACGGACATCGCGAACGAGTTCATGATCCCCGTCTACCAACTGCCCGATATGCAGGTGGCGGGGCATGACATGGTATTCACAACCGGCCGGCTCTCGACAATCGCGGTCACGAGCGACGGACAATTGAGTGTCGGTAGGATTATTGAGTACCCGAGTGAGCGAGATGAAATCCTCTTCTGCCGGTTTCAGATGGGATTAACCGCGGCGACTGTACGGCTGTGACGCCAAGAGGAGGATGTTGACGAATGGCAGCCCTTCTGGCGTACGTCTGCACGCTCGTCGTGATTCCGCTTTTCCTCGCGATGGACCGGCTGGCCGGCGGCTATCTCATCGATATGCTCTACTCACCGGTTCCGATCATTCGGAACATTTCGTGGGTGCCGGCGACGATCTTCTATCTCGTTGTTATCTACGCGGGCGCCTGGGCTGCGTTCACCGTGCTACTACGCGGCGTTCGGGAACTGGACGATCTCGATGCATCGCCGCGCCGTGCATCCGGCCTCGTCAGGCTCGACCGGACAATCCGCTGGGACTACGGTCAGTGGCCGGTCTATCTCTCGCTCATCGTCATTATTGTGTCGCTGGTTACCCTGCCGGCGATGGTCACCCACCTGGTATCGCCAGTCGTCTGGACGCTGGTCGCGCTCCTCGCGCCAACCATCATCAGCGTCCGGAGGGAACGCGAACCAGCGCCAATCATGTCCACCTCACGACCTGTTGCTCAAAAGGTCGCCAAGCCGGATTCGCTTCCGCTGAATGAGGTGACGCAGCATTTACGCAACCATAAGCGGTACCGGGGGCAATTGCGCGCGGCGATGCATCTACCCGCCCGTGCGTCGCTGACCTATGCCGACGCCTACGCGCACATCCTGGAACGGCATTTTCAGGACGGCACGCTTATGCGAGCGGTACTGGCATCGCTCGGCATCACCGGGACTGAGCAGCTCTACCCGCATCAGCGCGATGCGCTGGCCCAACTGCTGGACGACGACGAAGGCTCGCCGACGAGTCACCTGATTCTGGCGACTGGACCAGGCAGCGGTCGGCATATGACACTCTTCCTGGCAACGCTCGAACGTGCGTTGCGCCGCGGGTCGAATGTGCTCGTCGTCACCCCCAACGAGCAGATTCTGAAGCGCGAATACGAGCGATTTCGCGAGTTAGCCGATCAGACTGACTGGCACTACGCGCTCCATGAAATGCGGCTGGACGCGTCGTATCGCCGCGGCATACCTGACCCACCGCCGGAGATCGTCTTCTGCTCGCTCGACACGCTGCATGGCGTCATGCTGAAGGACACTCGCCCGTGGGGTGAGTTCTTCGCCGGGCTGGATCTGGTGATCACGTACGATATCGATCACTATACGAGCATCGTGGGCGCGAATGCAGCACAGGTCTTTCGTCGGCTGCGCCTGGTTACAGCAGCGGCCGGCGGCAAGCTGCAGTTCACAGCCACTGCGCGCCCAGCCGCGAATCTCGAAGCGTTCGCGACTGCACTTTTCGGCATCGACCCGAGTGTCGACCACGTTCACCGCTACGCAGTTGACGGCAGCGCCCGGCCCGAGCAAACGTTCGGCGTCTGGCTTCCACCACTCGATCGCTACGGGGAAGCCGGAGTCGGTGGCCATGCAGTCGCGCGGGTACGCCGGCAATCTGCCTTGGCAGCAGCCGTCGAGCTGGCGAGCGTGCTCGTCAGCCTGACCGACGACTATCGACTGCTCGTGCACTGTTACGATCGAGGTCGCGTTGATGCCGAGTGGTTGAGCAACGAGATCGACCGGGCAGTCGGGATGTCCCTCCCGGAACAGCGGCTGCGCGTCACGACCGAAGAGGCCGAACTCAGCGGTCGCCAGGCGCACTACGACGGGCTCATCATACTCGGGACACCAGAGCACGTATCCGAGATCGAGCGCTTGTGTGGGCAGCTTGGTGGCGAGAGACGGGGTGGGCTCGCGCTGGTTCTGGGCACGCATTCCCCGGCAGCGCTCCACATGATCCGGAGCTTTCATACCTCAGGATCGATCGATTTCCTGGATACCCGGGCACGGACACAGTTGACGATCAATACGCGCCATGCCGACGTCGTCGCGAAGCACCTGGCTTGCGCAGTGCACGAGACGCGCATGCGTCGCTCCCAGATTGTCGAGACATTCGGTCTACCCGGCGTGCAGGCAGCAGACGCGCTGGTGGCTAACGGGTTTGCGGCGTGGCAGGACGTCGTGGCCGACCGCAGCGTCTTTGGATACCAGGACTCTGTCCTAATTCTGGGTCAGACTGATCCTGACGTTATCTACGAACGCTGCCGCCTCGACACGATCGGCGCCGACGGACTTATCCCTGTCCGGAGTGATAACGGCGGATTCCCCGTACGGTGGATCGACTCGAATCGGGAGACCACCGAACTCTTCGAGCATCGAGTTATTCAAACCGGCGCTCAGCCGCTCGTCCTGGTCCGGAGCCGTACATCAAACGATCTGGTCGCACAGATACCGAACAGTCGGTTGCCGGTGGATGTCTTGCCACACTATCGGTATCAAATGAGGTTGGCGCCCGACGAACAGCCCGCGGACATGCTGCCATCGCGCATCGGGAATGGCGATGCATTTGTCATCCAACGCAAGTCGATTGTGGTCTGGCAGGAGCTTCTTGGCACGCGACAGCCCGACGAGATCGCAACGCACTTCTACCCGGACGCGCGCGGGAAGGCATCCAGTATTGTTGCTGACGCGATTGTTTTCACGGCAGATCGCGCCGGGATGTCGCTTGACCTCCGGGTCGCACATACGTTGGCGCACGCGCTAGCGGTGGCGCTGCGAGCTGTGCTGCCGGCAACCATGCAACCAACCGACGTGCGCGTACTCGCCGTTCCAGCGGTCGATGGGCTGACCGAGGCGCCGGCAGTGCTGCTCTTCGACACCGTGGACGGCGGGGCTGGCCTCGCTGACGGACTCCTGAGCATCATGCACGATCTGCTGCGTGATACGTATCGAGTGCTGGTGACCTGTCCGTGCCAGGTTGGCTGTCCCGCCTGCACGAACATCGGAATTTGCGCGCAGTGCGACGACGGCGGATCGTGCGTGCCGCTGCTGGACAAGCGCGGTGCGTTGATCTATCTGGGGCGGCTGCTCGGCGACACAGGCCGATCGGTGGCAGGCCGCACGCCGGAGCAGCTCGACTCGATGCGCTACGTCGCCGTCACCGATCCGAACGATCTCGTCGCGGTGCGGGAGCAAGTCTTCCAGCTCGGGCTATCACCGCTCCTCAATCTCACTGATGAGCGAGCGGACATCGCGCCCATCAGGTTCGTCACGCAGGCGGAGGCTGAGCAGGTCGACGCCGAGCTCGACGGCTTCTACAACATTCTCACGCGGGAGGTCGCCGTCCGCCCGAACGTTGAGGAGCATCTCGTCGGAGTGATCGCCCACGAATACGCACACGACTGGCTGTTGCGGACGAACGAGCAGGGCGTCCCGAACGTGCACCCTTCGCTGCTCGATTCCGCAGTTGTTCCCTACAAGGGGCATCTGTTCGTCGAGGGGTTTGCACAGTGGGCGGAGTTACGCGTTCTCGACGCATACGGTTTCAAGCAGGACGTCGATGAGATCGGTTTCCGCTTTTATGACGAATATGGTGAAGGCTTTCAGATCATCAAGGCCGTTGAGGATCAACAGGGTATCGACGGAATCCTGCGTCTGATGCGCTCGCCGATGACTCGGGATACGCTGAATGCCTTGATGGCGGCCTCGAACACACGCGACCGAGTCATCGCGAAGTGGCGGCTGCTCGAAGGTGGCGAGATTCAGCTGCCGCCCTCGGATGTGATCAGCGATCCGGGTGTCGGCACGGGCACCGACGCCTATCGCATTCTCAGTAACGCCGAAACTGAGCACGCACCGACAGACAAGAACGACAACGATAACGACACTGAGCTAGTCGACGCCGGCCAGCCGGAGGCAGCCGATGTCCTGTGAGCAGTGGCTGATCACGGAGTGTGGGTTAGCGGCTCTGCTTCGCTGGATGCCCGGCATTGACACGACTCAGGCTTCGTGTGAACATCGCCTGTCATGCGGACATTGAGCATATCCCCGCGTCACTTGCCGAGGATGAGGAGGTCACATGCGTGTTGCCACGTTCGGTGACGGGATGATGGGCGTCGTCGCGGATGACGAGACCGTCGTCGAGATCACCGACTTGCTGGAGCAGTACGAACCGCCCGGCCCGGAACATCTGTTGCCGGACCTGATCGAGCACTTCGATGCGCTGCGGCCGGAGCTCGCTCGGCGCGTCGCCGCCGGCGGGGGAACGCCGGTCAGCGAAGCACGCCTTGGCGCTCCACTGATCCGACCATCGAAGATCATCTGCCTGATCGGCAACTATCGCGAGGGCACCGATCGACCCCTGCAGATCCTCGACATCTTTTTCAAGTCGCCCGAGGCAATCGTCGGTCACGGCGGCACCGTCGCCCTGCCCAGCAT
>MTKZ01126584.1_pt1 | contig 11094 bp, 14 predicted proteins | sample 1042781 | NCBI WGS metagenome assembly MTKZ01 (sample SAMN06212207, study PRJNA360539) | anaerobic digester metagenome | biome: Wastewater treatment plant; material: sludge; isolation source: anaerobic digester fed with sludge from wastewater treatment plant | place: Denmark: WWTP Viborg ...
GGCAGGTAGAGCATCGTGGTCAGGTGCGGAATGCAGATCAGTGATTCTGTGGCCCCGAGACTGACCGCGTGGTAGATGGTCTTGAGCGCCGCCACAAACCGCTTGGCGTCCTCTTCATCCTCACCCACGTCGAAAGCCAGCATCCCGCCGAATCCGCCGTGCATCTGGCGGGCAGCCACGGTATGGCCCGGGTGGCCGGTCAGGCCCGGATACAACACCCGGGTAACCTTGGGATGCTGGGCCAGGAATTCCGCGATAACCTGTGCCCGCTGTGCAATGGCTTCAGCTCGCAGCTCAAACGTCTTGAGCCCTCGGTCCAGAAGGAATGCTGAGTAGGCGTCCAACGTCGTGCCGATGGCCTGGCGGGTGAACCACAGTTGGTTGTAGTGCTCCTTGGAACCGGCGATCGCACCGGCCATGAGATCGTTGTGCCCCCCGAGAGCCTTGGTGGCACTGTGAATGACGAGGTCTGCTCCCAGGTCCAGGGGGTTCTGGTGGTATGGCGTGGCGAAGGTGTTGTCGACCACGAGCATGGCCCCGACGGCATCGGCTTCCTTGCGAACGGCGGCCACGTCGATGATCTTGCAGAGCGGGTTGCTGGGCGTCTCCAGGAAGATCATCCGCGTGTTCGGCCGGATGTGCTCGCCGATCCGATCGGCTTCATCGGCGTCCAGCCAGGTGATGGCCACGCCCAGACGCTCCAGAATCAGCGAGACCTTGTAGTTCGCCCCGTAGGTATCGTGGAAGATGATCAGGTGGTCGCCGGCCTTCAGATAGGTCAGGTACACCATCGTGCAGGCGGCCATCCCGGAGGTGCAGACGACGCAATCTTCCGCTCCTTCCAGGGCAGCGATCTTCCGCTCGACCTCACGGACGGTCGGGTTGTCATCGCGGTGGTAGGTATAACCGTCGATCTCGCCGTCAGTGATCTGANNACCGCATTGACGATGGGTGTGACCATCGGTCGGTTGCCGTACGGGGTCAGGGGATCGGGTGCCATTCTGTCGTTTTCCTTTCGTATGGGGGGAAGTCCTCGATTCCGTCTGCGAGGCTCTCCGGTCTCGTGCAACAACCCGCCCGGTTTTGGCTCAAGTCTCGTCAGCAGCCTGACGTCCAGCTTGCTTTTCCGGAGCGTTCCCTCGATGGGCACGATCGGCCGCAGCAAGGACACCAGAGGCCGGGCGCTGGCGCGCGAGGGCCTCGATTATGGCCCCACGAATGAACGCGGAACGATTCGGAATGCTCTTCAGCATTTGACCCAGGCAAGGATCCACCCGGATGGTGACCATGGTCTCACGATGCGGATGCCCCATGATGAGATTCCTCCTCGTAAACAGGTACACACAGGCCGGACGAGACCGTGTTCCACAGGCCACGGAGGTCCGCAGCCACGTCGCTGTCCGGCACCTCCACAACGGCCCGGGCCCGCATCTGGGCGTCGGTGAACGCCCGGTCGTAGCGGATCCTACCGGCCACCGGGATCGACTGCTGGAGGCGCAACGTTTCGATCACCGCCGACATCTCGGGGTTCAGGTCCCACTTGTTGATGCATGCGGTCACCGGGATGCCGAAGTGGCGGGTCAACTGCACGACTCGCTTCAGATCGTGCTCGCCGCTCAGCGTCGGCTCGGTCACCAGCAGCACCAGGCTGGCACCGGTGACCGATGCGATGACCGGGCAGCCGATCCCGGGCGACCCGTCGACGATGACGAGGTCCAGGTGTCGCTGCTCGGCAATGGTCCGGGCATTCTGGCGGACAATGCTGACCAGCTTGCCCGAGTTGCTCTGGGCGATCCCCAGCCTCGCGTGGATCATCGGTCCACAGCGCGTTTCCGAGATGAACCACTCACCGCAGAGCCGTTCGGGGAAGTCAATGGCCTTTGGGGGGCAGAACCGGACACAGACGCCGCACCCCTCGCATGCGATCGGATCAATGCTGAAGCCGCCGCGTAGCGTTGTGCCGACGGCTTCGCTCAACGCGTGAATCATCTCATTCGCTTGTGCCGGGCAGGACCGCTCGCAGTAGTCGCAGTTCTCGCAGTCGTAGCCCGCGCCAAGAGGAGTTGTGCTGACATCGTCCATGGATGCCGAAGACATGACCGCCCCGAATCTGCAATGTGTCAGACACGCCCCACATCCGGTGCAAGCGTCCTGGCGAATGACCGCCTGGTGCCCGCTGTAGAACTCGTTGCAGTCCTTGATCTTCGGCGAGAGGACCAGGTGCAGGTCCGCGGCATCGACGTCGCAGTCGGCCACGACGCATTGGCCGCAGAGAACGGCCAGCGACGCGGCAATCGACGTCTTGCCGGTTCCCCCTTTGCCGCTGACAACGACCAGTTCCTTCATGAGGCACTCCTCCCGCCAGCCAAGGGAGCGGACCGCAAATGGCTCGGTATGCCGTTCAGGGACGCGAGCAAACGTGCAAAGAGATCCTGGTATTCGGCCGAGACACATGAGGCCAGTTCACCGCGCGAATAGGCCTCGGCAATTCGTCGATCGTCTGGTATCTCGGCCAGAATCGGGATCTGATGCGTCCGGCAGTACTCGCAGGTGCGGCGATCCCCTGAGTCCGCCCGGTTGATGACGACGCCCAGCGGCAGCCTGAGGGCTCGCACCATCTCGACCGCGAGCTTCAGGTCGTTCAGTCCGAAGGGCGTCGGCTCAGTGACCAGCAGGACGAAATCCGATCCCCGCACGCTCTCAATGACCGGGCAGGACGTTCCGGGCGGGGAATCAATGATGGTCAGATCGGTCTTCGGCGGGGCGCGNNGGCGGGGCGCGCTTCACCTGCTGGATGAGCGGCGGGCTCATGGCTTCGCCGATATTCAGCAGCCCACGATTAAACTGCACCATGTCCGACCAGCCCATCTCCAACACGCCGATCTCTCGTTGGATTTCAGTGATGGCCCCCGTCGGGCATACGAGCGTGCAACCGCCGCAGCCGTGGCAGAGCTCGGGATAGACCAGCACCGTCAACCCGAGCGGTACGATGGCGCTGTATTGACAGATCTCGCCGCAACGGCCGCACTGCGTGCACTTGCTCTGGTCGACCTGGGGTACGGGGCGCGTGACGGCTTTGGACACCAGCCACTCCGGCTTGAGAAACAGGTGCCCGTTCGGCTCCTCCACGTCACAGTCGACGTAGGATACGGTGCGGCCGTCGAGCGAGGCCACATAGGCCAGGTTCGTTGCGATGGTCGTCTTTCCCGTTCCGCCCTTGCCGCTGGCAACCGCGATTCTCATTAGGCTTCACCTCGCGCCCTATCTGTTGCTGACGCCGGGCCGCCGCGCTTCACGAACAGGAGCGGAAACACGATGTCGCTCGTGCAGCACGGGACCCACACCGCCAGAAAGAGAAACAGGGCTCCGGGCAGTATGACGCCCAGACTGGCTGAATCGCCCATCGCCATCGTCATGTGAAACAAAGAGGCCCATGTACTGAGCAGAACGTGCCCGGCATGGGGAACCTTGGTGCGGGGCCAGAAGAAGCCCAGCGCGATGCCCAGAAAGGCCAGCGGGTTGACCAGCCACCACTTCTCGATGAACCCGATGTGCACATCGCGGTTCTGCAGATCCAGCAGCCATTCGCCCGCGTACGGCATGATCGAGTCGCTGAGCGTGGCAATGCCGATGGAGCCGACGTAGCCGACCAGGAAGGTCGCGCCCAGGGAGCGCCTGCCGTGTAACTCGTACATGGCGGTCGTCACCAGGGCGCTGAGCAGCACATGCAGAGGATGCGTGATCCAGAATAAACGGTGGGACAGTGACGGAGGGGTCTCTGTCACGATGATCGCGGCCATGATGAGGATGCCCGTCGCGGTCCCCGCAAGCGTGAACGGCGCGTGGTTCTTCAACTGCCTCAACACAAGCATGGGTATCCCGCCGGTCGTACGGCCCGGGCCGGCCGTGCTCTCCTCTGCGGCCGGTGAGCGCACGCGCAGACCGCCTTTATCCGGCGGCGCCGTGCGTTCATGCTCGCGCAATTCGTCTTTTGTGCTCAGGCTCACAAGCCACCTCTGCGAATCAACATCTGACCCAGCTTGCAGCAGAGATCCCGTGCGATCACCGCACACTTGACTTTGAGCAGGAAGAATACCCTGCGATCTCCGTTGCCGTTGAGCGTTTCGTAGTTGCCCTGCCCCTTGGCGATGATCAGCTCCGCGGCGTCGAACCGCCTGCGGAACGAAGGGCTGCACGAATCGAGGATGGTGCCCGGGGCGTCATCGCCGTTGTCGATCACCTCGACGAAATCCGCCAGGCCGGCGGTTTGGGCATCTTCTCGTGTGGCGTCGTTGATGATCGGGCCTGCTTTGACCGCCAGGGTGACGCTACCGGGCGGCATCTGCTCGATGAGCAGGCGATCGAAGACGATTTCGCCCGCGTTGTCGGCCAGATACAGGATGTCGCCCGCGGACTCGGCGGTTTGGCGGAGTTCGTCGACGGCGTCCGGATTCACATGCCCTTCAATCGCTTCACGAATGGCTGAGCGGATGTCACCCTCGGTCAGGCCCGTCTTGACCCCGAGGTCGATCACGTTTCCCGCGATGGCGAGCTTGACCGCGGCAGCCAGCGGATCGCTGGAGTTGATGATCAACTGTTTCAGGTCCGGGTAGAGCCGCAGGGCGAACTCGTTGGCCTGCTTCTTGGCCGCCTGGTAAGGATCGGCCTGCCCGGTGAGTTCGCGCAGTCGCCGATGAATAACACGGCCCATGACCGGCGGCGGAGCGTCGAAGGACATGGTCGAAGCGATGGCCAGTGCCTCGCGCAGCAACTGTTCATGGATTTCCGGTGAATCCGTGCAGCGGCGCGCCGAGTCGAGCGCCTGGCTGACAAAACAGGGCACGCAATCAAGGTAGGTGTGCACAGCTTCTCCAAAGCAACGGAGGACTCGGCGAACCATCCGATATCCGGGAACACGCGGCGTCCGTCCTCATCCCGGCAAGACCACGTNNCCACGTTTCCATGATCGATAATCAATACCCCGCCCCAGGTACGGTCAACGGAGTCACGGCCGCCTCTCCCCCGCATCCCTGGTCATCCGACAAGTCGGATCGCGTCAAATCGGCATCGTGGAACACATGCGCCGCATCCCGAACACTTCTCCTCATCTATGTGGACCATATCGTTCATCACGATCGCGTCATTCGGGCAGACGGCAACACAAGTTCCACACCGGGTGCACAAGACATCATCAACGACGGCCACCGGGTGCGGCTTGCGCACCTCGGCCGTCTGCATCTGCGCTCGTACCGCCGCCAGCTCACGCTCCAGTGCCTCGGCCTGGACCTTCAATTGCTCCAGCCTGATTGCCGGCCCGGGCACGACGCCGGCCGCCGAATTCTCGCGGTCTTCAGCCGGCCTTTGTCGAGAGCCTGCCTCCGGCGAATTATCCTTCCCGCCATCATCACCGCCCCGGCCGCCTCCCCGCAGGGATCGACGGCCCCATCTCCCGCCGCGCCCGTTGCCGCCGCCTCCGCCGCAGCCCCGTCCGCCTCTGCCAAATCCTCTTCCGCCGCCCGGCATGTCAGCTCTCCTTCGACTGGGACGCCTCAAGCTTCGCGATCCGGCTGCGGATCTCCTTCAGAGATTCCTCCAACTGAACGGCCTGGGCTTTCAGGATCTGTGCCTGGTATTCAACGGTAGGCTCGGCCCCCATGGGCACCGCGGCACCGGGTGCCGGTGTCCGCGCCCAGAACGGCAAGCCGGTCGCGTGGAACTGGTGCCGCCAGCCGCGGCGACCACCGCCCCGTCCCCGGCCGAATCCCATACCTCGTCCTCGCCCCGGCATCGCATTCACAAAGCCGGGCACCCCGAAACCAGCGCAGTAACCCGCGCCTCGCCCCGTCATCGGCCCCATTCCCATCGGTCCTGTTCCATCTCCTGCTGGCATTGTCAAACTCCTTTGTTTCTGCGGCTCATATCGAGAGCCGCGACTTGTTGTTTGCAACTACTTTCTTTCATATCGAAGCGGCGCCGTCTCGGGCCGCCTCTATCCACACAACACAACATGGCACATTGGCGGATCGCCGTTTGGTTCCCATTCAGGCGACGTCGTCGTCTCACGGAGACGGCGCGTCCGTCGCGTCGATCAGTCCCTCCAGGGACTGCTGTATCTCGTCATTGAAGCCCGAGAGCGCCTGGCCGCCGAAGAAAATCAGCGGCAGGTAGCCGAAGGTGGTCGACACACCCTGGCTCTGTCCGTACTGCGACTTCAGCTCCGTCAGGAGGATGAGACTGCCAAGGTCGGTGGTCAGGTGTTCCTCGACAATCAGATCCGGCCGCTCCGCCTGCATCTCGACCAGCCAGTCCAGGGCATCGATGCACATCGCNNTCGATGCACATCGGGCCCGTGCCGTTAGGGAAGATGACAAACGTGTCCTCACTCGGCAGTTCGTCAGTATTCGCCGTGCAACCTCCGGCTGTGACAATCAGTCCTGTGCAGACCAGGACATAAAACATCGTTCTCATATCACACCTCATCCACCATACGCCGATCCAGCATGCATCCGTCTTTGACCCGGCCGCGGTAACAGCGATCCCTACGGAGCACAGGGGTTATACATCTCGTCCACGTCTTCCAGCTCCTCCAGCGGAACCGCCGGAGTGGGTATCTGATACGTCACCTCGCGGTTGTCCGGGACCATGCTGTAGGGAACTCCGATGTTGACGCCGTACTCGGGCTTGACCCACTCGTCGAAACTCGCTATCCAATCGATCTCATCGCTGTCAAGCAGTTCCTCGTACGGTTCCCACCAGTCTTTCTTCATTCCCCCAAGGTAGGCATGGGATACGACCATGAGACGCTTGGGGTGCTTGTCCAGCGTTTCATCCAGGATTTGCCCGAACTCGGCCCCGGTTGCGCCGCGGGCATAAAGCGAGTAGTCACACAGGCTGCCGCGACCCATATCCGCGAACGTCACATTGCTGACCGAGATGATCTTGCAGTTGTACTCGTCCGGCTTATAGATCAGGGCCTCGACGTCGCCGATCCCTCGGGCCAGAACATACTCCACCCCGACTGCGTCAGCGGCCTTGAGCGTGTTCTCGTCATAGGCAAAATAAGCGCTGCTGAACACGCGCATGGGCCGGCCCGTGACGCCCTCTATGAGAGTCTTCATCTCCTGCATGCTCTGGAGCTGGTCCTCGTAGGGCACATCCCACAATGGTCCGCCGGGATACCCGCCCATGATCTCGTGGCCGTGATCGGCCAGCCAGCGGATGTCTTCCGGGTACGCCTCCACGAGGGCCTTTTGAACGTTGACGAGTGATTTCAGTCCTCGCTGTTCCAGCTCATGGGCCCAGTTTCTGAGGCCCTGAATGTCATCGTGGAACTCGATGAGCTGCATAAACGTCTGGGGTTTCTGCAGGCTGGGAGCCGGCGTCTCCGGCTGATCGTCGGACGGCAGGCAACCGGCCAGCCCTCCCAGTAAACACCCTGCTAAGACAAGACCGAGATTCCGTTTCTGGTTCATGATAACCTCCCGATTGTTATGGCACTCCGGGCCACGTGTCTTCCAGGACGGCGGGTGGTCCGCAAGCCGAAGTCCTCGCGATCAAGTCCGCCCTCCACGCCGTTGACAGGCACTCTCGTGTGTTCCTCAAGGCCATTGCCGGCGGCCTTGAGCCCGCATCCGGAGTTGTGCCGTGCGATCCGCCTGTCAGCGTACGGAACGTACCGTCCGTATGGTCACGGCTTCCGCTCCCGCGATGCGCTGGCGTCGGGGTCAGGACGTCGCCGCCTCTGGCCGCGCCGCGCTCGCCGTCGCCGACCACAGCAACCCGGCATCCGGAACGCGTCGTTCTCCAGATCCCCAAGCAGGAAGCTCCGCATCACTTCATCCACCTGACCGCAGATCTGGGAGATCACCTGCACACCCGCGGAGTTCAAGGCCAGTTCCAGCGGCCAGGAAATCGCCCCACAGATAAGCACATCCGCGGGAAGCTGGGCGACCTGCTGGGCTCGTTTGGTCGGATCCACCGCAGTTAAGGGGACTTCCTGTCGCCCGACTTCCCCGGTGCCGTCGATCTCGACAAGCAGAAGACTCGCTGCCACGTCGAAGACCGGAGACACCCGGCTTTGCCACTGGGGGATCGCGATTCTCATCAACAGGACCAAAGGAACAAGTAGCGTGCCAGGCCGTCGATTGATGTCGCTGTTAACACAACTCGTTGAAACATAAATAGTTACATGCACACAGCCTTTGTGTGCTTGATATAGAGAGAATTGCAGGCTGCAATGAAAGGCCATCGTATATAATTGCAAAACGCATATTTGCCGGTTAGAATGTCGATGGTTGCCCTGGGGTTTTCATCATGGCCGTTGCCCAAACCTCTCAGCCTCAGAATGTCATCCTCGACTCGATCAACGAGGGTGTGTTCACCGTCGATCTTGATTGGCGGATTACGGCCTTCAACGAGGCGGTNNATGGCAAGAGGCCCTCGGCAGACCGTGCTGCGAGGTCTTCCGTGCCAGCATCTGCGAGAACGCGTGCGCCTTACGGCGGACGCTCTCCACGGGCCAACCGATCGTGAACGCCACCGCACACATTGTCAGCCATGTCGGCCAGCGGATTCCGATCCGGATCTCGACAGCTCTGCTTAAAGGTGTGGACGGAGCCGTCATCGGTGGTGTCGAAACGTTTCAGGACCTCAGCCAGATCGAGCAGCTCCGGAAGGAGCTGGAGGCGCGGTACACGTTCGAGGACATTGTCGGCCGCAGCCCGGCCATGACAAGCCTGTTTCAGGTCCTGCCGCAGATCGCAGAAAGCGACAGCACCGTGCTGATCGAGGGGGCCAGCGGCACCGGGAAGGAACTGTTCGCCCGGGCCATCCACAATCTGTCGCGCCGCAGAAAGNNGTGCTGCCTTGCCGGATACGCTGCTGGAATCCGAGTTGTTCGGCCATAAGGCGGGCGCCTTCACCGATGCACGCCGGGACAAGCCCGGGCGATTCGCGATGGCCGACGGCGGTACCATCTTCCTCGACGAGATCGGCGACATTTCTCAGGCCATGCAGGTGCGTCTGATGCGGGTCCTGCAGGAGCGCTGCATCGAACCTCTCGGTGCTGTCGAGCCCGTCAAGGTCAATGTGCGGGTCCTGGCGGCCACGAACAAGGACCTTGCCAAGCTGGTGCGTGCGGGCAAGTTCCGCGAGGACCTGTTCTACCGCATCCGTGTGGTCTACCTGAAGCTGCCCAGTCTGCGCCAACGCCGGGAGGATATCCCGCTGCTGATCGATCGTCTCGTGGCCAAGTTCAACCGCCTGCAAGGCAAAGACATCGCCGGGGTGGCGAACGAAGTGCTGGCCAGGCTCATGGAGCATGAGTACCCGGGCAATGTCCGCGAGTTGGAGAACATCATCGAACAGGCATTCGTCCTGTGCCGAGGCGGCATGATCGAACTCCACCATCTTCCCCCGGAACTTCGTCCCGTGGCCGGCCACGCGGCCAGCGAGTACGGCAGCCCGACAACCCTGGAGTCGATGGAGCGACTTCTGATCGCTGAAGCGCTGCGTCGCCACGGCGGCAATCGCAAACNNATCTTGGGATTGACACCAGCACCCTCTTCCGCAAGCTCAAATCGCTGAAGATCGAAGCCCCGCCCACCGACGGCCGCAGCCGCCCACGGTAACGTTGCAGTCTGCAATGCTCTGCCGGCTCGGGCACCCCTGTCTCGGTCACCGTCCTGGGTTAGCCAAAGCGCTAACCTGTCTGGCAGACAAGTCTTACGTTCATATCATCATGCGAAGGCTCGTGGTGGAACGCCGCTTGCATGCAATTTGATCGTCTAATCGTGAGAGGTGCGCGCATGCGAGTGGTAGTCACAGCACAAGGCTCGGATCTGGATTCGCCCGCTGACCCCCGGTTTGGTCGGGCGAGGTATCTTATTCTGGTGGATATTGAGACAGGCGAGTACTCGCCGGTGGACAACAATATCAACCTGAATGCCGCCCAGGGTGCGGGCATCCAGACGGGAAAGAAGGTCGTCGAGCTGAAGGCTCAGGCGGTCATCACCGGCCATGTGGGGCCGAAGGCGTTTTCGGTGCTCGATGCCGCTGGCGTTGCGATTTACACGGGCGCATCGGGGACGGTGAGCCAGGCCATCGAGCAGTTCAAACAGGGGGGGTTGCAGCGGGCGCAAGGAGCGAATGTCGAAGGGCACTGGGCGTAGCCCAATCGAACGACAACCGGTGCCCGGGCTCGGTCTTATGGCAGTTGGGCAGAAAGGACGACGGATCACGCACGATGAGTCAGACATGTAGCCATATGCATGACACGGACGAATCCCAGCGGCAGCTTGAGGAAGCCATCCTGTCGAAAAGAATGGATGACATCCGCCAGAAAATCCTGGTCATGTCCGGCAAGGGGGGTGTTGGCAAAAGCACGGTGGCGGCAAACCTAGCCATGGGCCTCTCCCAGGCGGGTATGTCGGTAGGGTTGTTGGATGTTGATGTCCACGGTCCCAGCATTCCTCAACTCTTGGGACTGCACGGCCACCGTGCCCAACTGGTCGGAGACGAGTTGCAGCCAATCAGGGTGAATGACCATCTGAGCGTAATGTCAATCGGATTCCTGGTAACCTCGCCCAATGACGCGGTCATCTGGCGCGGACCCATGAAGTACACCCTGATCCGCCAGTTCCTCAAGGATGTGGACTGGGGACGGCTGGACTATCTGGTGGTTGATTCACCGCCAGGGACAGGAGACGAGCCGCTAGCCGTGGCCCAACTGGTCGGCAAACCAGCCTCTGCCGTGCTGGTCACGACGCCGCAGGATCTCGCCGTCAGCGATGTGCGCCGGTCCGTAGGCTTTTGTCGGGCTGTCGATGTCCCTGTATTGGGCATCGTCGAAAACATGAGCGGCTTCGCCTGCCCGGCCTGCGGACACCATGTGGACATCTTCAAGTCCGGCGGGGGGGAGGCATTGGCATCCGAGATGAACGTACCTTTCCTGGGCAAAGTCCCGCTGGATCCGGCGATCGTCTCAAACGGCGATGCGGGCCATCGCGTGAGCTGCGAGGCAGGTGTTGCTGGTCCGATCCTCGCTTTTTGGGATATCGTGCGGACTGTGTTGGATCGTACCCGGCTGGGACGGGT
>MTKZ01030992.1_pt1 | contig 11092 bp, 7 predicted proteins | sample 1042781 | NCBI WGS metagenome assembly MTKZ01 (sample SAMN06212207, study PRJNA360539) | anaerobic digester metagenome | biome: Wastewater treatment plant; material: sludge; isolation source: anaerobic digester fed with sludge from wastewater treatment plant | place: Denmark: WWTP Viborg ...
ACATCTCCAATGCGAACCTGCTCGGGAAGCGGCCCGTTTCGAGTTACCTGGCCGCCGTCAGCGTTGGAATCGTCTCGGGAGCGGAGCTGCTGGACCTCTGCTACGAGGAGGATAGCCAGGCGCAGGTGGACATGAACCTGGTCATGACGGGCGACGGCCGCTTCATCGAGATTCAGGGTACCGCCGAGGCCGCGCCGTTCGGGCGCGACAGGCTTCACAAGATGCTCGATCTGGGGGAGGTCGGCATCCGCGAGCTTATCAGGATTCAGAAGAGCGTCCTCACCGACCATCCCTTCCTGGCAGGCTGAACAGCGACATGCCCACACGACTGCTGATTGCTACATCCAACCCGCACAAGGTGCAGGAGATAGCCGAGATTCTCGGCTCGTCGGACGTCCAGATCGAAGGTCTGGACGGCTGTGAGGGGGTCACGATGCCCGAGGAGACGGGCAGCACGTTCCTCGAGAACGCCCGCATCAAGGCGCGGTCGGTGGCGGAGCAGACGGGCAGAACGGCGCTCGCCGATGACTCGGGGATTTGCATTGACGCCCTGGCGGGCGAACCCGGAGTGCGCTCCAACCGGTTCCTGGGCGAGCAGGCGACTGCCGAAGAGCGCAACAACGCCATACTGAGCCTGCTTGCCGGTCGGCCGCCGGAGGAACGCGGAGCGCGGTTCGTGTGCGCGGCGTGCATTGCGTTTCCGTCGGGAGAGACCGTGGAAGCGCTTGAGACCTGCTCGGGGGTCATTGCCCGCAGGCCCTCCGGGGGCGGGGGGTTCGGATACGACCCCATCTTCTACTTCCCCGAGTACAACTGCACCCTCGCCGAAGTCTCATCGGAACTGAAGAACAACGTCAGCCATCGCGGCAAGGCGGTTCGCAGAGTCGTTCAGCTTCTGAAAGAGCGCTCACGCGGCTGCTAGACGCGGCTGTCGGCGCCCGGCGCAATCTTTTTAGTTTCTTTCCTTGGGCCGATATCCTCCAGTTCCGCCGCCGCCTGCCGATACTGTTAGTTACGGAGGAGATGAAGCGGCTCTTCCCTACACAGACAGAAGGATATAGCGGCGAGGGACCCTGCTTCGTGACGGGGTCCTCGCCGCGGATAATTCACGCGGGCGCGTCTACCGCACTCGTGGTGAACGGGGCTCCCGGGCGAGGGAGCCCCGATTTTATGTGTGCCGCGCGCTCCGGCCGCGCCGCCCCAGCGAGCAAGCCAGAAGCGTCAGGCCGATGATGAGCGCGCACACTGCCGCGACCGGCGCGAGCAACGCCAGCACGGAAGCCGTGACCGCCCCGCCCAGCTCGAGGGTGGAGATCAGCGGGTTTGCGAGGCCCCCGGTGGTGGCGGTGGACGCCGCACGGGTCGCAACCGTCACCGACTGCACCGCGCCGGCGGCGCCGCCGCCGGCGATGACGGCAAGCGACCATCTGAGCAGCGGGCTCATGTCGCCCACGACGGACGCGGTGACCATGATCCCGGCCACGACCGCCGCCGGAGCGGCGATGGTGTCCAGCGCGTTGTCGAGCCACGGGATGGCGTACGCCGCGACCTCCAGGAGCGTGGCAACAGCAAATGCGGCGAGGGCGACGCCGGACCCGATCCAGGCAAACCCCGGGGCGAGCGTCAGATGCCCCGCGGCCGCCGCGATGCTCATCGCCAGCAGTGGAACGAACACGCGAAACCCGCACGAGGCGCTCAGGCCGATGCCAAGGCAGGCGCTTAGCAGTGCTTCCATATCTCTAAGTTTACCACCCCCGGGCCGCCCGGGACTATAATAAGCCTGCAAACGACCCATACGCCGGCCCCGCATCGCGCGCGGGCGCGGGAGGAAACAGGGAATGCCGCACACAATCGTCGCCCCGGTGCCGGAGGCCGAGACCGTTCACTACGACCTGCACGGGGTGAAGTACAGCTCCTGCATTCACGACCATGTGACGATCGTCCATCGTCACGGCCAGGGGCGCGATCTCACAAACCAGCAGCCCTGCGCCGTCATTCTGAGCGACGGAACCTGGATGATGTGCTGGACGCAGGCCACTGAGGAGGCCGCCAAGGACGAAAGTGTCGTCGGCGCGGTCAGCCGCGACGGCGGGCGCACCTGGTCCCGGCCGTTCTTCATCGAGGAGTCCATTGACGAGCGGACGGCCTCGTGGGGCATGCTCTTCGCCGTGCCGCACACATCGCGCGTTTACTGCATCTACTGGTTCAACGAGAACGCGTTCTGGCTGCGCGACGCGGGAAGCCTCTATTTCCGATTCACCGACGACCGCGGCGTGACCTGGAGCGAGCGGCGTCGCATCAGCATTCCCCGGCATGCGCTGGACGTAGATGGCGAGGAGCAGCACGGCTGGAACACCGGTTTTCCCATCCTCACGGCGGACGGGGCCATGCTTCTCGGGTTCGCTAAGATTCATCCGCCCAGCATGACGCGCGACGAGCCGGGGCATATGTACGGCGATCCGGACTTCTGGCATTCTGAGTCGTTCTTCCTGCGCTGCCCGAACGTGCTGAGCGAGGACGATCCGGCGAAGCTCGAGTTTCAGGTGACGCCGGAAGGGCCGGTGGGGTTGTGGGCGCCGCATGTCGAGAGGCCGGAGCAGCACTTCGCGCAGGAGCCGTATATGGCCATCCTGCCGTCGGGGCGCATCATCGCGACCATGCGCACGCGCACGCTGCACCCGTGCTATTCGGTCAGCGACGATGGCGGCATCACCTGGACGCAGGCCGTTCCGCTGCGCTTCACACCCGGCGGCGAGAAGATGAAGCACCCGGCGGGTCCGTGCCCCATCACGGCGACGCCGGACGGCAGGGTCATCTTCCTGTTCCGCAACGACAACGCGCCCGTGGGCGAGCGGCACCTGTCGTACTGGCGCAACCGCGACCCGATTCACGTGACCGTCGGCCGCGAGATGCCGCTCGCGGCCCGCGGCCTGCCGCCGGAGGAGGCTAACGCCGGGCTTGTGTTCAACGCGCCGAAGGTGCTGCTCTCGGGCGTCAACATCGGCGAGGGCGAGTACAAACCCTATCGCACCGCGCAGTATGCCCAGCTTCTTCACTGGGCCGGGCGGTTCTTCGCCGTCTATTCCAGCGAGAAAACGGACATGGTTGTGAAGGAGATCCCGGCGGAGATGTTCGGGTAGAGCTTGCTTGTACTGCCGGGAGGGCGAAGCTTACTGATCGGCCGTGAGATGGCTCACTCGATCGACCCGGAGATTCGATCGACCCGGAGATGTTCTCCGGGTTGCCGTCCGGGGACATTTGTCCCCCGCTGATCGGCCGTGAGATGGCTCGCGGCTGCGGGGTACTGATCGGCCGTGAGATGTCTCACGGCTGCGGGGTTCTCCGGGGACATCTGTCCCCTGTGCGCCGTGCCGGCGAAGTGCCGCGAGAGTCGGGCATTGAGGGGTGGAAGCAGGACGAATGTCCGCAGAGAATGACGGGTGCGTGAACCATTTCACGCCCCATCGTTATGGGGTGGAAGCAGGACCAATGTCCGCAGAGAATGACGGGGGCGTGAACCATTTCACGCCCCATCGTTAGGCATCACCGCGTCAGCGCGGTTGATTGGCCGTGAGATGTCTCACGGCTGCGGGGTTCTCCGGGGACATTTGTCCCCTGTGCGCCGTGCCGGCGAAGTGCCGCGAGAGTCGGGCATTGAGGGGTGGAATCGGGACGAATGTCCGCGGAGAATGGCGGGGGCGTGAACCATTTCACGCCCCATCGTTAGGCATCACCGCGTCAGCGCGGCATCACCGCGTCAGCGCGGCATCACCGCCCCATCGTTACATCACCGTCGCATCAGCGCGAACACACCCCAGCCCAAATACTCACGCGTGTAGGCGGCGTAGCGCTCGGGTTCCGTGGTCAGTTGGGCCCGAACCTCCTTCGCGAACTCGTCGCCGGGATTGGCTTCGAGCCATCGGCGCATGGTAAGCCATTTCGCCGCTTCGTACCTGTCCCAGCCGTCCTGGTCGGCCAGAACCATTTCGACGACGTCATAGCCCAGGCGGCCGAAAGACGCGAGGAGTTCCGGAAGCATGACGAAATCGGAGATCGCGCTGGCGTCGCACGCCCTCGCCACATCTTCCGACGGCGGCATCTGCCGCCAGAAGGGCTCGCCGATGAGGATGATCCCTCCGTCCCGCAGGCTCTTCGCCAGAAGCTCCATGGTGCCGGCGACACCCCCGCCGATCCAGGTTGCCCCGACACAGGCTGCTACGCCGGCCTTCTCGTCCGAGACATAGCCGGCGGCATCGCCGTGGATGAACCTGACCCTGTCGGCGACGCCGAGTTCCACCGCACGCAGTTTCGCCTGCTCGGTGAACAACTGGCTCAGGTCGATGCCGGTGCCGGTGATGCCGTGATCGCGCGCCCAGGTGCACAGCATCTCCCCCGAACCGCTGCCGAGGTCGAGCACCCGGGTCCCCGGTTCCAAACGCAGCGCCGCGCCGAGAGTCGCGAGCTTCTCGGGCGTGATCGGGTTGTGGATGCGGTGAGCGCTCTCAGTGATGTTGAAGATGCGAGGGATGTCCATTGTAGAACACTTCCTTGCGGGAGCGCGAAGCTCCTGCTGAGCCGCGGCCTGCGGTTCGGCGGGAGCCTCACCCTCCCGGTGCGAGCGAACTACGGCGCCAGGGCCACCGAGATGTCCGCCGCCGAGCGGGCCCGGATGGTGCGGCAGTAGCTGCCGCCCTGCTCGTACACGCTCGATATCCCGGTCACGATGACGAAGCTTCCGGCGGCAAGGTTCGGACGCGACGCGGCCGCGATGGCGCTGAGATCCACGCGAACGCCCGCGTACTCGCCTCCGTCGCTCACCCCCGACCCATCGGTGATATACACATAGCTGTTGTCCGCACCCTTGCCGGTCACCGTGCCGCACGATTTCACCAGCGTTCCCACGTTGTTCAGCCCCAGCCCCAGATGCACACCCTCCTGCAGACCGGCGGCCTCCCCGCCCAGATCGTCCAGAGTGAGCGCGACGGTGCGGGTGGACCGCGCGCCGGTCGTGTTCCAGTCGCCCGGCATCTGGATGTAGCGCTCGTGAGTTGCCTCGTCCGTCGCCATCTGCCCCGCGAATGGCGCCGAGAGGAGCAGGTCCGGCAGATACCCGCCGCAGCGCACCTGAATGCCCGTGCGCGTGGTCTGCTCTTGCACGTAGAACTTCGGAGCCGCGTCGCCGCCGAAGGCCGCGGTGATGGCCCCCTGAACCTCGACCGCCGTGCCGTCCGCGAGGCCTTTCGCCGTGCCGATGGGAATCGGCTGCGGCACGGGCGTGCTGGTCAGGATGACGTTGTCCACCTCCCATACGTCGTTGTTGCCGTCCGGGCCTGTCAGGTTCAGCTCCAGCGCATCCGCGGTGGCGGCGTAGCCCGGCGAATACTTGAAGTAGTAGTTGAACTGCGGGTACTCCCTGCCGTCGAAGCGCACCCCCGTGAACGTGCGCGTCGCATAGTTGAGACGCCACGCCACCGTGTGCCACCCCGTGTCATGCCAGGCGGGCCCACCGGTCGCCCAGATGTTCTTCTGGTTCCCGTCGCTCACCTGCGCCTGACAGCCGGGGTCGCCGCCGCCGTCGTAGTGCATGTTGTCTATGGACGGCCAGTACTGGATGCCGTTCGAGTTGTCGAGCACGCGAACGCGTATGGTGGTGGGCGACATGCCGGAGTGGTTCGTCAGGTTCCGGATGTCGTACTGGATGTTGAGGATCTTGTCCGTCCCGACGAGGTTGCCGATTCGCCTGATGAGACGGATTCCGCTGCCGGCCGCATTGTCCAGCCTGGCGCACTGGCCGCCGGATGCGCCCGGGCCGTTGTCCGCATACACCTGAGCGCTGCTGCTTCCGCTGAGCGTGAACCAGCCGTTCTGGCCGCTCAGAGCGCCCGCCGTGTAGCTCTCGAAGTCCTCCACAACCTGCGCCGGCTCCACCGGACGCGCGAGTGTGACAAAAAGGACTGCCAGTGCAAGGAGTGCGCGATTGCTTCCCATTGATATCAGACCTCCGTTCCGCGCGGATAGAATCACCGGGCGATTCGCCGGTTTCATCGCCCGCGCTCAGTATATCGCAAGCGCTTCCGCGGGCGTCAAGCGCCGTTCCCGCGCGATTACTGCGAATGATTTCTGCATGCTGCATTGACCAGAGGCCGGGGGCGTGATACGCTTTCAGTAAGCCCCGGAGAGACGGAGGCTGACGAGGAGGACTGGCCGCTGTGAAACATCGCCGTCTGCCGTACGTTTTTGCTGTGCTGCTTCTCTGCTCGACCGCGCTCGGCGCGCTGGCGTGGACATCCATGCCCATTGCCAACGACCCGCTCGTGCGCTTGCCCGGCACTCAGCCCGGGCAGGTGACTCTCGAAGCGCCTTCGCGGTGCCTTAACTGCCACTCGGGCTACAACACCCAGGTGGAGCCCGGCTTCAACTGGAAGGGCTCCATGATGGCGCAGGCCGCCCGCGACTTCGTGTTCTGGGCCTGCATGGCGGTCGCCGCGCAGGACTCGATCCATGCCGTTGGCCGCCCGAACGCTGTGGACATCTGCGAGCGCTGCCACTTTCCGCAGGGATGGCTCGAGGGCCGCTCGGACCCCACCAACGCCTCGGCCATGACAGCGGGCGACTACGACGGCATCCACTGCGACCCCTGCCACCGGCAGTTCAACCCGCACTACGAAACCACGCACACGGGCGCGCGCGAAGGCTCGGACTGGATGGGCTACTGGGACGAGATGACCTCGCTCTCCACCACCGCCGCCAGCAACGCCTATCAGGACGACACGCTGCAGTCGGCGGGCATCAAGCTGTTCAACGGCAACAACTTCTTCGTGAATCGCCTGCCGTTCTCCACTTCCTACACCGAAAACGGCGCCGGGCAATACTACGTGGCGGGCGGCAACCAGAAACGCGCGTCCTTCGCCGACGCCAACGCGAAGCATCAGGTGCTCTACAGCCGCTTCCACAAGAGCAAGTTCTTCTGCAACAGCTGCCACGACGTCTCGAACCCGGTGCTCGCGAACCATCCGCAGATCGGCACAACGCCCGGCGACCGGACGACGATCCTCAAGACCGAACAGGACGCCGCGCATTCGTACTTCCATGTGGAGCGCACGTTCTCGGAGTTCATGCTCTCGGACTACGGGCAGCAGGGCGGCGCGGTGGGGATGGGCCCCTTCGACCCGGCGGTCTTCACGACCTCGCTTCCCGGCAACAAGATCGGCAAGTGCCAGGACTGCCACATGCGCGACGTGGAGGGGTACGGCTGCGACAAGTCGGGCGTGCCCTTCCGGCCGACCGGCAGCAAGGAGCACCCGAAGAGCGGGCAGCCCCTGCACGACCTGACCGGCGGCAACATCTGGGTGTCGTACATCCTTGCCAGCACGGTGACCGGCTCGCCCAACTACAACGCGGCGAACGCCGCCCTCCTGCGGCAGGGTCCGGCCGTGCTGACACTGGACCTGACGCAGGGGCTGGGCGTTGACGCGCCGGCGCTTCTGGCGGGGGTGGACCGCGCGAAGCAGCAGCTCGCGCTGGCTGCGCGCATTGACAACCTGCAGTACGATTCCTCCACGGGCGCCGTCTCGCTGCGGGTGCAGAACCAGACCGGGCACAAGCTGATTTCGGGGTTCCCCGAGGGCCGGCGGATGTTCGTCAACATCAGGGCCTACCGCGACGGCGCGCTCATCTACGAGGTGAACCCCTACGACGCGGGAGTGGGCACGCTGAAGGGCCTGCCGCCGGCGTACTCGCCGAACAGCCCCGCCGTGGGCCCGTCCGAGGCGTACGTGGACGAACTCGTCTATGAGACTCATCCTTCGAGCACCATCACCGGCGAGGATGAGACCTTCCACTTTGCGCTGGCGACCGGCCGGTACAAGGACAACCGGATTCCGCCGAAGGGCTTCCGCATCGCCGATGCGCCCGCGCGGATCTGTCAGCCGGTGTGGCACGGGGCCGACGACCCGGGCTACTTCACCGCCGCCGAGTATCAGGGCGGCTACGACGATTCGCAGGTGACGATTGCGAAGGGCGCGGACTCGGTGCAGGCGACGCTCTACTACCAGGTGACCAGCCGGGAGTATATCGAGTTCCTGAGGGACGAGATCACGGGCACGGGACGGCGCACACTGCCCGATACCGCGTATATCGCCCAGACCGATCCGTTCTTCGCGAAGCTGAAGGCCTGGGGCAGCACCATCTGGCAGATCTGGGAGGGCAACAAGAACCTGCCCGGAGCGTTCCCGTATCAGATGGCGCAGGCGTCCATCAACGTGGAGCCGTCGTGCGCGGCTCCGGTTCCGGTGCTTCAGTTCCTGGAGCCCGGCGACGGGCAGATACGGGTGCAGTGGAGCGACGTGCACACATCCGACCCGAACGTGACGGGTTACCGGCTCTACTACGATCAGGCTGGCAAGGCGCAGCTTGTGGCGGAGGTGGGCAGGCAGACCAGCTTCGTGGATACCGGCCTGCTGACCGGGCAGCTTCAGTGCTACAAGGTCACCTCGTTCTACAACGGCGCGTGCGAGTCGGACTACAGCAACATTCTGTGCGCGGTGGCGGCGCCGCCGTTCACGGTGGGCGATGCGAAGCTGCTTCCGGCGGATTCGTGGGTGTATCTGACGGACGGCATCGTGAGCGCGGGGCAGGACCTCGGCTGGGGGGCGGTTTTCGCGCAGGCGCCGTCGAGGGCGGCGGGCATCAAGATCCTCACGTCCGAGGCGCTCAGCCTGGGCGAGAGCGTCCGGCTGACGGGCAGGGTGGAGCGTGTGAACGGCGAGTGGCAGATCAGCGACGTGCGCGTGCTGGGGTCATCGCCCGCCGCGCCGCCCGAGCCGCTCCGGATGGCCAACAAGACGTTCAGCAACGACCCGGGCGGGACCCTGGACTATGTGGGGCTCAGTTCGGCGGGACTGCTGGTCACGTCTTGGGGCAGGGTGACGTACCAGTCTCCGGGATCGGTGGTGTATGTGGATGACGGGTCGGAGAGCCGCGACGCGCTGGGGCAGCGGATCGGCATCCGGGTGCAGCTTCCGGCGGGGATGGCGCTTCCGGCGCTCAACAGCCTGGTGAGCGTCACGGGAATCAGCCGGGTGGAGCAGCATGTGCTTTCGGACTACACCATCGTCAACGGCCAGCTCTATCCGCCGGGAACCATCGTGTACGTGCCCTCTCTGTGGGTGCGCGCGCCGGCGGACCTGACGCGGCTCGACTAGCGCGGCGGGCGCCTCACCCTCCCGGCGTCCCGGGAATTCTTGATCGGCCGTGAGATGCCTCACGGCTGCCGGGTTCGGCCGGGACATATGTCCCCGGAGAAGGAGCGGGGCGTGAACCATTTCACGCCGCATCATCCTGCGCAGAACCTTCGGGGTGTTGATCGGCCGTGAGATGCCTCACGGTTGCCGGGTTCGTCGGGGACATATGTCCCCGGAGAAGGCGGGGGCGTGAACCATTTCACGCCCTATCGTCGTCCTAATTCCAGCTTAATCGGCCGTGAGACGCCTCGCGGCCGCCGGGTTCGGCCGGGACATATGTCCCCGGAGAAGGAGCGGGGCGTGAACCATTTCACGCCCCATCGTTCAGCCCCGCCTTGCGTGACGACTGCCCGGGCCGGATGTTTTGCATAGCGCCCCGGCAGAATTCACGGTAAAATGACGGCGAGGTATACATAATGCTGTACAAGCGCATGCTTGAGCCACCTTGCCAGAGCTTCTTCCTGTTTGGTGCAAGGGGTACCGGAAAGAGCACGTGGGCGAGAGAGAACTTCCCCGATGCTTACCGCATTGACCTGCTCGATGAGGGCCGCTACCAGATGTATCTTGGCAACCCGTCGCTGGTCGCGGGGGAGCTGAATACCCGCAGTCCGGGCGAGTGGGTGGTGCTGGACGAGGTGCAGAGACTGCCGGGAATCCTCAACGAAGCCCATCGCTTCATCGAGGAGCGCGGCCTTCGCTTCGTGCTGCTCGGGTCGAGCGCGAGGAAGCTCAAGACCCAGGGCACCAACCTGCTTGCGGGGCGTGCTGTCCGCAGAACTATGTACCCGTTTGTCCCGGGGGAGCTTGGCCCGGATTTCGACCTCGAAGAAGTCCTGCGCTTCGGGAGCATTCCGCTCGTCTGCGGGTCGCCGGACAAGGCGGATACGCTTCTTGCCTACGTGCAGATGTACCTCAGGGAGGAGATCCGGGCTGAGGCGATCGTTCGCAATCTTCCGGGGTTTACGCGTTTTCTGCCAGTGGCGGCGTTGTTCCACGCCCGGACGGTCAACACGAGCGCCATAGCTCGCGACTCCGGGACGGCGAGGACCACGGTTGAAGGATACCTGACAATCCTCGAAGACACGCTTCTGGCGTTTCGTGTTCCTGCCTTCGAGGCAAGGATGCGCGCTCGTGAACGCAAGCACCCCAAGCTCTACTGGATAGACCCGGGTCTCGTGCGTGCGGTCAAGAGGCAGCTTCATGACGTGTCACAGGAGGAGATGGGTGCGCTGTTCGAAGGGTGGATAGCTGTCCTGTTGCGGACCTACATGGAGACCCGGGGCCTGTTCGAGAGCATGTCGTATTGGTCCGGCGGCAGCACGGAGGTTGATTTTCTGCTGGAGCGTCAGGGCGGCGTTATCGCGGTGGAGGCCAAAGCGGGCAGCACATACCAGACTGGCCTGCTTCGCGGGCTGAGGGCACTCGCCGCCCTGCCGAATCTTGAGAAGCGCATCCTGGTCTATCAGGGTGAACGGCCGCTCAGGACCAGCGACGGCATAGAAGTCTGGCCTGTCAGCGCTTTCCTGGACTGGTTGGAGTCGGGTGCGCTCTGAGATCGGCCCCTCCGAACACCGGGGGCGGGGGGCATGGTTATAGCCCCCTCCGCTTCTCCGGTGTGCTATACTCTGGCGGGCACGAAGCGCGGCGTGACGCTGGTTATAGCCCCCTCCGGTCCTCCGGTATGCTATACTGTGGTGGGGCCGGACGTCAGCCAGAGGTAAGTTATAGCCCCCTCCGGTCCTCCGGTATGCTATACTTTCGGCGTTCTTCTCGCGCCGGTGCTGCTCGTGACCTGCCCCCCGAGAACTGGTCCAGCTAGAATGTAAGTAGCTGGACTGGAAAGGGGAGAT
>MTKZ01005278.1_pt1 | contig 11087 bp, 11 predicted proteins | sample 1042781 | NCBI WGS metagenome assembly MTKZ01 (sample SAMN06212207, study PRJNA360539) | anaerobic digester metagenome | biome: Wastewater treatment plant; material: sludge; isolation source: anaerobic digester fed with sludge from wastewater treatment plant | place: Denmark: WWTP Viborg ...
GGGTGTTCAATACATTTGCTTACACGGGCAGTTTGGGAATGGCTGCTTTAGCTGGCAATGCGAAATTCGTAATCCAAACTGATCTGAATCCTCATTTTCTGCAAATTTTCTCGGAGACAGCAAAAATCAATCAAATCGATCCAAAAAGATATCGGATAATTCCCGGCAATTTTTTTCGGGTTGCTTCCGATTTACGACAAAATAACAATTTATTTGATACTGTGATTATCGATCCGCCGTTCTTTTCAAAGACGGATGACGGAATTGTCGATCAGCTGCAAAATGGAATCAAATTGATCAATAAAATTCGCCCCTTAGTTGCAGAGGGCGGAAATATTATTACGATCAATAACGCCTTATTCCTTTCCGGCAAGGAGTACTTAGCCCAATTGGAGAAAATCTGCACAGATAGCTTTGTACAAATCAAAGATTTCATCCCTGTGCCAACCTCTTTTTTTGGAGGGGAATTCAACCAGGAACATATGCCGGCAGACCCAGCTCCATTTAATCATTCAACGAAAATTGTGATTCTTGAAGTTCATAGAAAAGATGGCCGCTATGAATAATATCAAGTTGATAAAAACGGTTGATCCGATTAAATCCCGACGAAAATTTCTCAAAATTCAGTTTGCAGGAGCCATCCTTGCTTCCCGTAAATTATTTATCAAAAAAGATATTGCAAAGAAATACCTTTGTCTTCATAAACCTTTAAGCTTTTTTTTGTTCGTTGTCTTATTTACCATTTCAATTTCCGGTTGTAAGGTCCGAATATTTGATCTGCAGCCGATCATTCCAACAATTCCTTCACCAACCGTTTATACGACACCGACAATCGTGATGCGGCAGACAAATCCACCCGAACCAGCAATCACGAATACGCCGCCTATTCATCTTGCGCCGACACAGATTTTGCAAATGACTGCAATTGACATTCTTGATCTGGTAATGATTAATGGCGCTGAAGGGTGGGGTATCGGAAAAATTCCCCAGGGTGAAGGAAAAATTGTTGTCAGAACCTCCGATGGAGGAGTCAATTGGAAGAATGTAACGCCTTATGAAGCAATTTATGCAAATGTGGGGAAAGATGTAGAAATTTCCACTTATTTTTTAGATGCGAATCGAGCATGGATACTATTTTGGGAAACCAATCAGTGGACACCGCAAACAGGGATGGATGTTTGGATGACAGCGGATGGTGGTGTAACGTGGAATTCTTCAAAATTGCCGGTTACCGGTTATACCATCCAATATTTTAATAATGCCGCAATCGGTTTTATCGATGCATCCATAGGATGGATTTTCGCCAATTTAGGCAAGAATCAGGATCGCGAATATATTGGTTTGTATACGACCCATGATGGCGGTGAAAGCTGGACGCTGCGAGTCTCATCCGATTCGATTAATCTTCCATCCAAAGGTGGAAAAAATGGCGCTGTTTTTCGGAATGCGTTGGAAGGTTGGATCAGCGGCAGTAACTCACGCGATGAGCCTGACACATTTTTATGGCAGACGACGGATGGCGGTAACACCTGGACGAAAGTAAATCTTCCAAAACCGGAAGGTGACAACATTCCCACCGATTTGTTTTCCAGCGGCGCCTATACATGTTCTTTAACCACTCCAAAATTTGTCGATTTTCAATATCAATATGCCTGGACGAAAATGACTTGCACCGGCGGTTCCCTTGAAAAGGCATTATCGGTGATTTATTGGACCTATGATGCAGGAAAATCCTGGCGGACGATGCAGCTTCCCAAAGCAGATGGTTCTCTGGAATTCTATGGCATTTACCAGGGCTGGTATTCTCAGCTTGCTGATCCGGGAGCAACTTCGGATTATGAAATACTTTATACCAGCAACGGCGGTGTGGACTGGAATGTCATTTCCCGCACTGCCTGGAAAAGCAAACTGCATTTTATTACACCCGTGATCGGATGGGGGATTGTGGAATATCAGGGCAGAAATGCCATGGTGAAAACCGAAGACGGCGGATTTACCTGGTCACAGATTCTGCCAATGGTCAATCCCTGATCGCGTTTCGCAGCAATCATATCCTATATTTTCAGCACATCGAAAAATAAGTCAGCGTTTGTGATGATAAAGCAATAACCAATAATCCTGTTTTAGATTGCTGGAATAGTATGTGAAACTATTCCTGTTTATTTTTCGTATTTATTATATAAAGTAATATGTAACCTTATGGATGATCGGAAGATAATTCGCAATGAACGTTATTTTGTCATTACTTTTTCTTTTATTTACAATGCTGTCATCGATCAGCCTTTTAGAGCTGGACAAATTCGATTCATATCGTGATCAGAATGACAAAATTTAATTGCTGGATAGTATTATTCCCCGGTTTGTCCTGAATTGACTTTTTCATGCCCTCGGTTTAATATCGACTTTTGTGTCACATAAGCTCCCAGGAACAACAAAAAACTGCATAGAACAACATCCCATCGTAAAGGAATTTTCAAAATTACCGATGATGAAATGGTTGACAAAACAACCGTGAAAAGTGAAAAGAATCGGACGAGATTCGAATTTCCTCTGCTGATACCAAGATCCCAGAAGAGATACGCTAAAAGCGAAGGAAACACGATTGTGTAAAGCAACGGGAACCATATTTCAATCGTCCAATTCGATTTCTCACGGAACACAAGGCTTAGAATCAAAGCAATCATTCCATCGAACAGCATAAAAAGCGGCAGCGCCGTTTCACTCTTTTCTCTTCCTGCAAGAAATTTTGTCACAAACGCAGAATAAAAAGCCCAATCGACCGCTGCAATGAAAGTACTCAGATAAGCAATCCACGAACGATCAGAAAAAATCGATCGCGGATCCAAAGAGCCACCCTGAAGCGAGATGTAACTTGTCGAAAAAACCGTGATCACAACACCTGCGTAAAAATAGATTTTTCGAAACCGGTTTTTCAAGATCGGGATTGAGACAATAATCGTTAAAATCGGCCAGAGGTAATTTAATGCGGTGATGATCAGAATTTGTGACCGGTTTTCACATAACGCAATACCATAATTCAGCGCGAGATGGTTGATTGTGAATAATATACTGCAGCTGATCAGATATGCCTTTGGAAGCTGTAGAAGTGAAGTAATGCTTTTCTGCTGAATCAGCATTAAAAGGACTAATACCCCGCCGGAAAAAAGCATCTCAATGCTGCTTGTCATAAACGGACCTAAGGATTCCAGTAATATTCGGGAAAATCCCATATTGGAACCCCAGAGCAACACTGCAACAATGCCAAATGCTGTATTTTTTTTACTCACAGATAGAATCCACCTTTTCAGTCATCATCCAGAGACTAAAATAAATGGATCATGACAAGTTAGTTGAATAAAGAGTCTGATTTATGCGATCCAATAATAATTGATCCAGCCGCTGAAATAGAGGATTTGCAAAACAATAAAAATTCCGCAAATTGCGGTGAATACTTTATGATTGGATAAAAGGCTGCCGGAAAACAGGAAAATGGGAAAAATTGCAGCCGTATAACGCGTCATCGAAAATAAGTTGCCGGTCAGAATCAGGATCAATGTTGCGCATAATGCATAAATGCCATATGCTTTTTGGGGAATTTTTATCAACAAGACAATACTCAGAATGAAAGATAGTGCAATCATCACCGTATCGATCACGGCAATACGATTGAAGCGATTGAAAAGTGGTTCAAAATAACTTGATAAAAATGAAACGCCTAAAGAACGTCCCCAGGAACCTTGTGCTTCAAAAAACGCGAAAAAATTGCCTGTCAGGCGATACAATCCAAAAAAGAATACAAAAATCCCCATTGGCGCCAGGAGCAGCCAGCAGATGTCGGAACGGATCGATCTGATTTTCCAATTCTTTTTGGAAAGATAGATCCATCCCAAGGGAATCAGGATCAGGATTCCATGCGGCCGTGTCAATGCCGCCAACATGGAAAAAAATCCTGCCTCCCTCCATTTGTTCTTTTCAGCAAACAAGAGGGAAAAAACGATCAAAAATAAAAACAAACTTTCCGTGTAAAAAGCTGAGAAGTAGAATCCGGCAGGAATGCACAAATAAAGCAGCACAGCCATTTGGGCTGATACTTCTCCGAACAGATTTTTTCCTAATTCGTATAAACCAAACAGAGCCAGGATAAAACAAATATTCGAAATAATCAGACCGGTCAGAAGGAAAACGCTTTCAGTTTGCAGAGAATCAGGAAGCCAGAAAGTGAATATTTTAATGAGATACGGGTACAACGGGAAAAAGGCAATATTACTGTATTGCGAGCTGATATCCTGCGGGATCGTATACCCATATTGCACAATAGAAAGATACCATTTGCTGTCCCATCGACACCAGATATCAATCCACCACTTTGGGGATAAAAAATAACCTTGATCGATGTATTTCTGATAGATCGGATTACCCGTAAAATATGGAGAAAACCATGCAATGATCAAAAGCAATGCTCTTGACAGGCACCAGCTTTCAAGTATTCTGATAACGACAACTTGATGGGAACGAATCCATTGGATAGCTGCGGTATCCTTGATTTTTCGTGCGATCTTTGGGCTTGTCATAATTAGCTACAATTTTACCGCTGAAAAAGCAGCAATTCGAAATATGAACATACTTTTTGACTGATTGTTTTGAATAACAAGTCTTTCATTCGAATTTCAGAATCCAGACAGAAGGCATAAATCATTGTAAAATTATCAAATATTCGTAGACTTTTTGACAGGAAACATTAACGATATAACGCAATGAAGATCCGAACTGTATTCTTTGATCTTGGGAACACCCTCTTATACAACCAGCGGTTAAACAGCAACAGCATTCGCATTGCCTGTGAAAAATTAGCCGAAGCATTTCAAGCATTCAATTATCCTGTCCATCCCAATGAGCTGGCGGAAAAGCATTTTCAAAACCTGATGAATTATTACAATTTGCGAGAAATGGATTATATCGAACATAGCGCAGATATCATTCTTTCTCATACTCTCGAGGAAATGGGTTTCAGCCATGTTCCAGAAGAACACATTTTAAAATCTTTAAAAGCTTTTTATGCAAGTACTGAAGCGAATTGGTACCTTACTGATTATGCAATAGACACTTTGGAACTGCTGCAAAACCAGAATTTAAAAATCGGTTTGATCACCAATGCAAGCTATGCGGAAGATATCCGACAGCTTCTACAAAAATATCATCTCGAAAAATACTTCCAAAGTGTGATCATTTCTGCAGAGACAGGATACCGAAAACCTCGTCAGGAGATTTTTGATTTAGCGTTATATTCATTGGCAAGCAGTCCCGCAGAAAGTGTGATGGTCGGAGATTCCTTCATGGCTGATATCTGGGGTGCATACAAAAAAGGGATGCATACGATCTGGTTTAACCGTTATGCAGTATCGTCGCAATTAATGCTTCCGTTGTGCAAACCGGATGCAGTGACGTCTTCCTTGAAAAACATTCCTGATATTATCGATACTTTTGAAAACAATTCCTAACGCTGCAGCGATCCGAAGTATAGACTTGCTATTCGAATCAATCGGGGAAAACTTGTCGTTGTGATGGTTTTGCGCTCCTTGTAAAACTATCACAACGACGAAAAATCTTCCCCATATTTCGAATTGGTGCTAACGCTGACATTTTGGACAAAAATGCGCAGACCGTTGTCCGATGACTGTCCTCTCAATCGGAGTGCCACAGCGAAAACAAGGCTCACCGTTACGGTGATAAACCTGGAAATGATGCTGGAAATTTCCACCCCGATAAACCCAATCAATACTGGCTCCATTTTGCGCAATGCCAGCTTGCAGGACATTTTGAATGGCGTGGGTCAACTGATCAATTTCTGCATCGGATAAATCCTCTGCTTTTCGATTGGGATGAATTCCTGCCTGGAATAATGCTTCATCCGAATAAATATTGCCAATTCCAGCGATAAAGGTTTGATCTAATAGCAACGTCTTGATCACTTTCTTTTTCTTGCGTGCATTTTCTCTCATCCACGCCGCCGTAAAGGAAGAAGATAACGGTTCGATGCCAAGCCGTTGAAATACATCTTCCGGATGATTGACAAGCCAGATGCGTCCAAATTTCCTTGGATCATTAAAGACAAGCCGATAACCGTCATAAAATTCGATAAGAAAACGGTCATGTTTTTTATTGACGCGGGAGTTTTGCGATTCCACCCGAAGATCGCCACTCATACGCAGATGAATGATCAGGAATTTCGGAGGAATTGAAAGAATCACATATTTACCTCTGCGTGCAACGTCCTCAACCGTTTTTCCAGGAAACCATGCAAGAAAATTCTCGTCAGCATCCGAAAAAGCCAATGTTCGAGGCCAAAATAAATCGGCATAATGAATATGCCGATTTAGAATTGGTTCTCCGGTCATTCCACCGAACTTCAGAGAACGAACAAATGTTTCAACTTCAGGAAGTTCAGGCATCGAATTTTATTCGTTAAACATCGCGCCGACACTGATGCCGCGGTTGGCACGTGCAATCACTTCGCCCAATAAATCTGCGACGCTGAGAATCACCAAGCGGTCACCAAATAAAAGTTTGGAAGCTTCCGGTATCGGAACTGTATCGGTCGTAATAAAACGCTTCGCAGGGGACGCTGACAAACGTTCAGCGGCATTTCCGGAAAACACTGCATGGACAAATGTCACATACACGTCTTTTGCGCCCATTTTTGTTAATATATTGACCGCATTGACCATGGATCCGCCGGTATCAATTTCATCATCCACCAGAATGACATCACGGTTTTGGACATCACCGATAACTGTCAATGCTTCTGCCTTTGCGTCATTCCCTGTGCGTCGTTTCTCAACAAAAGCAAGCGGTAAATCCAAGGTTTCGGCAATATTTCTCGCTTTTTTTGCAAATCCAAGGTCTGTTGAGACGACGACTGGATTAATCAAACCTGGTTTCAACTTTTTTAGATATTCTAATAGTTTATGATACGCCGTCAATGCATCACCAGGAATGCTGAAAAAGCCCTGTATCTGACCAGCATGCACATCGACCATCATATATCGGTCGGCTCCGGCAACCTCGATGATATCCGCAATTAATCGAGCAGTAATCGGAACACGAGGCTGATCTTTTTTATCCGATCGGGCATAACAAAGATATGGAATTACTGCAGTAATTCGAGCTGCAGAATCCAATCTTAACGTTTGGATTAAAATCAGTAATTCCATTAAATTACGATGAACCGGTCTGGAAGTTGTTTGGATCACGTAGCAATCCTGGCCGCGCACGCTACTTTTTAATTGTACAAAAAGATTTTCATTTGGAAATTCAATAATATCCCGGTCACAAAGCGGAACTTTTAGATACTCTGCAATTTTTTTTGCTAACGGGACACAACTGGTACCAGTAAATAATTTAATATCGCCATACATCAAATCATGTCGATGACTAAGCATTTATTTCTCTCCGGTTCATGTTTAATCTTATTTTTATATAAAAAAGTATAGCATTATTATCGACAAATTTTTTTGGATTTATTTAATGTAGTTACTAATTCCGATTTTCACAAGGGGTTCTGGGGGGGATATTAACGAAAAAAAGTCATGTTGGCAATGACCTACTCTCCCAGGAGGTCGCCCTCCAAGTACCATCGGCGTTGACGCGCTTGACTTCCGGGTTCGAGATGTTTCCGGGTATACCCACGTCCCTCTGGTCACCAACATGACTTTCTATTTCTTCTTTCACTGAATCTCAGTATGTAGTATCCTTTTTCTTTTTACAGAAAACCGACCTGTTCCTTACATCACGTCTCAAGCCTTCGATCATTAGTACTGGTTTGCTCAATCCATCACTGAACTTTCACTCCCAGCCTATCTAGCACGTAGTCTCCGTGCGATCTTATTCATTCCTGATAAGAGAACTTATCTTGAAGCAAGTTTCCCACTTAGATGCTTTCAGCGGTTATCTCTCCCAAACGTGGCTACTCAGCTATGCAATTGGCATTACAACTGACACACCAGAGGTTTGTCCACCCCGGTCCTCTCGTACTAGGGGCAGCCCTTCTCAATTCTCTTTCGCCCACAGCGGATAGAGACCGACCTGTCTCACGACGGTCTGAACCCAGCTCGCGTACCGCTTTAACCGGCGAACAGCCGGACCCTTGGGACCTTGTACAGCCCCAGGATGCGATGAGCCGACATCGAGGTGCCGAGCGAAGTCGTCGATGTGAACTCTTGGACTTCACCAGCCTGTTATCCCCGGGGTAGCTTTTATCCGGTAAGCCACGACCATTCCACTCTGTATCGTGGGATCACTAAGCCCTACTTTCGTATCTGCTCGACGCGTTGGTCTTGCAGTTAAGCTCCCTTCTGCCTTTACACTCTCCGACAGGTTTCCATTCTGTCTGAGGGAACCTTTGGGCGCCTCCGTTACCTTTTTGGAGGCGACCGCCCCAGTCAAACTGCCTGCCTGACACGGTCCCCTACCCGGTTTACGGCGTAGGGTTAGAGCCCAAATATCATCAGGGTGGTATTTCACTGGCGACTCCACCAAGGCTGGCGCCCTAGTTTCATAGTCTCCCACCTATCCTACACAAATTATACCTAAACTCAATGCCAAGTTACAGTAAAGCTCCACGGGGTCTTTTTGTCCTGCTGCGGGTAGGCCGCATCTTCACAGCCATTTCAATTTCACCGGGTCTATCGTTGAGACAGTGCTCTAGTTGTTACGCCGTTCGTGCGGGTCGGAACTTGCCCGACAAGGAATTTCGCTACCTTAGGACCGTTATAGTTACGGCCGCCGTTCACCGGGGCTTCAGTTCAAAGCTTCGACTTCCGTCTAACCTCTCCCCTTAACCTTCCGGCACTGGGCAGGCGTCAGCCCCTATACTTCGTCTTTCAACTTCGCAGAGACCTGTGGTTTTGATAACCAGTCACTAGAGCCCTTTCACTGCAACTCACTTTACCTTTCAGTTCCGTGAGCACCCCTTCTCCCTAAGTTACGGGGCCTTTTTGCCTAGTTCCTTAACGATAGTTCTCCCGTTCGTTTTTGTATCTTCTACTTATCCACCAGTGTCGGTTTCCGGTACGGGCAATTGTGTCTCTTCGCTTAGAGGCTTTTCTCGCCAACAAGGTCCCTCCAGGTTCTGGCTTGCGCCTCCTGATTTCCCTCAGCTCGTCCGGGCTTTTTCTTTCCCGGTCTCTTCGCCTGACGTTCATCCACCTGAATTCACTAACAGGCCGGATTCCCTCGTTGTGTCCCCCCTTCACTCTCCACAATCGGTACTGGATTTTTTACCAGTTGTCCATCGACTACGCCTCTCGGCCTCGCCTTAGGCCCCGACTAACCCGACGCAGATTGACTTGACGTCGGAAACCTTGGATTTTCAACGAACATGGTTCTCACATGTTTTGCGCTACTCATGCCTGCATTCTCACTTCTGCTCGCTCCAACACTCTTCTCAGTGTGCCTTCTCCGCTCACAGAACGCTCCCCTACCGATCAATATGTCTCCATATCAATCCCATGGCTTCGGTATTATGCTTAGCCCCGTTACGTTTTCCGCGCAGAATCACTTGACCAGTGAGCTATTACGCACTCTTTAAAGGATTGCTGCTTCTGAGCGAACCTCCTGGTTGTTTTTGTAACTCCACATCGTTTCCCACTTAGCATAAATTTGAGGACCTTAGCCGATGATCTGGGCTGTTTCCCTCTTGACTACGAATCTCATCACCCGCAGTCCGACTGCAGGGGTCCCCCCTTATGGCATTCGGAGTTTGTTTGGGTTCGGTAAGTCTTTGACCCCCTTACCCAGTCAGTGCTCTACCTCCATAAGTTATCCCCCCACGCTAGTCCTAAAACTATTTCGGGGAGAACAAGCTATCTCTGAATTCGTTTGGCATATCACCCCTAACCACAGGTCATCCCTCAACTTTGCAGCGTTGAAAGGTTCGGACCTCCACGAGGGTTTAGTCTCGCTTCATCCTGCCCATGGTTAGCTCATCCAGTTTCGTGTCTAATTGTCGCGACTCGACGCCCTCTTCAGACTCGCTTTCGCTTCGGCTCCGGGTTTCTCTCCCTTAACCTCGCCACAACAACTAACTCGCAGGCTCATTCTCCAAGAGGCACGCCGTCAGGCNNTTTCACTCCCTTGTTCAGGGTACTTTTCACCTTTCCCTCACGGTACTTGTCCTCTATCGGTCGCTGAATGTGTTTAGTCTTGGAGAGTGGTCTCCCCAGCTTCATGCCGTATTAGCGTGCACGGCACTACTCAGGTGTCAGGTCGTGCCCTTCGGTTTTCGCGTACGGGGGTATCACCCTCTTCGCCGGATTTTCCCATATCCTTCCGCTTCCCTCTGGCTTTTTTCACTTTCCCCTGATCCTACTACCCCTTCGCAGGTCTCCCCGCTCCGGTTTGGACTTCTCCCATTTCGCTCGCCACTACTTTGGGAATCTTTTCTTTTCCTCCGGGTACTTAGATGTTTCAGTTCCCCGGGTTCCCTTTCATACACTATTTGATTCATGTATGAATGACAGAGGTCCTCTCTGTCGGGTTTCCCCATTCGGACATCCCGGGATCGGCGCTCGTTCACAGCTCCCCCAGGCTTTTCGCAGTGTCCCACGTCCTTCTTCGGCATTCAGCGCCAAGGCATCCTCCATGAGCTCTTAGTAGCTTTTTACGTGATGCAAGGAACAGATATTTCTTCCATCCCTTTGCCTTGACTTTCGTCTTTGTTCTTTTTTTCGGTTATTGATTCAAATCTCCCAGTTTTTTTTCTTTCTTCTGTTCGATTTGGCCTACATACTGTATTCGGTTGTTAATGTGCTCGATCTCCCTTTTCAGTGAAGACCTTTTCTGCTTGGAAAGTCCCCTTTCCCCTCAGAAAACGTCCTCCCTCTCCTCTTGTGGAGATGAGGGGACTCGAACCCCTGGCATCTGCCTTGCAAAGGCAGCGCTCTCCCAGCTGAGCTACATCCCCCCTCCCTCTGCTTGTGGGCCTTTCAGGACTCGAACCTGAGACCTCGCCCTTATCAGAGGCGCGCTCTAACCAGCTGAGCTAAAAGCCCTCCCTTGACAATTCAGAACCAGCAGAAATGTTTACTCCT
>MTKZ01035261.1_pt1 | contig 11084 bp, 11 predicted proteins | sample 1042781 | NCBI WGS metagenome assembly MTKZ01 (sample SAMN06212207, study PRJNA360539) | anaerobic digester metagenome | biome: Wastewater treatment plant; material: sludge; isolation source: anaerobic digester fed with sludge from wastewater treatment plant | place: Denmark: WWTP Viborg ...
TGGTGCTTTCCGCGTAGTGCAACACGTTGCGGAAGAAGGGATTCAATATGAAAGAGTTGCAAAAGCCCGTCAGGCGCGGCCACCGCGGTGGCTTCACGCTGATCGAGCTGCTCGTGGTTATCGCAATCATCGCTATACTTGCCGCGATTCTCTTCCCGGTGTTCGCCGGGGCGCGCCAGAGCGCGCAGAAGGCTTCCTGCCTCTCAAACCTCAAGCAGCTGGGTCTCGCTGTGAACATGTACAACGGTGACAACAAAGAGACCTTTATGCCCGCGTCCACATCCGGATGGAACCTCGAGGGTCTCTGGTGGAACAAGCTGGAGCCATATCTGAAGTCCCTCAAGGTCGACAGCCTTGCGGGTGTCTATGTGTGCCCGTCGAGCCCCAAGCTCAGCGGCGCGAACGGCAGCCTTCGCAGGTCGTATGGCTACAACTACCAGTATCTCGGCGGGCTGTATAACAGCCCCACTGACAAGGTCCCGTCGGCTGGCGCTTCTGTGCAGAAGATGGGCGCTGTTTCCAATGCGTCCACAACCATTCTCTTCATGGAGTGCTGGCGCTACGATGCCGCCGCATTCACAAACACCACTCCCAAGGGTGTTGGCTCGGCGATGTGCTATCCGCCCAGCCACGGCAACTGTGTCCCCAGCTACGTGTGGCCGTCCGGCCGCCACAAGGGACAGTCGGCGGTGGCCATGACCGACGGAAGTGTCAAGACCTGGAAGACATCCCCTCCGAGGGAGAACCCCAGCGGGGCCACGCCTCCGGCCGAATACACCGGCATTATGGACAAGGGCGGCTCTGGGACCCCGTACGATATAGACCCGTACTTCAGGCGCGACGGCCGCAAGCCGTAGGGGCGTAACTGCTCAGTATTTCGCGTGAAGGCCCGGAGGATCTCCGGGCCTTCGCCGTTTGCCTGGGGTGGGCTTTGCGCGGTTGTTCGGGCGCGTGTATAATCCCCGCGGGCGGCCTGCCCGGCCGCTCCATTCGCACCAGAACAACAGGAGTCCGCAACTTGAGCATGTCCGACAGCAGCCCCGATCTCACCCCCGGCCTTGACACCCTGCGCGCCAGTGACGCCGAAGTCGCCGCTATCGTGGAGCGCGAGGAGCGACGGCTGAAGGACACGATCGTCCTGATCGCCAGTGAGAACTACGCTAGCCGCGCCGTGCTTGCGGCGCAGGGCTGCGTCATGACCAACAAATACGCCGAAGGCTACCCGCGCAGGCGCTACTATGGCGGATGCGAGTTCGTGGACGAGGTGGAAGAGCTGGCCATCGCCCGGGCAAAGGAACTGTTCGGCGCCGAGCACGCCAACGTGCAGCCGCATTCGGGATCGCAGGCCAATATGGCGGCCTATCTCGCCGTCATGAAGCCGGGCGAAACATTTCTTGCCATGAACCTCGCCCACGGCGGGCATCTCACGCACGGCTCCAGCGTGAGTTTCTCGGGAAAGCTGTTCAACACGGTGCACTACAGCGTGCGCCAGGACACCGAGATGCTCGACTACGACGAGATCAGGGCGCTGGCCATGGAGCACCGGCCGCGTATCATCGTCGCGGGCGCATCGGCGTATCCGCGCCTCATAGATTTCCCCCGGCTGCGGCAGATCGCGGATGAGACAGGCGCGTATCTGATGGTGGACATGGCGCACATAGCCGGGCTGGTGGCCGCCGGCGAGCACCCGTCCCCCTTTCCGCACGCGCAGATCGTGACAACCACCACCCACAAGACCCTGCGCGGGCCGCGGGCGGGCCTGATCCTCTGCTGCGCCGAGCTCGCCGAGGCGATAGACAAGGCTGTGTTCCCGGGAATGCAGGGCGGACCGCTCATGCACACCGTCGCCGCAAAGGCAGTCTGCTTCAAAGAGGCGATGTCCCCGGAGTTTCGGGACTATCAGCGCCTCATCAAGCGCGATGCGGCGGCGCTGGCGGCGGCCCTCGAAGCGCGCGGGTTCCGCCTTGTCAGCGGCGGCACCGACAACCACCTGATGCTCGTGGATCTGCGCTCTAAGAACGTGACTGGCAAGCAGGCGCAGGCGCTGCTCGACAACGTGGGCATCACGCTCAACAAGAACATGATCCCGTACGACCCCGAGAAGCCGTTCATCGCGAGCGGTGTGCGCATAGGCACCCCGTGCGCCGCTACACGCGGCATGGCCGAGCCCGAGATGGATCTCATCGCCGGACTCATCAACGATGTCCTGACCAATCCCGAGGACAGCGCGGTTCACGGGACGGTGAAGAAGCGCGTGCGCGAGCTTTGCGAGGCGTTTCCGCTCGTGTGATGGAGCAGACGACGCTTTGAAAACCGCGATCGCGGCTCTAGTTTTCGCCCTCGTAGTCTCCTGGGCGGCCACGCCATGGGTCATCAGGCTCGCGACCAGCCGCGGCGTGCTCGATCAGCCGGATCCGCGCAGGCGCGTCCACGAACGGCCCACGCCTCGCTGGGGCGGCATCGCGATCTGGCTGGGGGTGGTGGTAGGGCTCGGCCTTGCGGCCGCGGGCGACTACCTCATCGCCGGCAACTTCTTCCTCACCCACCAGCTTCTCATCGTGCTCGGCGGCGCAACCGTGATCGCCGCCGCCGGCCTTGCGGACGACAAATACGACCTGTCGGCTCTCTGGCAGTTTGCGATACTCGTCGCCGTGTCGCTTGTTGTCGCGTTGCTGGGGGTGCGGATCAACTACGTGACCAACCCCTTCGGCGAATCACTTCTCTGGCTGCATCAGGCCTCCATCCCCGTGACGGTGGGGTGGTTGTTCTTCGTAACCAAGACCATTGACCTCGCGGACGGGCTCGACGGCCTCGCGGCGGGTGTGTGCGCCATATCTTCCGCTGCTCTGGCGGTGCTGGGGCTGCTTTTGAACACTCACTCTGTGGCGGTTGTGTGCGCGGCGGTCACGGGCGCGAGCCTGGGCTTTCTGCGCTACAACTACCCTCCCGCGAAGATATTCATGGGAACCATCGGAGCCCAGTTCATGGGCTTCATGCTCGCCGGGGCGGCCGTCATCGGCCCGTTCAAGGTTGCCGCGACGTTCGCCGTCGTGGTGCCGATCCTGGCCCTCGGCATCCCCATGTTCGATGCCGTGTTCGCCTTCGCGCGGCGGGCGGCGAGCGGCAAGCCTGTCTATGTCGCGGACAGAGGCCATCTTCACCATCGCCTGCTCGACGCGGGCCTGACAGTCAACCAGGTGATCCTCGTGATCTACGCCGCGACTCTGGTGCTTTCTGTGGGCGCTCTCTTGCTCGCTCTGGCGCTGAAAGGTTGAAGCGGCATTGACCCCTCTCAAGGTTATGGCGGTCTTCGGGACACGTCCGGAGGCCATCAAGATGGCCCCGCTTGTTCTGGAACTTCGCAAGCACTCGACGCTGATAGACCTGTGCGTTGTCGTCACGGGCCAGCACCGCGAGATGCTCGACCAGATTCTCGGCACGTTCGCTATTGTTCCCGATCACGACCTGGCGATTATGCGGCCCGGCCAGTCTCTCGCCGGCATCACCTGCCGCAGCCTCGCCGGGCTGGACGACCTCATCGCCTCGTTCTCCCCGGGGCTCATCCTGGCGCAGGGCGACACCACCACCACGTTCGCCGCCTCGCTGGCCGCGTTCTACCGCCGCGTGGATTTCGGACATGTCGAGGCCGGCCTGCGCTCGGACAATCGCTGGGAGCCGTTTCCGGAGGAGATGAACCGGCGCATGACGAGTCTGTGCGCCACCATCCATTTTGCGCCGACCGAAGGCGCGCGTGAGAGGCTGCTGGGAGAGGGGACGCCCGAAGAAGATGTCTTTGTCACCGGAAACACCGTGATAGATGCGCTGAAGATGATAGCCGAGCGCGACGAGCCGCTTGTTGACACCGGGCTGGACGATTGGGTGGGGGAGCGCAGGATGATACTGGTGACGGCGCACCGGCGCGAGAACTGGGGCGCGCCGATGGCGGGTATCTGCGCGGCGCTCCGGGAAGTGCTGGCCGAACAGCCGGATACCGTGGCCGTCTTCGCAATGCACAAGAACCCCGCCGTGCGCGACGTCGTTGTGCCCGAGCTGGGCGCGCACGACCGAATCCGGCTCATCGAGCCGCCGGACTATGTCGAGTTCGTCAAACTCATGCGCAGGTCGTACATAATCCTGACGGACTCGGGCGGAGTGCAGGAAGAGGCGCCCGCGCTCGGCAAACCCGTGCTGGTGCTCAGAAACACGACCGAGCGGCCCGAGGGCGTGGAGGCGGGCAACGCCGTCCTGGCGGGTACCGATCCGGCCCGCGTCACCTCGCTGGCCGTTGAACTGCTCCGGCGCGAAGATATCTGGGAGCGGATGTCGCGCGCGAAAAGCCCGTACGGCGACGGAGACGCCTCGGAGAAGATCGCTGGAGTCATTTTGAAGCGCTATCAACTAGCAGGATGAGAGCCGAACCTTCCGTCAGTTCAATATCGCGTCTTCTGGTTGGCGCCGCCATCATTGCGGCAGTGTGCTACATCGCGTGGCGCGTGCGCTCCATCGCTGTTACCGTCCTGCTTGCCGCGGTCATCGCAGCCGCGCTCGAGCCCTTCGTCAGCCGTATCTGCAGATACCGGATCCGCGCGCTTCACCCCCGCTCGCAACGGCTGGCCGCGACGACCCTTGTCTTCGTGGTGGCGGCGTGCGTCGTTATCGCCGCCACCATCTGGATGGCGGGTCCGTTCGGCGTGGAGATGAAGCGGCTGGGGTCGCACCTCGATCTGTCGCAGGACGCGATCAAGGGGTTCACCACCGACCTCGAGGCCGCTTACGCCGGGCTTCCCCCGCTCGTCAAGAAGCTGCTCGCAAACTGGAATCCCGCCGCCGTCAACGAACGGATCGGTCACTTCGTAACGGCCGTTGTGGCCCACGGTAGAGGCGTGGTGACGCATCTCTGGGAGGTGTTCATCATCCCCGTGCTGGCGTTCTACTTCGTCACGGACTCCCAGTCGCTCAAGAAGTACTTCGTCTCGTTCTTTCCGCGTCGCAGGCGGCGCGAGGTCATGTATATCCTTCGCGACGGTTCGGACATGTTCCGCAACTACATCGTGGGGCAGCTCATCCTGTGCCTCATCGCCGGGGTGTTTATGGCCGCGCTTCTCAGCTACCTGCGGGTCAAGTATGCGCTGACTCTGGCGGGCCTGGCCGGCATCACGCGCGCAGTGCCGATAGTCGGCCCCATTGCCAGCGGAATCGCGATCGTGGGGGTCATAATGGCCAGCAACTTCGCCCTGGCGGTGAAGGTGCTCGTGATCTTCACGATTCTGCACTTCGTCGAAAGCAAGATTCTGATGCCGGTTCTCATCGGCGAGCGCATGCGCCTGCATCCGGCGCTGTTGCTCATCTCGATTCTGGTCGGCTACGAGTTCTTCGGGATTCTGGGCATGTTCCTGGCCGCGCCGGTCACGGCTCTGGCCCGAACACTCGTGCAGAGGTACTATCTCGAACCCCGCGACGCCAGGTCACGCGCGCCCCGGGAGTGTGGCCCGGGCGCCGGGCAGACTACAGCTTCTCCAACGGGCGAAGGGACTTGCGGCGTCTCATCGCCTTCGGCCACGTAGAAAGGGCAGCAGAGCCTCTTGGACTTCATACAGGCAGTCGTGCTCGGCGCTATTCAGGGCGCCACCGAGTTTATCCCCGTCTCGAGCACCGGGCATCTTATCGTCGTGCCGTGGCTGCTCGGGTGGGATCCGAACACGCTTACTTTCGACCTGGCGGCGCACACCGGTACGCTCTTCGCGGTACTCTGGTATTTCTGGCGCGACTGGGTGAGCCTGTACTCGTCGCTGGTCCGGTGGGCCATCAACCGCGGGCGGTGCGACGAAACCACGCGCAGCCGGGCGATGATCGGGCTGTGGATTATCGCCGGGTGCGTGCCGGCGGCCGTGGCCGGGTATCTCGCCGACGATTTCGTCGAGGCGCGCCTGCGCAACCCGCTGTTTGTGGCCGCGATGACGGCGATTGTCGCGTTCGTGATGCTCGCGGCGGACCGTCTGGGGCGCAAGAACCGGCCCTGGACGTCGGCAAAACTGGGTGACTGGCTGGCTATCGGCTGTGCTCAGGCCGTGGCGCTGATGCCCGGCGTCTCGCGCTCGGGCATCACCATGAGCGCCGGGCTGGGGCTTGGCCTCGAACGCGACGCCGCCGCGCGCTGCAGCTTCCTGCTTTCTGCGCCCATCATCGCGGGCGCGGCGGGGCTGCATCTCAAGGAGGTGCTGGGCGGACAGGGGCTCGCGCCGGGGGAAGGCTGGGAGTTCCTCGTCGCCGCCGTGACGGCCGCCGTGGTCGGATACGCGTGCATCCGGTTCCTGCTCGACTACCTGCGCATGCACGGTCTGGCGCCGTTCGTGTACTACAGGCTGGGCCTCGCGGCGCTGATCGTGCTGCTCTACTTCGTGAGAGGTTAGCTGGCAGCCGCCCGCGCTACGAAACGACGAGGCGGTGGTATTTCTTCTTTCCGAAGCGCAGCATCACCGCGCCGTCTTCCAGCGACTCGCTGCCGACCACCATGTCCGCGTCCGTGACCTGCACACCGCCGACGTAAGCGCCTCCGCCCTGAATGAGCCGCCGCGCCGCGCCTCTTGAGTTCGTCAGGCCGGTCTCGACAAGCAGATCCAGAATGGGGATCCCGGCTTGCAGCCTCGCCGCCTCGACGGTGCTGGAAGGCATGGCCGAGACGTCCCCGTCGTCACCGCCAAAGGCCGCCCGCGAGGCCTGTCGGGCCTGTTCGGCTTCCTCGGCCCCGTGGGTGATGACGGTCGCCTCGAATGCGAGCGTCTCCTTTGCCGTGCGGATTTCGGCGTCCCGAAGAGCGCCCAGCCCGCGCACTTCGTCCATGGGCAGGAATGTGTAGAGCGCAAGGAAGCGCTCCACGTCGCGGTCGTCGGTGTTGATCCAGAACTGGTAGTACTCGTACGGCGACACCTTTGCCGCGTCCAGCCAGAGCGCTCCGCGAGCCGTCTTGCCCATCTTCTCGCCGTTCGACGTGGTGAGCAGGGGCATGGTCAGGGCGAAGACTTCCTTGCCGTCCAACCGCCGCACCAGGTCAACCCCGGCGAGCATGTTGCCCCACTGATCGTCGCCGCCGATCTGCAGCGTGCAGCCGTACTTGCGCGACAGAACGAGGTAGTCGTAGGCCTGCAGAAGCTGGTAGTTGAACTCGATGAACGAGAGGCCCTCCTCGCGTTCCAGGCGCATTCTGTAGGCTTCGCTTCTCAGCATCTCGTTGACGCGGAAGTGCCGCCCTATGTCGCGAAGGAACTCGATGTACTTCAGGTCGAGGAGCCAGTCGCTGTTGTTGACCGGGATTCCCGCCTTACCGTCGAGGGTGAGGTAGCGCTGAAGCTGCGAAAGCACGCCGCGCGCGTTCTTTTCGATTTGCTCCCACGTGAGCATCTTGCGCAGTTCGGTCTTGCCGCTCGGGTCGCCGACCATGGCCGTGCCGCCGCCGACGAGCGTGAGCGGCTTGTGCCCGGCGCGCTGAATGTGGGCGTTGGCCATAACCGTCAGCAGATTGCCGACATGCAGCGATTCCGCCGTCGGGTCGAAGCCGCAGTAATAGACAACGCAGCCGCTCGAAAGCGCCTTCGCGAGCCCCTCTTCGTCTGTGCACTGCTTAACGAACCCGCGCTCGCGCAGGGTTTCCAGCACGTTGTCCAATATCCAGTCTCCTCGTCCTGATGTTTCGCGCCGCTCTGGCGCGCAAGGCGGATTCTAACTGCCGGAGCGGGGGGTGTCAAACCAGCGCCTGTTTGCCAAATGGCAGGCAATAGCTGTTTAATCAGTCCGTTGCGCGATGGGGGCGGATGGCGAAATGGCAGACGCAGCGGACTTAAAATCCGCCGGGGAAACCCATGTGGGTTCGACTCCCACTCCGCCCAGATGGCTGAAATGAGCGTGAAATCTAGGCTAATGAGTTCGTCGCGTGCCCCGTCAGAGTGCCTAAAGCCGCTCGTTGCTAACATTTTGCTAACATGGTTCGCGCGGGGTGGGGACGAGCAACCTCGCAACGGGCAGCATTCCTTCGCAATGCCAACCGCTGCTAACGGTCGCCGGTGAGGCTCAGTATCCTGTCGATCTGCCGCGCCGCCTCTTCCTGCATCGAGGGCAGGACGTGCGAGTAGGTGTCCAGGGTGATCCCAATCGTCGAGTGTCCAAGGCGCTCGGAGACGATTTTCGCATGTACGCCCTGCTGCAGCAGGAGCGTGGCGTGCGTATGGCGCAGGTCGTGGAATCGGATCGCTGGCAGTCCGGCTTTCTGCAGGAGGTAGCGGAAGTTGTCGCTGATCCTGTCCGGATGGAGCGGACTCCCGTCAATGTCCGTGCAGACGAGCCCCACTTCGTTGAATGTCTCACCCAGAAGCTTGCGCTGCTCCGCCTGGTCAGCGCAGTGAACCTGCAAAGCTTCTACGGCCTGCCGCGGCAGCGGGATTGCACGGGAGCGGCCGCTCTTCGGTTCTTTGAATGCAATGCCTTCCCGAGTTACCTGAAGCGATCGTTGGCATTGGAGCGCCCCTTTCGCCAGGTCAACGTCATCCCATCTCAGGGCGACGATCTCGCCGCGGCGCATCCCCGTCGTGACGGCGAGCACAATCGGAATCCAGAAATACGTGCCCCTGGCCGTGTCTATCAACTGGCGCACCTGCGCCGGTGCCAGCACTTTCATTTCCTGTCGGGTTACCCGAGGCGGCCGCACAGCGTCGGCCACATTTCTTACCAGGATCTGGTTCTGAAGAGCCTGCTGCAACGCTTTGCGGAGGATACGGTGAATCTACACGATGGTGGCCGGAGCAAGCGGACGCTTGCCTGTATCGGAGGGGGCGGCGAGGTCAGAGTACATCCGGGCGATGTGAGGAGGCCGCAGCTGCGACAGGCGGACGCGACCGACGGCCGGCTTGATGTGCAGGGTGACAAGCTCCTGGTAACGCTCAAACGTCTTGGCCGCCACGTTGTGCCTGGCGTGGATCTCCAGCCACTCGTCCAGATACGCGCCTACCGTGAGGGTGGCTTCCGGGACGTAGACCCCGGAGTTGACCTCGTTCAGCATGCGCGCCAGTATCTGCTCGGCTTCCCCTTCGTGCCGCGAACTGTCTTCTGCTTCTGCCGCCGCTTCCCATCCTCGTCGCGCGGAAGATCAATAGTGATAGCCCAGCTCCCCTTGCTGCGTTGCCTGATATGACCTATCAATGCCTGCCTCCTCTGATTCCATTACCGGCGGGTGACGGCAGCCCCGCCCGGGTTCTTCTGTTCACGCTCTTCTGCCTCCGCCGTCCGTCGGGCCCGGGCGGGGCATCATAGACGATACGCCATTTCCCCGCTCCTGCTTCGTAGATCGCTGCTCTCATCGGTTCTCTGCCTCCTCCACCTGTTTCCGCGTCCTGAGCTGCCTTGTGGCGGCTACCCAGAACTGCACCTTGTCAACGTCCGTATTCAGCTTGCCCGCAATGGCCGGCAGCGGCATCCCCTGCGCGTGAAGGAGCCTTGCCTGCGCCCGGCGCTCCTGGTAGTCCTTCGCCCGGCAGGTGTCCGAGCAGAACACCCGGACCGGGCCCTGCAGCGAGCGCCTCACCTCGAACCACCGCGCAGCGTTCCAGCCGGCACTGACGGTACTCCTTGTTGCCCACCACCGCAAGCGCAAACTGCATCACTATCGCCCCGATCAGGTTCACAGGCCGGAACAACACCCGGCACCCATCACGCCGGTCAAGGCCGAAGCTCGGGAGATACGGCCCTACGTCCCGCATCAAGAAGATCGGGCTGCCCTTCGCAGGGCGGCCGGGAACAGGATCTCCGGGCTTGCAGCCCGCTGGCAGGGCCCTCTCAACGTCATTCCGGACTCCGATCCGGAATCCACGGTCCGGGTCCGGATGGGTGCTGAATCAAGTTCAGCAAGACGTGTTCCGATGCGTCCATCCGCGCAGGTGTCCTCACCTGTGGCGCCTCCGTGCGCACCGTCCGGCGCTGGCGATTGTTGACCTTGTGCTGAAGATGGTTCGTCTGCGCGACGCGTCGGACTACGCGGAGGTGGGCGCGAAGCTCGAGCCGCTGCTCGACCTTGCCCGGGAGACGGGCGCCCACATCCTGGTGACGCATCATCTGGGCAAAAACGACCGCGGCGATGGCGATGCGGTGCTCGGCTCCACGGCGCTGTTTGGCGCGGTGGACACGCTCATAGAGCTTCGCAAGCGCGACCAGGGGCGTGTGGCGAAGTCGCTGCAGCGCTACGGCACGGACCTCGCCGAGACGGTGGCTTCGCTGGACGAGGAGACCGGCATCGTGTCGGCGGCGGGAGACCTTCGCGAGCTTCAGATCCAGGTGGCGATGGACAAGGTGCGGGATGCCCTTGCTGGCGGGCAGTTGACGCAGAAAGAAGCCCGCGATCTGGTGGAAGGCAGCACGGCGCTCACGTTTTCCGCGCTGAACCGGCTGCTGGAGTCCGGCGAGGTGTCCCGGACCGGAACCGGCAGAAAGGGCGATCCCTTCCTCTACGCCCTCGCCCAGAGCCCGGACCTCTCGCCCCTCTCCGGCGATCCCGACGGCTGGAGCGTTGCCGGATAAGCGCCAGGGGGTTGACCGTTCCCGGGTATCCCGCCCACCCGGTCGGCCCCCTCGCGCGCGCGCATGCGCGCGTAACACGCGCGTGATGTGTCCGCACCTGTCCGGCGCAGCCGCGGCTCGCCCTGTTCGCGGCGTTCGGGGTTGCGTCCGTGTCCTGCTGCGCAGTGCCACCCGGTGCCGTCCCTTGCCGCCCTTTGTCACGGCCGGGGGCCAGTCTCCACCCGCGGACTTCGGGGGCGCCGGTCACCGTCTAACGCCGCTTCCTGTCCAAAACAGGCCAGAACAGGGCACAAACTGCCCCAAACTGCTGCATTACGCGCTCAAACCGGTGGATTACCCCGCCCACTCCCCCGCCCCGGAGCAGCGAGCGGGCTGGAGCATTTCGAGCCCGCGGAATTCGCGTTTTCGTGTTTTCACTATATAGAAAAACGCGAAAACGAGAAAAACAAGAAAGACAGCAATGCGTAACAGTTCAGGGTTGTTGAGACAGAAGTGGTTTTGCGAGCATGGTATGGCAGGCTTGG
>MTKZ01008810.1_pt1 | contig 11083 bp, 7 predicted proteins | sample 1042781 | NCBI WGS metagenome assembly MTKZ01 (sample SAMN06212207, study PRJNA360539) | anaerobic digester metagenome | biome: Wastewater treatment plant; material: sludge; isolation source: anaerobic digester fed with sludge from wastewater treatment plant | place: Denmark: WWTP Viborg ...
CTCCCACCAACAAATCCGTCGTGCTCAACCCGAAATCAGGCCCACACGAACGTCAGGAGCGCCGAGCATCCTCAACCCAACCCGTCTGAGGCCGCTCATCACCTTTCGCTCTGACGAATTGATTCACCAAATGAACACCTCTCTATGCACGAATGGACGGTTCCCGCCACGCCTTTACCGTCAGGGTCAGCTGGGTACGACACAGTGTTTACCAGACCCTGTGGCCGCTCCCTAACATGTTTTCGATTAGTTCCCGATTGCGAGTCCGGCCACCGCGTCTAACGACTCGCCGTCGAAGTAATCGTTATGACCTTTTGAGCCGGGGGTCTTGAAGGTCTTTCCGCCGAACCCCGTCTTGGTTGGGTCCGGTCCGTGTCCAGGCACGGACGAGACTGGGTCGAGGCCGCTTCCTGCGTAGGCACCAACCAGCCCCCCGCCAAAAATAGTCCATGAACCTGCGACACTTCCGGCCCCTGCACCCTTAAGGTCAAATGACGAGGTTGCTACATACAGATCGACGCCCGGGCTACCTAAACCGGCCCGATCTGAAGCGCCCATTCCCGGACTGCCAAGCGCGACAACTCGTCCGACATCTAGTCCGGACTTCATTGCTTCACCAGTGACGACAGTTCCAAAGGAATGAGCAACAACCGAGATATCACCTGTCTTGTAACCAGCCCTTTTGAGATCCGCCACCAAAGACCGCAACGGCTCGACACCCGACCTTGCCTTTCCAGAGTCAGCAGCCTCCACGAGATTTTGCGGAACGTCATAATCGGCAAATGAGACCACAGCGACATCATCGCCATACAGAGCCTGCGCTCGCTTTTGAAGACTTAAAGCACTTTCATTGCCGGAGCCCGCATAGTCATCCAGCCCCGTATTCATACCAGGAACGTGTATGATGACCTTCTTCGCGTTGGCGAGGTCACCATACACTTCAACTATACGCTCGTTACCGACACTAGAGTCGATGGTCAGTATATGTCGATCACTAAGATCACCAAGGCCGTCCAAAATCTTCAACTCGCGGCTCAGCCTCTCTCTTGGCGAGTCGAAGAAGGGGTGGAGCTCAGCGAATGCGGTCAAGAGCCCTCCACCCCCGAAAGCTCCTGACAAAGAGGCCAGTTTTTCCCGTAGCTCCTTTTTTCGGCGCTCGACTGCGGAACCCCTATCCGATGTCGCAAAGACTGAGGCCGTTGTTTCTTCGCGAGTCTTGACACCTGGCACGCTTGAAAGCCACCCAGACTCAGAACGCGTGATGGCCGAGGCCCTCAGCTGCTGAGAACCCTGGCGTCGCAGCAGGTCAGCCAACGAGGTGAGACGACTGTGTAACGTTTGTGCGTCACGGTTCTGGATCCCACGCATGCGATGCCGCACCTCATCGGCGTCACCCCCCTCCCACGATGTTCGATGCAGTTGCTCCTCAACCGAATCGGCGTGCTCGATCACCAACTGGCCCAGAAGCTGGAGATCTTTCGCCAGCTCATCGACTTCTGCAGGATCGCAACCAACGAACATCTCAGCCTTCACACCGCTAAATATGAAGTTCAAGTATGACTTCCAAGGGGTCCTCCATCAACGGGAACGCCAGCCATTCGCCCAACACAGGCGGGCGCTTGGGGAGGGAAAGTTGACCAGCACGTCGTATGCCGGACTGGGTTCAACTGACTGACCTAAACCTGCTACCTTTCCTCCTCAATCCTCCGAAGGTTGCATGGGTAGCTGCATCCTGTTCGCAGACGAAGGGACATCGGGTTGCTGAGCTTGGAGCTGCGAGTCTCGCACCCTGCCTCGTCGGCTACGGCCCGTCCGGTCGCATCGGACATCGCCGTTCGGTTTGCCCAATCCTCCACGGTGGGCGACGTAGCCGCTGCCCTGGCTGAACAGTTGGGTATGCCTGGTACGTGGACGCTGTGCGTCGACGACCGGGGCGGAACGGTTCTGGATCCCGCTACCGAGTTCGGAGTCGCTCACATTCGGCGGGGCGACCGCGTCTCACTAGTGAGCCCCGGGCGGATCGGTTCCAGCAATCGGTCGCGAAGCACCAGCGAGTCCCAGCATCGGTTAGTGCTGGTGGAGGGACCGAACGCCCCGGCGGCGTTCGTTCTCCAACCCGGGGCCAACCCCATCGGAAGGAACCCGTCCCACACGACTATTTGCCTGAACGATCCGTCCGTGTCGAGCGTCCACGCTGAGGTGATCGCTGGCGAACCTTTTGAGATTGTGGACAAAGGGTCGACCAACAAGGTGGTGGTCGACGGGGCCGAGGTGCAACGCGCTCGCCTCGACGCTGGAGCGTTGATCCGCTTGGGAGATTCAGTCCTGCAGTTCGAGCCTGGTCGGCATCTGGACCGAAGCTCGGAGGTCGACCTTCAATTCAACCGATCTCCCCGGGTGTTCGCTCGCTTTCGCTCAGAGAAGATCGAGTTTCCCGAGGCTCCCGAAAAACCGAAGTCTGCCAAGTTCCCCTGGGTGACGCTGGCAGGCACCCTGCTCATGGCGCTGGTGATGATCATCGTCACGAGCAGCCGCGGGGGCAGTTCGTTCGCCATCTTCTACGTCATGAGCCCCATGCTCTTGGTCGCTGGCATTTTCGAGTCCCGCCGGTCTGGCAAGGCTGACTTCATCAAGGCCAAGCTCGAATGGTGGGAGGCCTCGGTCGCCGTCGCCAACAACCTGCGGCAACTCGCGTTTGCCGAGAAGGACCTCCGCAAAAAGAATCTCCCGGGTGCAGCTGACTTGGTACCGCAGGCGCTTCGCCATCAGCTCCGGCTTTGGGAGCGCGAGCCAACTGACGACGACTTTCTGTCATTGCGCGTTGGGCTCGCCAAACTCCCGACCGCTCATGAGATCGAAGTCAGCTACAAGAAGGGCGACCAAGAGTCAATCGGTCGACTTCGGGCGTTGGTCGAATCGCAGCGATATGTAGAGGGCATGCCGGTCTCGCTAGGTGTGCGGGAGCGGGGAGCGATCGCCATCGTGGGGGCGCGTCGTAATGCGATCACCCATGCTGCTTCCTACCTCACGCAGCTGTTTGCCCTCCACAGCCCGTCAGAGGCGGTCCTCGCTGCGCTACTGAGCGACCAGTACGCACTGGACCGATGGGACTGGATCAAGTGGCTCCCGCATGTGCGGTCCGCAAACACCGTGCTCCAGCATTGGCCCATCGCCGTCGGCGAGAACGACGCTCAACCCACATTGTCGGCGATCGAGGCGACCATCGACCGCCGGGCTGAGGGGCAGCCCGGGTCGGAGGCGGAGCCCGCAGTGGTGGTGCTGGTCGATGGTGCCCTCAAGATCGAGCGATCCAGGATGCAACGGCTACTGGAAACCGGCCCACCAACCCGGGTGTACTTCGTATGGATCGACGAGCGGGTCGAATACGTACCCTTGGGGTGTCGCGCCATGGTGCTGATCAACCAAACTGGAGATGGTGGCGAATTGGCCGATGCTGAGACCGGCGAACGGGTCGTCGACGTCGCCCTCGACAGCCTGGATGAAGCGTCATCACGGAACGTGGCATTGGCGCTGGCGCCGCTTACGGACGCCAACCGCAAGGTGTACGCATCCGGCAACCTGCCCGACGGGGTCACGCTGGTGGAACTGCTCGGCGATCCAGACGTGCTGAATGGCCCTGCTTCCGTCCTGCGCTGGTGGTCTGGAGAGGGCACCTGGTGGGGTAACGAGTTGGGAGCCTCCGACCGTCACGGTCACCTGCACATCCTGCTCGGAGCCTTCGACGGAGGCACCTCGAACCGGCTGGTCGTCGATCTCCGCAAAGACGGTCCCCATGCCCTCATCGCTGGCACTACCGGATCGGGAAAAAGCGAGTTGTTGCAGACCATGGTGACCTCGATGGCCGCCACGTACGGTCCTGCGGAAGTGAACTTCTTGTTCGTCGACTACAAGGGCGGGGCTGCGTTCGGCAAGTGCGTGCAGTTTCCGCACTCTGTCGGAATGATCACCGACCTGGACATCGCTGAGGTTCGCCGAGTGGAGACCAGCCTCCGGGCGGAACTTCATCGGCGCGAGGAACTCCTGAACAAGTATCGCCGACACGCCCCGCGTGACATGGCCGACCTGGCCGAACTGGTTCGGCAGGGTCGGGCGGACGCTGCCGATCTGCCCGCAAGTTTGGTGATCGTGGTGGACGAATTCGCTGCGCTCCGGGAAGAGATCCCCGAGTTTGTCGACGGCGTGGTCGACATCGCCGCACGAGGCCGCAGCCTGGGCATGCACCTCATTCTCGCCACCCAGAACCCGGCGACGAGCATCAACGACAACATCCGATCGAACACCAACTTGCGGATCGCCCTTCGCGTGGCGGCACCCGAAAACTCGAACGACGTCCTGCGGTCGCCGGCTGCAGCGTTCTTCCCCAAGGTGCCGGGGCGAGGCGCGGTACGACGCGGCGCTCAGGACGTGGAGGTGTTCCAGTCGGCCTACGTTGGCGACACCGGGGAGCCTCCGCGAGCGGAGGACATCGAGGCTCTCTCCTTCACGCTCACCGGAGCGACGGCCCCTCCCGCACCGCCCGAGACCGAACCGACCTGGTACGACCATGCCCTTCCGGAAGAGCGCAGAAGTCATCTCGCCCGCCTCTCCGAAGTCTTCAACCAGGCGGCCGACACGCTTCGGGCAGCTGGCACGCTCGGGCACGTGTACATCCCATGGAGACCTCCGCTTCCTGAGGCCATTCCACTGGTCAGCCCCGATCGGCCAGTTCTGGCTCACAACGCCGCCCTCTTCCTCGGCGTACAGGACATCCCGGAGCACCAAACATATGCCGACCGCTACCACGATTTCGATAACGGCAACCTCCATATCTTCGGCGGAGGATCGAGTGGCAAGACATCGGCTCTGCGATCGTTGGCCCTCGCGACCAGCGTGGATTCGGCCGCCAACAATTGGTCTGTCTACGTGCTGGATTTCGCCGGTCTGCAATTGGGAGCGCTCGAGGAACTCGCCAGCGTGGGCAGCGTCCTGGGTGAAAGCGACGTGGACCGTGTGATCCGCCTGATCACCTGGCTCGCGGAGGAGATCCAGCTCCGCGTATCTGCCCAGAGCGCTCGTGGGGCCACCAGCTTCGAAGGGCTCAACGATCTGCTCGGCCATCAGCGCTTGCCGCGAATCCTCTTGATGGTTGATGGCTTTGATTCGTTCTACGGGTTCCTCGATGCGCAGCACCGACAAGGCGAGTATGTCGGGATGTTCCGGCGGATCTGCCAGGAGGGTCGTGCGGCCGGGGTGCACGTCGTACTGACCTCGACTCGATCCAACGAAGGCGACGGGCCAACCAGATCCGCCATGTCGACCCATCTGGTGATGTCGGGACCACCAGCGCTGCTGATGGATCATGGTGTCAAGGCAGACGTTCTCCCCGAGGACCCACCTCCCGGTCGTTGCACGATCGATAAGAAGCACCAGCTTCAACTGGCGGTACCGGCTGACGTCGAGGCGATTCGCTTGCGCATCGCCGAGGACCAGCCACCGATGGAGAGTGACCTAGATAACGCAGAAGCTCCGCCGCTGATCGTAACCGCCGAGGACCAGACAGCCTTGATCGAGGCTTGGAGTCTTCCCGTTCCGCCCGAGAACGGCCGGTTTGGCAACCTCACCGCAGCCCAGCCATCAACCCCCTCGGTACCGAACTTCCCAGACCTCGTCGCGTCTGAACAACTCGATCACCGCACGGTGCGGGAGGGCGAACTGTCAATCGGGCTTGGCCACGCACGGCTTCGTGCCGCCCTTCTGTCCACTCGAACCCCCACCGCTATCCACGGGCCTCCCGGTTCGGGAAAGACCACGGCACTGGCAACCATCGCTCTTGCCAGCGTCACCCACCAGCCAGACCGCCCGGTCTGGTGGCTATCTGGAGAGCCAGCCCCCGAAGGACTTCATGCTGAAGGGATCGCGGTGCGCACTGGTCAGGACGTTGGCGAGGCCATCCAACAAATCCTGTCCAACATGGACGCTGGCTTGTACGCATCCCACGGTCTCACGCTGCTGATTGATGAGGTGTGCGACCTCGCTCAAGAGGACCGCTCGGTCGACCACGCACTGACCACCATCATCGGCGCACTCGGGAAAGTCGATGTACACCTCGTATTGTCGGCTGACATCCGCAGGTTCGACCCTTCCGCTCTCGGAAGCTTCCGACGTTTCAAGGGAACCGGCCCCACCGGCATCGCCCTAGATTTCGACCGCGATGCGAACTACCCCCTGTTCGACGGGGGGAGACCGCCGAACGCGATGAACTGGCTCGACTCGGCGCCCGGCCGAGCCGTGATGTTCCGCCGAGGTCACGACGCCGAGGTGGTGCAAGTTGCTCATGTGAAGAATCGCCCATACGAAGAGGCGTAGAGGACCGATTTAGCGGCTAAAGCCGCCAGGCGAATTCCCCGGTTGACACATTTTAGTGACCACTTTGGTGATCATCCCCCAGGCGCTCAAAGTGGTCACTGGTGAGAGCGTCGTTGGTCCGGCACTCATCGGCTCGCCAACCCTCAATCCGCTGGACGTTGAGAGCAAGACAATTCCCCCCGAACGGTCCATCGGACGCACGGCAGTTAGCCCGAGCAACGGATCCTGAGCGAACTGCCGCGACTCAGGCCCGTCGACCATCAACTGGGCCAGGTCGATCGACAATTGACTAGCGCTTCCAACGTCTTCTCGACCGTACTGAAGCACCGGTGAAATGATCAGAGCGATCTCGGTGAGCAGAAGCCCGAATGGCCCACTCCCGACTTGTCCCGCCGCCCCACCTGCCCCAGCCATCACATAGCCAGACGGTCCACACCAGAGCCGAAATCGATCTACCCTTTCGGGCAACAGGCGAAGAACCTCGCCGTCGAGATCTGGAGCGGCAATGATCGAGCCCCAAATTGAGGCTTCGTTGGTCAACCCACCCTCATCGAACAAGCCAGCGGACCGGAGGCCGTCAGGTGCCTCCGAGGGATCCGCTGACGTTCGAACGAATGAACCAAGGGCCTCGAGACCGCTAATGTCGAGTCGGGCGCTCACTGATCATCCCCCTCGGCTTCTGCTGGGAGAACCACAGCGCTCGCCAGGATCCGTTCGAGAGCAGGCCAGGAGGTTGAGAATCTCTCTGAAGGGGTGGAGGCAGTTGCGAGGACTCCACCCTCCTGAGTGAGGCTTGTCTGAATGGAGGTGATTGAGAGACCAGCAACATCAAATACTCGAAGGTCAAAGTCGTTCCCCCTGATGGCGGCACAATCTTCAGAAGTATCGAACTGGCCCAATTCTCCAGTTGGTAATGACAGTGTAAACGTAACGTTATCGGCGAACTCAATGGTAGATGTCTTTTCCGCTTCTGCCACGACCGAGACCGCCGGTACGGTCGCGTTGGCGATGACGCTCCAGGCCCGGTCCACGTCAAGGCGAACCTTTTGGCCCGGCAGTCTCAGTTCGATCCGCACAGGCTGTTCAGAGTTCATCTCATAGACCCTCGAGTTTGTTAACGCGAGAGCACTCTCCGCAACGGAGCTGATTTCCAATATTCGCACCCAAAGTCGGAGGAGGTACTCCCTCAGCGATCCAAGTGATTCCTAAAACCATGACTTCACTGCCTTCCATCCCCCGGACATTTCGCCAGCTACTTCATCGACACGGTCACCAACGAAGTCGCCAACCTCACCGCCCCGGTCTACTAACCAGTCCTTTGCGCCCGATTCATCGACTGCCCAATCCAGCATTTCCTCGGTGCCGACACTCACTACGATCCCCACACCAGCACCTATTGCGACTCCACCGACTGGAGTCGTGAATGGCGTCGCAGCAGCTGCAGCTGCTGCAGCAGCAGAGCCGCCCACCCACCCAGCAACAAATCCGATGCCAGCATCGACTGCCCCGCTCGTGACATCCCGACCGATCTGCACATCCGTTGGGAAAGCGGCGCCAAAGCCTACGTCGTGTTCGTGCTGCTCCCAAGCACCAACTCCAAAGTCAAGGGCTGGGCCGAGCAGCTTAAGCCCACCGGCCCATCTCTTCATTGATCCTGCACTGCCGAAGAAGGAGTTCATCGGATCGGCAGTGCGTGGCCACCATCTTAAATGGCCGGAGACGCTGGCTCCGCCGCGCGTGTACCCACTCACATCGACAACCAGGCCACCGGCCGCGTCAACTAACGCACCCATCGGACCAAGAACCCAGTTCTGATAGCGCTTAAGGGAATCCCACGGCTGCTGACTCTGAACAACGTCCCAGCTGCCTAGCGTCGCACTCCGTGTCGCGCTTATTGCTATACCGCGAGAGGTCTCCCGCTGGCGATCGGCATTCCTCGAAAGTATCGTGTTTAGTTCCTGGAGCGTGGTTGAGGACTCCGCTGCCTGCGGTTCTATTCGTCGGCGCCAATCAGAACGCACGGTATCTGCATCATCGCCATTCCAATTTAGAGAGCTTAGAGAATGTCCCAAAGCCTCAAGTTCGTCAACCATTCGAGCAAGGCTCGAATAGCGCACTGCGAGAGTCTTCACAGCATCAGGGTCGCAGCCAATCATGATGCGACTCGAGTCGCCGGACTACTGACAGGGTCTGATATGCCGTGCCGCTCCGATACCGCCAACTCCAACACCTCTTGAACAAGATCGAGTGAGGCGGCCGCCTCAAGATGCACCGCTTCGGCGGCAAGCATCTGAGTCACTCTGACGACTCCAGGATCGAGTATCAAGCAGCTTGTCAGGACGATTTCATTGCCACTGGATCGAGCCATCTTAAAAAGCCGTTCCGGCGGGATGTGGCAGTCGGGGGCCAAGATGCGATCGTCCCGCAACCAGGCCCATAAGGCTCGCCCGTCCATAGTAGGGATTTCTGACGGTTCGCTTCCTCGGGGAGGGATGTCCGCCAAAGTGAGCAGTACGACGGGTAAGCGGTCGCTAGGAGCCAACAACACGGGCCCCGCTGTTGTTACTCCGGGTGTATCGTCCGACGGCAGGTGGTGTCCAACCAAGGCGTCCTCGCTCACCCACATTCGATAGCCCCTGACGCTCCCCGCCTCAACACTTGTGTAGGTGTACCGAGTCTCGGCTGTCGCAACCACCGTTGCCACCTGCTTGATGTCGGCAGCTGGTTGATCCGCCCCATTAAGCATCCCAATGTTTCGCAGCGCTGAGAGGAACTCGGGCTGGACAGCACGTCCACCGGCCAAATCGCCCAACGCCTCCAGTTCTCCAGGCGTGAGAACGAGGTCGCCCTGATCTCGATCGAAGGAACTCATGCGATCAGCTCGCTCAACGTAGGAGGCTGCGCTGCACCAAGAGTCGCAGCGGCGCGGACGAGGTACTCATCGAATAGCGGAATGAGGTCAACGAGTTGCGATGCAGGTGTGTTCGCGCAAACGATGCCCGAGGAGCTGCAAAGGGCCAGTCGGCTCTGCACGTGAAGTGATGAGACACCCATGTTGAGCCAGTGCCAGACGACCGTCACGCCGCCGTTCGACCGTTCATCGATACTCACAATGCGCCCATCCACGAGGTCCGACGCGACGCGCTCGACCCAGCCATCTACATCATCCGGATGAGCGGCTGCAGCTGCCAGGTGTCCAAGCTGCAGGTTCGGATCGTCTGCGGACCATGCCCAGAACGATGACGGCCAGTCGGGCGAGGCCCCTACCGACCAACCGGCCGGAAGTTCGATTGCCGGACCGTCCGGTTCCAGCTGGACTCCAGGTACCCACTGCACGCCGGTTGTCACGCCACCACGCCCGACGTTGCTCGAGTTGTTCCGAGGATACCTCTGGTGGAGGGTTGGGAAGCGTCCGGCCCCAGTCCAGGGCCCAGAAGGGCAGACCGGTTACCCAATGCGGCCGTACCGAACTGGCGCTGCGGCTTCTCACCACGAGCAACAGCTTCTGCGATAGGTCGCTGCATCTCCGTCGCGAGTTTCTTACGCTCGCCCCCAGACTTGCCGGCCTCCCGGCCAAGCCCGGCTGCCGCTGCGATGAGGCCAGCCCCCACGAGTCCGACCATGGGCCAAGGTACGCCACCCTCCTCCTCCTGTCTGAGGGCCGCGTTCGATCCGCCCAGAACCTCACCAAGCGCATCTTCGGTACCACCGACGCCTTGGGAAGCACCACGGCCCATCTCAGAAATCCGGCTAGAGCCCTCCTCCGGCCCACGTCCCTCGCCGGGGTTGCCCGACGAGCCCTGGTTGACCGCTGCGCCCCCTCCAGCGGCGGGGGCGCCGGTGCCAGCAGACGCGCCCGGACCGGTTCCCGAATGATCTGGTCCGTTTGACTGGGTGTCTGCGGCCAAGGACTCGCCTTGGCCAGCAGCGGGGGTGCTGGTGCCGGTGCTACCAGACGTGCCCGGACCGGCTCCCGGATGATCTGGTCCGTTAGACTGAGTGTTTGCGGCCAGGGACTCGCCTTGGCCAGGGGCGGGGGTGCTGGTGTTGCCGTCGGCCGCGCTCGGTTGCGGTGTTGGTTGAGTAGCAGTTGCTCCATCGGACGCCGTGGTTTCGTTGCCGGGTTCCGAGCCAATCAATTGCTGGCCCCCGCTCTGGGTGTTCCCGGCACTACCTCCTCCGGTGCTGGAGCCCTCGCTCTGCGACTCACCCCCGTCAGAGCCTGCAGCCTCCCAAAGCCGAACTGGATCTCGGCCCGCTCCGACCCTCCCGGAGTGTCCGCCCAACACGCCTAGCAACTTGAATACGGCGGGGTTACCCCAGAGCGCCGCCAGCGCAATGAGACTCGTCATTGCAGCAGCATCTCCCGAGGGACCTATCCAAAACAGGCTCCTGTTTCTGGTCTGGCCCCCGGGGAACACGCTCGAGACAAGGGACCCGGGAAGATACCCACGGTTGAGGAATGGACTCCAGTTGTCAGGAAACCACGATCGCATCCAGGGCGGCATCTGGTCCAGCGCAACTTGAGCCCATGGGGGGCATCCAGCACGTGCTGTGGAGCCGGCGATCGGCCGGTTCCAACCGGCGCCAGTCGTGGGGTTTCCAGATGATCCTGGATGCTGACCGACCTTGACGCTCCGTCTTCCTTCGGCCTGCGAAACACGCCGCTGGGCAGCGACGCTACGATCCAACCGAACCTCGAGGGAGGTAAGGCGAC
>MTKZ01062833.1_pt1 | contig 11079 bp, 7 predicted proteins | sample 1042781 | NCBI WGS metagenome assembly MTKZ01 (sample SAMN06212207, study PRJNA360539) | anaerobic digester metagenome | biome: Wastewater treatment plant; material: sludge; isolation source: anaerobic digester fed with sludge from wastewater treatment plant | place: Denmark: WWTP Viborg ...
GATGGACTGCTTGGCCATTTTTTTACCCCTTATTTTAGTCCACCTTTTTCAGGACACCTCACACCTCACATGCTTGCCTACAGCCAGCAGTATAATGCCAAAGCAGATAGTTCAGAAGATAACCTGGAGTCAGAGACGGTCTATGAGACTTTAGAGGACTATCAGGAGTTCGAACGCAAGCTCACCCTAATCCATGAAGCCAAGGAAAATGGTGTAGTGATCCACTTCGGCAGTGACTTTCTCGATCTGGCTCCGGTGGAAGAGGAGAGACTGATGTTCAAGGATGAGGCTCAGCTCTATGGCAGGTTTTGCCAGGAAGTGATGCGCAGAGTATATGGAGCTGAGTCCAAGGTCCTAGCCTGGAAAAGGATCACCAGTGACTATAACGGCAAGAGACTGGTGCCGGAACTATACAATCTCAAGGGACCCAGGAAAGAGCGGGCATTACGGGAATGGCTGCGGGTTTACCACGAGACTAATCTGGATATGTATGCCCTGATCCATAAGAGCAAGGGCAAGTACAAAGAACGCAAGATCAGCTATCAGGAACAGCAATATCTGCTGCATCTGCTGCTCAATCCGAATCGCATCAAGATCGGCTCTGCTATCACCAACCTCAAGCAGATGTCCAGAAACAGGGTGATCGAATCCAGTACTAATGAGAGGACGCTCAGACGCTGGTGTGAGGAATGGGCAGCCAGGCATCCGGCAGAGTGGCATCAAGCCAGAGACGGTAGTAAGTTCGTCTCAGAACGGATCATCAAGACCATCATGCGAGATGATAGCAGCTTGGCAGTGGGACAGGTATGGGTAGCGGATGGACATACACTCTCCTTCGATATTCTCAATCCCCAGACCGGCAGAGCCCAACGCATGACGATGATCATGGTGATGGACTGGGCAAGTAGATATCCGGTGGGAGCTTCACTCGCCTTCACCGAAGATAGCCAGCATATCCTCACCGCCTTCCGCAATGGCTTCATCAACTGCGCTCAGATCGCCGATAACAATAGCGGAACCATGGCAGTGATACCTGAGTATGTCTATCTGGATAATGGCAAAGCCTTCCGAGCCAAGCTCTTTCATGAGCAGTGGGAAGAGCATGATCTGAACAAGGAACTGGGAGGTATCTTCCCCCGGCTCAATATCGGAGTAAGGTTCGCGGAGAGTTACAATGCCAAGGCCAAGATCATCGAACGCTTCTTCAAGACCTTCCAGGAGCAGTTTGAGCGGTTCATTACAACTTTCAGAGGCGCTTCGATTGATGATAAGCCATCTACTTTAAGCCGTAATGAGAAGTGGGCAAAGAAGCTTTATACCGGCAAGCCTCCCACCATTGAGGAGACGATGCAGATGATCGCCTTTTATGTGCGCTTCTGTTATGGCGAGACACCGCATACTTCACTGAACAGACGGACTCCCTACGAGGTCTTCAGCGCTGCCAGGATAGAGGCAAAGTACCAAATCGAGATCTCCAGGCTCAACTTCCTGATGATGGCGATGGAGCGCAAGAACATCCGCGCAGAAGGCATCCGGCTGGATAAGAAGGTCTACTGGCACCGGGAACTGGTGAACCATGTGGGACAGCCTTGTATCATCAGATACGATTACAGTGATGCCAGATGGATCGTAGTCTATGACAAGAACGATGTCTTCATCTGCCAGGCAGCTCTCCGCAAGGCGCAGCATCCGTTCATCGAGGTATCGATGGATAAGGCAGTCTCGCATAAGGAACTCAGTAAAGAATACAACGAGATCAAGGGCCTCAGGCGGGAGAAAGAACGCAGTGCCAAGAAATGGGTAATCAACTCACAGAAAGCGGTTGATGCCCTACTCAAGAACTCCACGGCCAAGCAAGAGAAGCTTGAGGATCAGGGTGCCAGAGCAATCTTCAACAGCCCGCCTATGCTGGATGCACCACCCAAGGATAGCGATGAAATCATCGAGGAGATGACCAGAAAGGCGATGATGAAGCTGACTAAGCATCCTGTAATGTTGAGTCCTGAAGAGCGGGAACAGCTGGACGCAGAGGAGAAAGAGAGACTGGCAGAGCAGGAGAGAGATAGTATAATCCTCAAGGAAATCAAAGAATCATTCGACCGCATAGGGCTCGAATACCAGCCCGGTAATGATAAACCATCCATGGAGTTCGCGATAGGCTTCAGCCAAACAGCCAGAGAGTACAACAAAGCTCAACAACGAGACCAGTCTGAGCAAGAAGTATTAGTTCAAGCTGTAACAGCCGCACCGACGACGGATGAAACAAGTATAGAAGGTGAAGATAATGATCCAGCAGAAACGATCATCAATACAGCAGAATTACCAGAGGATAACCAAGCCCCGGATGAGGCCAAGAATGGGCAGTCACCATTCGTACATCTCTCCAGAGCTGAACTTCTCAAACGCATCGGGATAAATTAACAGGAGGATAACATGAAACAGGGAACACTGGTCAGAACTCAGAACGTGATAGCCGCAGACAAATGCATCGAATACCTGCTAATACGACCCAAACTGGAGATGGTAGGACTTGGCTTGCTGTATGGCAGACCGGGACTGGGAAAGACCACTTATGCCAGTCGGATAGCCTTTAGTCAGGGTTATCTCTATCTCAGGCTGGAGGCCACTACCACACCCAAGGCCTTTGCCTCCAAGCTGCTCTTAGCCTTATACAAGAGATTTGGCATGGGAGAGTACATCCCCTACGGAACAGCTAACGACCTTTTCATGATGTGTATAACGGTTCTCGAGGATCACAAGGATACGATCATCGTGGTTGATGAGATAGACTACGCCTTCCGGCATCCCCAACTCTTAGGTGCGATCAGAGATATTGTGGATGTTACCACAGCGATAGTGATCCTGGTCGGGATGCAGAATGCCAAGGACAGGCTCAACCAGATCAATGAATACTACTTCGATAGATGCAACTTCTTCTACGAGTTTCAAGACCTGCCCAAGAAGGATATTGCTCAGTTATGCAGTGAGATCCTGGAAATCAAGTTCCATCCGGACATAGTCGACTATGTTCACTTCCACTCCTGCGGTAATGTCCGCAAAGTCATGAAACTCATCCGCTCAGTTGAAGAGATAGGCAAGTACAAGAACCTTGAAGTAGTATCCCAAGCAGATCTGGATGATTGAGGCCAGGATGAAGGATAGAGATCTGATCCTCAACTTCATCAGTCAGTATGATCGACCTTTCAATGCCGAACTCACAGCCCAGTTAACCAATGTTAGCAGAGATGCTATTGAGAAGCTGATTCCAGAACTGATCCAAGGCCAGGCAATCAAACAGATAGAGGATAGTCCGCCCATCTACGTCAGAGCCAACCGCTACCAAGCCAGGATCGGCTATCAACATTATAAAGGCTGGACTTTCAGCATCGCAGATGCCCACAAGCTTCTAGACATCCTGGAACAAGACAGATACAAGTCCATCCGTGAGATTGCTCAAGTCATCGGCAAATCCAGACAGTGGGTCTATATCTATCTGGAGGCTCTGGCATCGATAGAGGTTGTAGACCTGAGGCAGCACATATACGTTGTCATATCTCGCCAAAACGTGCCTAAAATCGGCAGAAAAGTTCAGAAAGGTATTCTGGGTCAACTCCGGAGTTTGAATAGAATGGGGTGGTATAGATTAATCGAATAGAAGATACAGAAGTAATTGAGGGCATCTCCATAGCCACAATTTATAAGATATGATTGGAGAATTCGAGTTTTTACTCCTTTGGTTACCTCATAGTCTTTAGAAGTTTAAATGAAAAATCAGGGTAGGCGCAAAAAAATCCATCAACATCTGCAATGCCTCCTATGTGATAGATCTCCAACGCTATACAAAGCACTAAGCACGAGTTTCTCTAATCAACATGAAAATCCTCATTGACAAGAAGTGTTATCATCATACGTGTGTTTTCAGAGGTAAACGAATATGATAGATTTTAAACTAACTAAGCTAAGTGTCCTTGTGAGGGCAGCGGAATCCTATGCTTCTGGTAATGTATCCGACATCTCAGAGATTGCTCGTAAATTATACCCGACGAGTGGATTACCGTTTGTGCTATCCCACGAGTTTCCCTTACCATTACATCTGTTCAGTCCGCGATTATCAGTAATGTTGACCAAGAATGATGACCATCTGGACGCTATAGGGATGTGGAACCTGATTACCACAAGAGAGAACATTATCAGAATGATAACTGCCACTGAGCTTGAAAGGACGGCTGCGGAAAGCCTTGGGAAGCAGTTTGAGATCGCTTACAAGGGAGATACAGTTGATCTGCTAATGAGGCGTAAACAGATGATTGGCTACATGATAAAAGTTGTTATGGAGTGTTTTGGTTATCTGGTGTACAGTAGCCGGATGCAGGTAAGCACTACAAGAGGAGATGTAACTGACAACAGCAAACGCAAATCTAGTTACTTCACTACGGCGTCTCGTTACGCACTTATCAATAAGGCAGACGTGAAAATCCTTTCTAACCAGATCACAGACCTGAATATAAGATCTGTTTTCAAGTCCATAGCAAATCTGATCATCGATGGACAGACCGAGTATCAGAAAGCATACAACATTATTGGCTTAACGAAATGGGTTTCATTGTAGGGAACCTCAGTGAGGAGATATGTTAAGTAAAATCATAGGCTTGAAATCAAGGAGGAATCATGGATTCAATTAGAGTAACAACCACTCTTGATGCAGATAATATTGGCTGGAAAGGAAGTCAGCTGAGATGTCTGCTGCTCACAAGTTTAGAGACATCTGCCCTGCAGAAATCACTGAAAAGGATCATTAACCAGAAAGACGTGGACGGGTTGGTGATTGAATTTGCCAATGACTTCAAGTACTATCCCCAAGGTTTTACCGACTGGAGAGAAATTGAAATAGACAAAGAAAAAATACCTATTAATGGATCGATAGACTATTGTGAAAAACTTAACAGTTGGTGGCTTGAAAGAAGCGCGAGAACACCAGTTTGGGATTTTGCTTGCACAGCAGAAATCAATGGTAAGCAAGGCTTTATTTTAGTCGAAGCCAAGGCACACATGAACGAATTGCTTAAGGAGCAAGACAAATCAGGAGCCCGGATGGGCTCGCCTAACCGCAGAAAGATAGTAGAAGCTTTATCACAAATTGAAAGAGAGTATAACTACAAATTGTCAGCCGACAATCATTACCAGCTTTCAAATCGCTTGGCCTGGAGCCTCAAACTGGCGTCATTGGGTATGCCGGTAGTGTTGATCTACCTCGGGTGCATCAAAACTGAAGAAATGACCGTATCAAAAAAAGATAGTCTCTTTGAGGATTCCAAACAGTGGGATGACGTTGTTACACAATATTCGGAAGAGATTAACTTTAGAGATTGGGGGAAGATGATCTCCGGAGAGAAATTGCAGGACATTACTTGCTCGGTTGCCCCAGGCTTTGTTTATCCGATCATTAGGACAGCAAACATCCAACTGCAAAAAGGAGCCCTTAACTTAACATGCAACATTGACTTATGAGAACTCACATGCTAACAACGCCAAAAATAAATCATAGAAAAGGGAGTATACATGTCTTTCGTTCACTTACACGTACATAGTGAGTACAGTCAGTTGGATGGAGCCTGCATCATCGATGATCTGGTACAGAGAGCGGTGCAGTATAAGATGCCGGCTGTGGCTATTACAGATCGTAACAGTGTGGCAGGGGCGTCCCGCTTATGGCATCAATGCGTCAAAGCAGGAATCAAGCCGATCATTGGTCTGGAGATAGCGGTACAAAACGATCCGGGTGATGGCAGGCTCTTTTCTTTGATCTTGCTGGCCAAAAACGGCTTTGGTTACGAGAATCTCTGCCGTCTGGTATCTCTGGCCTATGAACAAGATCGACTTGCTCCCAGGGTAACTAAAACTCAATTATGTGATCATTGCCGGGATCTGATTTGCCTGTCCTTCAGCGTAGTGGGAGAGCTTTGCTCTTTGCTGCTGGGCGGCAAGGATGAGGAAGCCAGGCATGTGTCGGATTGGTATTTTGAAGTCTTTGGCGAAGATTACTATTACGAAATCCAGAACCACGGGCTGCCCTCTGAAGCGGTTGCCATGAATAAACTGCAGAATCTGGCTTATCAAACCAAGATACCTGTGGTACTCACCAACGATTGCCACTACATGGAGCGCAAGGACTCCATCGCTATCGATGGCCTGAATTGCATCCGCAAGGGTATCGATTTCAGTCATCCGGAAGCCAAACGCTTTGCTTGCAATGAATACTACTTCAAGTCGCTCAAAGAGATGAAAGCGCTCATAGGATTCCCACCTCAGCTTATCAAGAACATCCTGGACATAGCCAATAAAATCGATGTGACGGATGGCTATATACCTGTTTCTGAGAGTGATCTATCCGTATCCAAGGTGGTGGGATTACTAAGCAGCTACTCATCCACCTTGAAGATCAAATTCAAGCCCAGCAGCAGGCATATTTCTGTATCCTTGATGGATCATAAGTCTGATGAGGTATTGGAGCATCTCCGCCAGCAACTGCCTGATTTTGAGTTAATTCACTTTACTCAGTATGAGTCCTGGACGCCAAGAAGTATCTATTCCGTCGTCCTGAATACGATGAAGGTGCCGGATGAGAAGATCAGGGAACTCTGCGGATTGATCCCATCTGAGACTCAGACACTTCGGGAAGCTGTCCTGATCGATAGCGATTTCTCCTGTTTCTCCAGCGAGGACTACGTTTGTTCATTAGCTGCAGATATAGGCGACACCTTGATCAAGACCTTCAAAGATGAGAGGGCATTAAGACACTGCTATGCTCTGACCCCCAAAGGCATACCGGTTCCAATAGTCCGAGATATTTATGGGCAGCCAAGATGCCAATACGATTACGATCAAATTGCTTATTCCGGCCTCATCAGCCTGGAGTTTCAGGCATAGCATTTATATTGTTTCGCCTGGGTATAAATTTGGATTTCCTAGGATAACTCGTTAGCCGAATTTGCTCATTGACAGAATTATCCTGCTCTTTATACTGGTTTTATTCCAATATGACCTCATTTTATACCATTTCTGATGGGGTCTCCAGATACGATTGAGTCTGGAAAGGAGTAGAGTTATGGAAGACAGATGGTTTTCAGTTGACGAGATCAGTGTTTATCTTGGGGTCACAAGGGAAACTGTGTATAAATGGCTTAGCGAGAAAAAACTACCCGCACATAAGGTGGGTAGGTTATGGAAATTTAAGAAAGAAGACGTAGACGTATGGGTTAAGACTCAATCAAATTCTCAAGAAAGACGATAGTGGCATCCTAAAAAGGAATGGTAGTTAATGAGTAATTTTATCACCAATACAGGCAGCGCACAGCTAAAGACCAGGCTTGTCACCTTGATCAAGGAAAGCCAGGAGTTGAAGTTCTTGGTAGGATTCTTTTACTTCTCTGGAATCAGTGAGCTGATTGAGAGTTTGAAGGCAAATGTGGACTTGACCCTAAAGATACTGGTAGGGCTAAATGTGGATGCACAGAACTACGGTTTGGTGGAATATGCCGAAAGAGCAGGAAAGAAAAAAGTTGAACGCATTGAAGACTACCATGACTCTGTACTTAGAGCCCTAAACAACGACGTCTTTGACAACGAACTTTTTTACGAGCAAGCCGGTTACATACTCGAACAAATCATCAGCAGCAGAATAATCATCCGCAAGACATCCAGGCCTAACCATGCCAAGCTCTACCTCTTCAAACTCAAAGAACATCAGGTAGTCCGGAGTAATCTCTTCATCACCGGAAGTAGCAATCTCAGCAAAGCAGGCCTAACCGATCGGGAAGAGTTTAACGTGGAAATCTCAGATTATGGCTTTGAAGAGGCTGAGAAATACTTTGATGAGCTTTGGAACTCTGCCATACCCATTACCGAAACAGACATTGAAAAAACCAGGCTTATTGACAACATCAGGGAGAAAACCCTGCTGAAATCCATCCACCCCTTCGATGCTTACATGTTTGTAGTAAAAACCTGGTTAGATAGCTTCTACAAACACGAATCAGGTCGATACATCTCACTCCTGCTGGAGAAAAAGGGATACAAGCCCTACAAATACCAGATTGATGCTGTCACCCAGGCACTTTCCATCATAGAAGATAATGGTGGAGTCATTCTGGCAGACGTGGTGGGCTTGGGCAAGTCCATCATCGCTTCTTTGATTGCTCGCAAGCTGGAAAAACGGGGAATAGTAATCTGCCCACCTGGATTGATCGGAGACGATAGCGCTAATTCCGGGTGGAAGAAGTATAAAGAAGACTTCGAGCTTTATGATTGGGAAGTCCGTTCCGGAGGTGATCTGGATGGGATAATAGAGTTTATTGGCAATACCGATGGCATCGACGTGATCATCGTGGATGAGGCTCATCGTTATCGCAATAGCTCTACGGAAACCTATGAAAAACTAAAAACCATCTGCCGGGGCAGAAGTGTGATTCTGCTCACAGCAACCCCGTTTAACAACTCACCAGCAGATATCCTCTCATTACTGAGTCTATTCATTGTCCCCAAGAAATCCAACATCACGCTAAGCAACAATCTGGTTGATCTCTTCAGGTTCTATAACGCCTTGTTCAAAGACCTCGCCTATATTCGGAAGAACTGGCAGTCCAAAGACCCGACCAAAAAAGAGGAAGCCAGAAAGAAGTACCAAGCCTTGTTTGGAGAAAAAGAGATCAATATCACTAAGGTGATTGCCAGGGCCGCCATGCTCTCGAAGCAGATCAGAGAAGTGATAGAGCCGGTCACAATAAGACGAAATCGGCTTGATCTAATAAATGACCCAGATTACCGGGATGAAGTAAAGAAGCTCTCCAAAATTGATAACCCCCAAGAGTGGTATTATCGGCTTACTCCAGAGCAATCAGCTTTTTATGACCAAGTTATTGAGCTGTATTTCACAGACAATCCAGAAAGCGCAGAGAGGTTTAAGGGACCCATTTACAAGCCTTACCGTTATGAGGGTGATGAGACCAGTGAGGAAAAACTAAGCAGGCAAGAGCAGATAGACCGATTGAACCAAGATAACTTGTATGATATTTTACGCCGCCAAATGGTTAAACGCTTTGAGAGCTCATTTGGAGCTTTCCGGCAGAGCATTGTCAATATTCGGGATTCTTATGAGAAAATCAAAGAGTTCATCAAGAGCTCCAAGGGCAGATATGTGCTGAATCGCAAGCTGATCAATAAAGTGGATAGTGATGATCCCGACCAAATTGATGAGCTGCTTCGCCAATTTGCTGAAGAAAACAAAGACAAGGACAGCAAGAAAAACCGGATTTACGAGGTTAACAAATTCGCCTTCAAAGAGCAGTTTTATGCCGATATTGAATCCGATATCTGTCTCTTTAACAAGATGATTGCTGAGATTGATAGCCTGGCTCTGGTGGAGAACGACCCCAAGCGTTTTGCCTTGCTGCAGAATGTAGAAACATCCCTTCGTGCGACTCCCAATAAGGGTGAACCTGCTCCCAAACTCGTGATTTTCTCAGAATATGCCGATACGGTTAAATACCTGGAGCCTGCTTTAAAAGAGCATTTCCCAGATCGGGTTCTGGTGATCACTGGAAGTATCGGCAAGCAACATCTGGATGAAATCAATACCAATTTTGACGCTGCCTATCCAAAAGCTAAGCAGAGAGATAGTTACGATGTGCTTCTGGCTACCGATAAGCTCTCCGAAGGCTTCAACCTGAACCGGGCAGCGATGGTAATCAATTATGATATCCCTTGGAACCCTGTGCGGGTTATTCAGCGGGTTGGGCGTATAAACAGGATTAGCAAAAAGGTGTTTGATACCCTCCACATCACCAATTTCTTCCCTACTGAGCAGGGTGCAGACATCGTAAAGAGCAGGGAGATCGCCTCGCACAAGATGTTCATGATCCACCAAACCTTGGGAGAAGATGCCCGTATCTTTGATGCTGAAGAAGAGCCCAGCCCCGCCAAACTATTCGCCAAAGTGCAGACCAATCCCTATGATCTGGAAAAGGAGAGTCTCTACACCAGGCTAAAGAAATTGATGCGGCACTGGGAAGATAAGTTCCCCGATAGGGTGAAAGCTCTGGATGAGATGCCCATCCGAATTAAAACCGCCAAAGCTTTCAGCTCGGATTCGCTGGTCTTGTTCATCCGCAAGGGCAAGCTTTTTAGCGTTAGCCAGGACTTCCTGGATGAAAACAAGCAACTGATACCCCTACCCATCGAGGAGGCACTACTTAGGATAGAATGCAGTCCGGATACACAGCAATTGCCTCTCAGTAAGAGTTTTTGGGATGATTATAAAATGCTGAAAGAAGAAGCGGAAAAGTTCAGCTTCAAACAATCCCAACAGAGCAATTCAGTGAAAGCATTCAACTTCCTGTCTTACCTACTGGAGCAGGAGATAAGCGAACTTGTCCCTTGGCGATCATTCCTGATTATGCTCCGTGATGACATCGAAAACTTTGGCACCCTTCCAGAATACACGCTTAAAAGCATCTGCGATTGGGAAAACGGAGGTAAGCCGGATTATCAGGCAATCGCCATCGAATTAGAGAAGTTGAGCGATACCCTAGGTAAGAACTACCTGAACAAGGTTAAGGATAGCCTGAAAGCCTATGAACAGCAGGTGATCGTGGCAATAGAGAACCAAGCAAAGGATCTATAGCATGAATAATGTTGTTCTATCTCATAACTTCTCAATCGATAACTGGACAGACTATTTCGAAGCTCACTCGGATTATTTCAAACTTATAAACTCTAATTCACGCCAATATCAAAATGAGGATTTCAATACAGTTATCCAACTGGGAGTTATAGAATTACCTGAAGGTAATAATGTATCTGTATTTCTGATAAGCTCGACCCAGCAACTGAATGAGCGGTCTTACCGTAGGAAGCAATTTAATAAGTCTGTTGACATCCTCAAAGCCGAAAACTCCCAAGCAGGGTTGTTTATATTTCATGATAATGATCTCAGCTTTCGCCTAAGTCTTGTGTATCCCTTTTATAAAGGCGGTAGTGTCTCAAAGGTTGGTGTAAATTGGGTAACGCCCGATGAAGAAAAAG
>MTKZ01001772.1_pt3 | contig 11077 bp, 10 predicted proteins | sample 1042781 | NCBI WGS metagenome assembly MTKZ01 (sample SAMN06212207, study PRJNA360539) | anaerobic digester metagenome | biome: Wastewater treatment plant; material: sludge; isolation source: anaerobic digester fed with sludge from wastewater treatment plant | place: Denmark: WWTP Viborg ...
AGGAAAAGAAAGGAATATTTTATGCGTAAATCAATGATATTTATTTTTGTTGTTCTTATCGGTCTTTGGGGTTGCTCTCCAGAGCCGCCGAAAACAGAGGAGCAGAAAGCATTCTATGCACTGGGTGCCCATCTCAATAAACAGTTGTCGGTTTTTGACATGTCTCCCGAGGAAATGAAATATGTTCAGATGGGGATGTCCGATGCATCTGCCGGCAAGAAGCTGGTTGCGGAGCCGGAAGATAACATGCAGAAACTTGCGGAAATGATAGAGTCGCGCATGAAAAAAGCCACGGAAAAACAAAAAGCGAAGTCCAAGGCATTTCTGGAAAAAGCCGCCGCCGAGAAAGGCGCGAAAAAAACCACGACCGGTCTGATTTACACCGAGATAAAAGCTGGAACAGGCGCACAGCCGAAAGCCACGGATGTCGTAAAAGTCCATTATGTGGGCAAGCTGATTGACGGGAAAGAATTTGACAGTTCCATCAAACGGGGCCAACCCGCGGAATTACCGCTGGGACAGGTATTCCCCTGCTGGGCGGAAGGGGTTGCCATGATGAAAGTGGGAGGCAAATCGAAGCTGGTGTGTCCTGCTGAAATTGCCTATGGCGATAAAGGGCGTCCGCCCGTAATTCCCGGAGGCGCAGCACTGGTGTTTGAAATTGAACTGCTGGATGTGAAACCGTCCGGGGAGGCATCCGCGCCAAAACCGGCAGGAAAAAAATAAATTAACCCTCAAAATCGATTCAATGATCATGATGCAGGGGGGGGCGAAGCGCACCCCCCCTGCATTTTTATCACAAGGAAGGTCAAATGATTCATTCGATTCAGGAAAGCCCGCTTTATTCCATTGTCAATCCAAGAAGTATTGCTTTTTTCGGTGCGTCCAATAATTTTTTGCGAATGGGTTCCATGATGCTTTCATCGGTGCAGGCCCTTGGTTACGAAGGGGAAATATACCCAATCCACAGGGAAGAAAAAGAGGTTCGCGGTTTAAAGGCTTATTCCAGCGTGATGGATCTTCCGGAAGTTCCGGACCTGGCGATCATCGTTTTGCCCACGGACATTGTCTGCCCGACCATGGAGGATTGCGGGAAGAAGGGCATCCGTCATGCCATTGTGGTGTCGGGGGGGTTCCGGGAAGCCGGCCCCGAAGGCATCGCCATCCAACAGGAACTGGAAACGATTGCCAATCGTTATGGCATCCGTTTTCTCGGACCGAACTGCCTCGGCGTTGCCAACATGCACCAAAAACTGAATCCTACGACCATCACTGCGGAGGGTCCTCCCGGTTTTGTGGGGCTGGCGTCCCAAAGCGGCAGCTTTGTTACACAGATGTTTGATTATCTTCATCGCCACGGGATGGGGTTCAGTTCGGCATTGAGTGTCGGGAATGAGGCCAATATTGACATTGTCGATTGCCTGGAATATCTGGGTGCATGTCCCAACACGAAGGTGATTACACTATACATTGAAGGAATAACCCGTGGCAGGAAGTTTGTAGAAGTAGCGAAAGCGATTACACCCCACAAGCCTGTTGTGGCTCTTTATGTAGGCGGTTCTGAAACAGGCAGGCAGGCGGGTCTTTCTCATACAGGCTCCATGTCAGGACCCAATGAAATCTATGACGGTGTCTTCCGCCAATGTGGTATCATTCGGGCGACGACGATCACGGAGCTCTTTGATTATGCTCTTGCTCTGGGTACGCTTCCACGGCCCGGGGGAAATCGTGTCATTATTCTAACGCACTCCGGAGGTCCGGGGGCCACGGCTGCCGATTCCTGCGGACGAGCGGGCCTTGCCCTGCCGCAGCTTTCCCCGGAAACATTAGATAAGTTGAAGCCCATGATTCCCAGAACAGCCAGTACAGCAAATCCGGTTGATCTGACGTACAACAGAGATTTTGCAGAAAGTTTCTTTGATATTCCCGACGTTCTGTTGTCGGAAAAAGATGCTGATATGCTTCTGGCTTATATACTGTCTCCCGGAAGTTTCGCAGACCGGATTTTAAAGGAAATGGGGGTTCCAGAGGAATCAATCCCACTGGAACGGGAGAAACTTCTTAAGGAGCATTCCAGGGCTTTTGTCAGTTTGACCAAACGCCACCCCGGAAAACCGATCGTTGGTTTTACCTACCGCAGCCTGCAGGAAACCATGGTTCGATACCTGATCGATCGGGGTGTTCCTGTTTATCAGGATCCGGAACGAGCCGCCCGATCCATGGCGGCGGTGCTGCAATATTATCATAAACGCGATAGAATGGTCCGGGAAGACAAAACAGGAGGGGTTTGATGCCACTTTTTGTTTTGTATTGATCAGAAAATGGATCACGCGGGGAAAATGCCTGGCCGGGCGTATGAGTGTTCAGGTAAAGTCCCGGACAGGATTTTGGCGGGTTGAATCGGATTCGCGGCTGACGGTTTTGTTTCGTTCTTCCACGGCATCTTCGATGGCAAGGCAAAACTGTTTTTGATCAAATGGTTTTCTCACCAGCAGGTGAACGTCTTTTGTGTCTTTGCGGGTCAGGGTCAATTGACCATGTCCTGTCATGATGATAAATGTCTTATCCTGGTTGCACTGCTTCATGTTGGATATCAGCTGGCAGCCGTTCATATCCGGCATGCACTGATCGGAAATGATGATGTCCACTTCATCGCTGTGGTTCGTATACCACTGAAGGGCGTCCTTCGGATCATTGAATAAGACCGTAGTGTGCCCGAGGTTTTCCGCGTATTTTTCCATAATATCAAGCATGTATTTCTCATCATCCACGACAAGGAGCTTTCGCGGATCCGGCGGATCTTTCGGGAGCCTGAAAGTTTCCTCCTTTGCATCCGACACGAGCAGGTCCATTTCAAAAGTTGTCCAGGTCTTTTCTCTGTTGATTTTCGAGGCCGGATCGCCGTTCTTTTGCGGGGGGGTGAAATCGTTGGTGTAGCGGATGCGTGCTCCGAAACGGTCCAGGGTGCTCTTGACGGCCAGCAGGCCGATCCCGCTTCCACCATGGGTGGATCGCACTTTTTCATTGAACAGATGAGTCAGGATGTGGTCCGGCACCGGCGGACCGTCGTTTGAGACGCGCAGGCGGATAACATCCTCGGAGTTCACGTTTTTCTCTTTTTCCCAGGATATGCAGATAAGGTTTGTGCAGCCCCGGGGAAATTCGGCAACTGCGTTGTTGATCAGATTCACAACAATTCCCATGAATTCTCCTGCATTGCCAAAAACCGTGGCTGATGGTGAAGCATCGCATATTTCCACAGAGACGGTTTTACCCTGATCCTGTGCCATGGGTTTGTATTGTCCCTTGGAGAGAGACACGGCCCCGCGGATGGCCGGCCGGATTTCAAAACTGTTCAGGGAATGGTCCTGTTTCACGTAATCCCGGATTCCCGATGTTACATCGCGGATGATCAGTCCTCCATTATTGACATAGGTAAGATATTTACGTGAGGCCTGTATGTTTGTTTTCAGATCTACGAGATGATCCGGAAGTTTTTCATGGAGGAATTCCTCCAGATGGCGGGAAATGCCCTTACTCCCAGTCTTGCAGGAGCGGATCGTATCGATCAGTTTCATTCGCCCGGTATCGATCTTATCGATGGTTCTTTCGCTCTTGCCCAGGTACATTTTCGTAAGATCCTGTCCGCCGGTTACTCCTCCCAGCGCATTATTGATGTCGTGGCTCAGACCGGCAACCAGTGCGGAAATGGCCTTTTCGGTTGATGCCTGGGCCAGTGCCGCATCTTTGGTGATAATTTCTTCCTCCATCTGCTTCAGATCAGATATGTCTTCTGATATTCCCAGCAAATATTCCAGCTGACCACGTTGATCGTATAGCGGGATCAGGTTGGACTTCATTGTTTTCATCCGGCCGTCTTTTTCGGGTACCGTGTGTTCAAATATGACAGCGGATCCTGTGCTGAGGGCCGCGTCTTCAAACTCGGAGAGGACGCTGGAGAGCATGGGTGAATTTTTATGCAGATCATCCCACATTTTGTTTCCAATCACATACATCCCCTCTTTCTTGTAGTCTTTCATGTAAACCGCCAGAGGGAAGTTCTCGAACACCTTGGACATCAAATCACGGCTTTTAATGAGTTCAAGCTCGGCTTCTTTATGTTCGGTAATGTTCCTGGAGGAACAAATGACAGAGGCCACCCTGCCATTTTGCGCTTTTATAGGTTCGATGCTGGTCATGTAATACCGCACACTGTCTGATCTCGGCAATTGCATTTCGATGACATTGTGATTGCCGCTCTCGAAGACTTCATTGACCATGACGCTTATTTTATCAGCTTCATACCGGGTGAATATGTGCCAGACAGATTTTCCCATGATATCTTCAGAAGTCGTGTTCACGGCACGGGCAAATGCACGGTTGACGTATTTGAATATACACTGGAGATCAAGGGTGAATATCGGGTCGTTGGATTCTTCGAGCAGGACGAGATATTTCTGTTCACTTTCTCGTAGCTTTTCTTCCATCAGTCCCTGCCGGGTTATGTCTTTTTGCATGATAATAATTCGAACAGGGTTGCCTTCGTTCGTGATCGCTTTGGCCACATTTAAAACGCGCCGGTAAGTGCCGTCGCTGTGCAGGATGCGGTACTCACATTTGCTTATTTTGCTCCGCTTTTTTCGAAGAGAGGATAAAGAGTTGAATGCGTCCTCTCGGTCATCGGGGTGCAGCATCCTTTTCCAATCATAGATGTCATTCCCTAATCGGGTCGTTTCATAGCCCAGCATGATTTTCCACATTTTAGAAAAACGGACTTTGTTGTTTTTTAAATTCCACTCCCAGAGACCATTGCCTGCATCTTCGAAAGCAGTCTTAATAATATCCCTGCATTCCATGATGGCTCGCTCTTCCCACCCGCGGGATAATGCGTTAGTTAAGCCGTCACGTATTTTGTCAAGATTGGAAATCGGCATTGCTTTGTTTTCCTCAAAGTCCCCCGGTAATGAACCTTCATTATGATCGTGGTGCTTGTCATTATTATGTGTAGAGTTGTATTAAAAATTGTGCACTTTCTTATCATAACACCTAAGGTGCTGTAAACAATAAAATTTATTGTCTCTTTGGAATGTGAAAAAAGATTGCCGGAAAAATGATTCGCAGATTCGTTTCTCCGGCAGGAATTTTCTGACGTTTGTTTTCATGATGATAAAAATCTTCAAACCATAATCAAAAAGATGATCTTCGAGGTGAATTCTTCAAAGCACGCTTGAACTTGATAATTTTAGGCAAAAAGATTAGAGTGATCACAAATGAGATGACTTGCCGCGGATAAAGATTGTTTTCAGACTGGAAATGAAGGTTATTTGCAATGTCGAACAGTTCTGCTAAAAATCTCAAAAACACCTTAAGCAATCTGACTCTTGCCGCCAAGGCACTCGAAGTCAAAATTGAACAGGCCGATTCCTCCACCCGGGCCAATCTGAAAAATGCTTTAGACGGTTTAAACGCTACTATCAAAAGACTGGAATTCGAAATTAAGCAGGCTGAAGCTCCACCTGATAAAATTGGACAGATCCTTGTTTCGAGAAACATTATCACGGCAAATGATTTGAACGAAGCCATGAAAAGAAAAAGGAAAGAGCCGACCAAGTATTTGGGACAAATCCTGTGTGAGATGGGGCTTCCGCAATCCAAAATCATGCACTGGATTTACTACAGCAACAAAAGGAAGCAAATCGGTCAAATTCTTGTGGAACTGAACATCATAACGGAGGCGCAATTAAGAGAGTGTCTCCTGCAACAAAAGGACATGAAGCAGCAAGGCATATTTGCCCCCCTGGGTTCTGTGCTGATTAAAAACAGGATGATCAGTGAAGAGAGCTTTATGATCGCGCTTTCCGCTCATTTCAGTATGCCGATTATATCTCTGAAGGGCCATACGCTATCCCCTGCAATGCAAAAGGTGGTAGGGGAGAAATATGCTTTCAGGCATCGAATTGTCGTTTTGAGTGATGATTCCGATCATGTGAAAGTGGCTCTCGCGGAGCCCCATCTTGAGATTATTGGTTATCTTGAGAAGGCGATGCCTAGAGGTAAACATATCATGTTTTACCTAGCCAGAGAATCGGAAATAGAAGACTGTTTTCACTGAAGCACGGATAAATGGGCAGAGGAGTGCGTGTCTTAAAGGCATGATGCGCAGAAAACATTCATCAATAAAAAATGACCATGCGGTTATACTTTGTTACTCTGTCGCTTATTGAAAGGAATTTTTTATGACGAAGAGAAATTTTATCGTTGCCATCATTCTTATGCTGTTTATGGTTTCTTCAACAGGTTTTGCCGCCGAAAGGTATCAATGGAAGCATGCAGGGACGGAAGACGGATGCCAGATCTATACAAGCAATGTTGCCGGCAAAGATTATATCGCTGCAAAAGCCACGTGTGTATTTCCCGCCAGAATTGAGGTCATCGGCGTAATTCTCAGGGACATACCGAATTACCCGGAATGGATGGATGATTGCGAATCAACAAAAGTTCTGAAAACTGTGGATGATGAAAAAGATGTTTTCATCTTCTGGCTGCGTCAGCATGTTACGATGTTCCCGGACAGGGATATGGTGCTGAAAAGCAAAACGATCATTGATATGAAAAACGGCCGCAGCCTTGTTTATGCCGATTCGACCAACGAAATTCCTTACGACGCGGGCAAAGGCTATGTCCGTATGCCCTCGTTTCATTCATTGTTTACCATGGAATGGATTGACCGGGAAAACACACGCGTAACATTCATGGTGGACCCGGACCTCGGCAAGGGAATTCCATCGTCCATTGCCAACCGGTTGATCAAAACCAATCCGTATAAAACGTTAAAGAAAATGATGAAGATGGCAAAAAAGAGCCAATATATTGATGCGGCTGCAACATCCAAATATCGCAGGTATGTTGAGGAAGCCCTCAAGAAGAATTATCTGAAGTAATGTTCCTGATACATTTTCTCGAGGCCCGATATCATTTGATTACGAAGAGTATCCCTCTATCTTGCGCTGGGCGGAGATAACCGGGTGCAGGCGGACCGCCAGCCACATCAATTTAGAGAAAAATCCCGGACATATATGCAGCCTGCCGTTCTTCGCACCCTTCAGTGCACAGGTGACGACATGGGCAGGTGAGGTCGCGCAGAAGCCCGGCAGGGTGGATATTTGCGGGTCGCCGAACCTCTGCGATTTCAGGATAGGAGTTTTTGAAAAAAACGGGTACACAATGGATGTCCGAATGCCGTGCTTCCTGATTTCTCCATGCAGAGCCATGGCAAACGATCGAACAGCAAATTTTGATGTTGAATAGGAAACGGCCAGCGGCGTGGCCACGAATCCGGCAACGGAAGACATGTAGATCAGATGACCGGATCTCTGTCTGATCATGTCGGGAAGAAAAAGAGCGTTCAGCCTCATGATGGACAAAAGATTGACCTGGATGATTTTTTCATTGAGCTCCGGCGGAATATCGGCATATTCCCCTCCAAAAGCGATGCCCGCATTGTGGATGATCATATCCACCCTTTTGCCGAGCTTCCTGTATTCTTCATGCAGCGTTTTGCACCCCTCGGTGTTCGAGAGATCAGCAGGGATGATGGACAGGATTTGTTTTTCCCTTCCGGCAACAGGAACAGGCAGGCTTTTTTCCCTGTCGCGTATCGGTATAGCACTTTGCGGCGTATCACAAAGGATCAAAGAGGCCCCGCCGTCCAGCAGCTGAGAAATAAAACAAAGTCCGAAGCCGCCAAACGCGCCGGTAATGAGGATATTTTTACCCCGGTAATATTCCATTTTACCTCTTAATCATCGATCAGGTTTCTGGCACCGAAAAGGATTGCCTCCATGACGGGCATATACTGGTAGAACAGCGGTTTCTCGCTGAGTTTGATTTCCCTTAGTTGCCCTGCAATGTCATGATTTCCCAAAGTGAGTTTGGCTGCCTTGCCGCTCATGGATTTTCCGAATTCGACGGGGTTCATATAAACATTTGCTGCCAGAGGCACCCCGTTTTTCAGGGAGTAGGTTTTGAAGCGGTTTACCTTTTCCGCGGCTGTCTTGAGTTGTTGACCCTTCAACGTGAGAATGCTTTTTCCGCCTTCGGAAAGCCTGCAGACAAGCATACCGTTTTCTTTTGCAAACGTAATGTCGGCGCAGAACTTGGGATATCCGTACATTTCGACACCGCCCCGGCGGGCTCGCTCTGTCGTGACCGGGAGCTGCCAGACATATGCCGTGAAGTATCTGCGGGCCATCATTCCCAGAACGGTGATGCCTGGAATGCCCTTTTTCCGGAAGGTGATGGGAAACGAGATAGAAAATTCGTTGTAGGGATCAATATCGGTTTTGCGGTATTCAAAAGCGGTAAAGGCAACCAGGGCCCTTCCGACCATGGCTTCCACGGGGTGCATATCCGGGAGGGGAAGAAGCTTTCGTACCCTGTCGGTGGCGGCGGTGTAGATCGCTGTCATGGATGTGTTATCATAGTAGAATACCGGCAGCTTGCCCTGAAGAGACATGTCCGGTGTCATGATGTCCCACTGAACAACCCCTTTGAAAAAATCACCTCTGTTCATAAAACCTCCTTTCCTGTGAATGTTTACCGGGCTTTTACAATATCCCGACCGGTTATTTGTCTGCATATTCCTGTGCGATCTTTCTGCTGAACACGGTGCTCAGCGTCACGGAGGTGCACGGGAAAAATCGTGTCAACCAGTCCAGGATCTTTGCATCCGTGCCAATTAAAATTCGCCTTCTGTTGCGCCTGATGCCGGCAATGATGATCTTTGCCGCATCGTCAGCTGTCGTCTTGAAGAGTTTTTCTTCGTAGAGACTGGCGGCTTTTTCCTGGGTCAGTCCAAACATGGCCCGGTTCACCCGTGCATTGCGGGCGATGTTGGTTTTGATGCCGCCGGGATGGACGCAGCTGACATGAATGTTTGTGCCGTGCATTTCCTGGGCGAGCGTTTCTGTGTAACCCTTGACTGCAAATTTGGCACAGCAGTAGGGGCCGTTATTGGGGTTCGGCAGGATACCGTTGATGCTGGATATGTTTACGATGTGCCCTTCCGGACGCTTTTTCAAGTGGGGAAGAAAGGCCATGGTGCCATATACGACTCCCCAGAAATCGATGCCCATGAGCCATTCAAAGTCTTCGAGGGGAATGGTTTCAAGAAAATCGCCGACAGAGACACCGGCATTGTTGATGATAAGGTCCACACCGCCGTGGCTTTCGGCCGCCTCATCGGCATACCGGAAGACCTGTTCACGCTGCGACACGTCCAAAACATGGGTTGTTACTTTCACACGGTTGCCGATGAGTTTTGCGGTTTCCTGCAGGGCCGGGGCATTGATGTCAGAAAGTGCCAGGCCGCATCCTTCTTTTGCCAGGTTGACGGCAAGCATCCTGCCAATACCCGAGGCCGCGCCGGTAATGGCTGCAGTCTTGTTATTGAGAATCTTCATTTCTGCTCTTTCCCTGGTTGCATATACGTTTTACAGCCATAAAAAGATCAGGCTGTGTTTGTGCCGACCTCCGGAATGCACCGGATTCTGGCAAGTTTCTTCATGGGAACCGAACCGAGAAGCGCCTGCACCATGCGCGCGTCCCGATAGCGTTTCTCCTGGCCGTAGTCCTTCATGTAGCCGTACCCGCCGAGAATCTGAATGCCGTCGGTTGTTGCTTCACAGGCCAGTTCTGCGATATGTAATGTGGCTGCGGAAATGCGCGACTCGTATCCATTTTGTTTTTGCCTCAGCTCCCGGCATGACTGGCAAACACACATGGCGGCAACATCGGCCTTGATGGACAGATTGGCGAGCATCATGGTGACTTCGCTCCACTGGACAATCGGTCTTCCACCCTGCTCGCGTTTTTGGGCATAGGCCAGTGCTTCGCAATAAGTGCCGCGCAAAATTCCTGAGATGATCGCCGTTGCGACGGCACTCATCTGGGGCAGGACTTGTGCAAAGTAAGCCGCTCCAGCATTTTCCTCGCCGACCAGTTGCGCTCCGGCGCCCCCAAAAGTGACATCCACCGCCGGACAGGCATGAAGACCCAGCGAAAAGACCGGGTCGCTTATTTCCACACCCTTTCCGTCAAGATCCACCAGAAAAAAGCTGTAGTCCGGTCCGCGGCCCGTACGTGCGGGAATGACGGCATGGGGAGTAAGATTGCCCGGAACCAGAAGTTCAATTCTTCCTGCAAGGGTATAACCGCCACCGGTAATTTGCGCTGTGGGAAGCGTATCCGTTGAAGCGGGATCAATATAAACGGGGAAGGCAATCAGGATTGTTTTCATGGCAGTACCTGCCTTAGACAAGCTTGCGGCCAGTTTCCCCGCTCCCGCAGCCATCAGAATTTTCTGGGAGAGTGCCTGTGTATAAATGATTCCGGCGGGGGATGCATCGACCTCGCTGATATTCTCGAGGATTGCACAAAGGGCCTCGATGCCGAAGTCCGTTCCGCCCAGTTCTATGGGGAGCACAGCGTTCAGAAATCCAACGTCATGAAGTTTTGCCAAAACCTCCTCATAAAACCGGCCGAAAGGATAGCGGTCGTGTTCGGCAACCTTTCCGGCCAGCTCCCTGGCGGCAAAAGAACGCGCCAGATCTGCAAAGGGTTTCAGGTCGTCTGAATTCAAAATAGACATAGCGTCTCCTTATTCTTCAAATACTTTTACCTGCGGCACCGCAGGGGCGATCAGGCACTTAAATGCGTTGAGGCGATTGAGCTGGTTGGTTCCCTCATAAATCTGCAGAAGCTTGATGTCGCGCAGCAGTTTTTCCGCACCCGCATCCTGCCGCAACCCTCTGTGTCCCATCAGTTCGATGGCCATCTGGCAGTTTTTAACGCCAAGGTCCGTTCCCGCGTATTTCGCAACGGAAGCCCAACCCGAACAGCAGCGCTGATCTGCCGGTTTTGCGTGATCGAAATAGAGTTTGCCCATGACTCTGGATGTCAGTCCCAAATCAAGGAAGGGAGAAATGACCTTGTCAAACCAGATACGGGGCATGAAACGGAGGTATTGATAGACGGGTTTTATCTGGAGGATACGGTACAGGCCCCGCAGGCTGTTGGC
>MTKZ01000909.1_pt1 | contig 11069 bp, 8 predicted proteins | sample 1042781 | NCBI WGS metagenome assembly MTKZ01 (sample SAMN06212207, study PRJNA360539) | anaerobic digester metagenome | biome: Wastewater treatment plant; material: sludge; isolation source: anaerobic digester fed with sludge from wastewater treatment plant | place: Denmark: WWTP Viborg ...
ATCGGGTAGGAGGCGGGGTCACCCCCGCCGTCCTCCCACACCACCGGACGTGCGGTTCCGCATCCGGCGGTTCATTGAACACACTGGAGTCGTCGCGTTGTATCGAGCAGCGACACCAGACCCAAACGACCAAAGAAGGACTTAGGGAAAGCATGGTTCATGTGGCTTGCACCACTGTTCCACCATGGCCCCCGTCCGTTGAAGGCAGAACGAAACGCCCGTTCCTCCTTCAGCCCCGCCTTCATCAGGTTCGTAGCACGAGTATAAGGGCGTTTCCACTGTCGCCATAAAGTACAGCGCAGTTTCCGCCTGATCCACCCATCCAACTCTTCCAGAGCACCCTTGACCTCGGTCAGCTTAAAATAGGCTGCCCAGCCTCGAAGCACCGGGTTGAGTTCCTCAGTGGTGTGGGCCAGACTTCGCCCTCTCGACCCTCGGAGTATGAGCCGGATGCGATCCGCCAGCCGTTTCAGACTAGTCGGCGCAATCCGCAGTTTCGGGGCTTTGTGCCCTGTGAGGCTATAACCCAGAAACTTCCTCTCCCACGGACGCGCTACCGCACTCTTGGCCAAATTGACCGTGAGCTTCAGCTTGTCCGCCAGAAACCGGGTAATGCTCGCCATGACCCGCCTGCCTGCCTGTCGGCTTCTGACATAGATATTGCAGTCATCCGCATACCGGCAGAAAGCATGGCCGCGCCGCTCCAGTTCCCGATCCAGTACCGTCAACAGGATGTTCGACAGCAATGGACTGAGAGGCCCGCCTTGCGGCGTGCCCTCCGTCCTCGGGGTTACGATCCCCGCTGCCATCATGCCCGCTTCCAGATACCGGCGGATGAGGCGTAGTACTCGTCTGTCCCCGATCTTCTTCGAGAGCTTCTCCATCAAGAGATCGTGGTTGACGCGGTCGAAAAACTTCTCCAAGTCCATGTCCACCACAAACCTGCGACCCTCGGCGACATACTGCCTGGCCGCCTTGACCGCCTGATGGGCGTTCCTCCCCGGTCGAAAACCATAGCTCGATGCGGAGAAGTCGGCCTCGAAGATCGGCGAGAGCACCTGATGCAACGCTTGCTGGATCATTCGATCCGTCAGCGTCGGAATGCCGAGTGTCCTCACCCCGCCTTGCGGCTTCGGTATATCCACCCGGCGCACCGGCAGAGGCATATACTCCCCTGCCCGCAGCTTGGCCTGGATCGTCGGCCAGTTTCGCTTGAGGTGGTCTTTGAACCCGGCTATGCCGATGCCATCGACTCCGGCAGCACCTTGGTTCTCAACCACCCGCTGATAGGCAAGCGTCAGGTTGCCGCGTTCGCACACGGCCTCCATCAGCCCATCCCCCCGCGCCAACTCCGCTTTCGTCCGCAGACGGGTCGTCACGTCAGCCTCAACGCCGGACAAGGCCATACCGGCGTTCCGCGCCAGCAACTCCTTGTCGGTGCCCACTTGCCGTGGTGCTTCTGTCTTCATCGACTGTCCGTGTGGTCCCACTGCCTACTTGCGGCTTTCAATGTTCGGCCCTTCGAGCACGCTCTGGCGCCTACTATGGCCTCTGCTGACTTCTGCATGAGCCTCCCGGCACCTTGCGGTACCGGTAGCACGATGGCACCCATGCAGATCTCCCCGGGTATGACGCACCCACCTTCGCGCTTATACCTGTCGGATATACGTCGCGGCGTCCCGTGCAAGTTTCGGGCTTCGACGATAGTTGCCGCCTTACCCCGCCGTGCCGCCTCTTATCCGCTTCCTGTTCGTCAGGCCAGCGCTTTGCCTTCGGCTTCCTCCAGATTCGCAGTCGCCCGCGACACCCTTGCCGTTCGGCTAACTCTTCCCCTTGCCGGGCGAGTAGAGGACTTTCACCTCCAAGTAAGTGCGCCCTGCCGGGCGCACAACAAAAAAGGGGAAGCTCCTGGCGGAGTTTCCCCTTTTTTGCATAAGTGGAGACCCGGTGTGCGGATGCGGCCCGTTCCGTTGCACCGGGGCTTGACTGAACCGTCAGGTCTTGTTGCGGAGATAGATGATCCGCAGCCCCTCCAGCGTCAGCATATCGTCCACGATATTGATGTTTCTCGTCTCCGGCGCGACAATCTTGGCCAGTCCTCCTGTCGCCACCACCAGGGGGTTTGATTTCACCTCCGCTTTCATGCGCTCGCAGATCCCGTCCACCAGGCCGGCGTATCCATAGATGATTCCGGCCTGCATGCTGCTCACGGTATCCTTGGCCACGATGGACCGGGGTTTGCTGAGTTCGACCCGGGGCAGCTTGGCCGCCCGCTCGAAGAGCGCCTCGCTGGAGATCATGATGCCCGGCGTGATGCAGCCGCCCATGTATTCCCCTCTTGCGGAAACGTAATCGAACGTGGTCGCGGTTCCGAAATCGACGATGATCAGGTCCTGCTTGTACTTTTCGTAGCCGGCCACGGCGTTCACGATCCGGTCCGCTCCCACCTCCTTCGGGTTGTCGTAGAAAATGGGCATGCCGGTCTTGACGCCGGGCCCGACGATCAGGGGTTTCAGACTGAAATATTTCCCGCAGAGGGGCTCCAGAATGTTCAGCATGGGGGGAACGACGCAGGAAATGATGATGTCCCGAATCTTCCGGGAGCTGATCCGGCTGGTCTTGTAGAGATTGTAAATCAGCATTCCGTATTCATCCACGGTGTGGTCCACGACGGTCCGGATCCGCCAGTCGTGAACCAGCTCCGCCCCGTCGAACAGTCCCAGGACGGTATTGGTATTCCCCACGTCAACCACCAGGAGCATGATGCTACCTCCCCAAAAGATGAACATCCCCGGCAATGACCCTTTGCACGGACCCGTTTTCCTGCCGCATCAGGATAGCGCCGTCGGCATCGATGCCGGTCACCACGCCATCCTGCGACGCATCGCGGTCAACCACCCGGATCGGCCTTCCCAGAATATCGGCATGAGCCAGCCAGGCATCGCGCATGCCGGCAAAACCGGTCTGGACGAAGACCCTATACCATTTTTCGATGAATCCAAACAGCCTCGAAATCACGTCGAGACGGTCCTGCGCAATCCCGGTCTCGATTCGAAGGGACGTGGCGGTACCCCGAAGAAGATCGTCGAAATCCTCCCGGTCCATGTTGACATTGAGCCCGATGCCCAGGATGATGAAGTCGACGGCGCCCGTGGAAGCCTTCATTTCCGTCAGGATACCGCAGGCTTTCCTTCCCCGAATGAGTACGTCGTTGGGCCATTTGATCGATACGCCGTCCGGACAGTAGCCGGACAGGAGCTCCGCCACCGCCACCCCCGCCATCAACGTGATCTGGGGGGCCGTCGCAGGCTCGATCCGGGGCCTCAGGATCGCCGAAACATACAGGTTTACACCGGGGGGGGACTGCCAGACGCGGTTCAACCTTCCCTTGCCGCGCGTCTGGGCATCGGCGACGACGATCTCACCCTCCCGGGCGCCGTCCAGGGCAAGCCGAAAGGCCTGGCGGTTCGTCGAGCCGATTTCCGGAAAATAGTGAACGCACGCAACGAGGGGATTGCGCTTCAGGGAATCGGAAAGCCCCTGTTGGGTGAAAACGAATGCACGCTCTTCCATGTCGAATCCATGACCGAGCCGTGTCCAAACCGGCAATTGTTACTGAACGACCAGGGAGATGTCCGCGGCGGTCACGGAGTGGGTCAGGGCGCCTACGGAGATGAAGTCGACGCCGGTTTCGGCAATTTGCCTCACATTGGCAAGCGTCACATTCCCGGAGGCTTCCACGGGGATTTGCCCGCCGATCAGAAGGACGGCCTCGCGCATGGCCTCGAGGCCCATGTTGTCCAGCATGACGGCGTCGGCGCCGGCGGCGAGCGCCTCCCTCACCTCGCCGTGATTCTTGACTTCCACCTCGATCTTCAGCAGGTGGGGGATTTTCCGTCTCGCCCGCTTCACGGCCTCTCCGATGCCGCCGGCCGCCGTGATATGGTTGTCCTTGATGAGGACCCCGTCATAGAGGGCAAAGCGGTGATTCAGGCCGCCGCCGGCCGCGACGGCGTACTTGTCGAGGATCCGGAGCCCCGGGGCCGTCTTGCGGGTGTCCAGAATCCCGGCGCGCGTTCCCGCAAGGGCCTTCACGAACTGCCGCGTCATGGTGGCGATCCCGCACATCCGCTGCAGAAAATTCAGCGCCACCCGCTCGGCGGTCAGGATGTCGCCGAGACTTCCGGAAAGTTCCGCCAGGATGTCTCCGCGCCGGATTTCGCTGCCGTCCTCACGACAGTCGGCAAATCGGATCTCCCGGTTCAGAAAAAGAAAGGTTTCCCGGAACACATCGATGCCGGCCACGACCAGATCGGTTTTGGCCATCGCCCGCGCGATCCCGGTTTCACGGCCGGAAAGCAGCGCCCCGGTCGTTACATCTCCGGCGCCGACATCCTCGTCCAGCGCGGACCGGATCAACTGGCGAAGCTTTTCTTTCGGAACCAAAATCTCTGCATCCCCCGGATTCACCCGCCGTCGCCACGCTCCAGCGATGCGGTCCTCATGTTCCGCCCGCTTTCGCTTACGGTTTCCCCATCTCGTCAAGTTTCCGAATCGCCGCTTCCAGGACCCGGTGTTTTTCACGGAATGCCTCGTACTTCTGCTGTTCCTTCTTGACGACGTCCTCGGCCGCTTTGGCCATGAAATCGCGGTTGGCCAGTTTTCTGGACACCACGCTCAAGTCCTTGTCCACGCGGGCCAGTTCCTTTTCCAGTCTGGACCTCTCACCGGCAATGTCGATCATGCCCTCCATCAGGACGAAAACCCGCGACAGGCCGGCCACGCCGATGGCCGAGCCCTTGGGCTCCTCCAGGTTCACGCCGATCGTCAGCATCTCCAGGTTTCCGAGGTTGACGATGAAATCCCTCCCCTCGTCCAGGACGCCCGAAAGGGCCGCATCGGGCGCGGAAACGACGACTTTCAGCTTTTTCGACGGGGCGATGTTCATCTCTCCGCGGATGTTCCGGATGCGGGTGATGACCTCCACGATCAGTCCCATCCGGCGTTCCGCCTCCCCGTCTTCGAGCCCTGCATCCATTTCCGGATAGGGGCTGACCATGATCGAGGCGCCGTCCGCCACGACGGCCTGCCAGATTTCCTCGGTCAGGAAAGGCATGAAGGGATGCAGGACCTTGAGCAGGGTTTTCAGCGTGGTCAGCAGCGTCCACTGCACCGCCCGCCGCCGCGGAGTCTGCTCCCGGCCGTAAAGGACCGGCTTGACCAGCTCCAGATACCAGTCGCAATACTCGTGCCAGACGAACTGGTAGATGCTTCCGGCCGCTTCATTGAACCGGTATTCATCCAGGCCTCGGATCACCTCTTCAACCGTTTTATTGAGCCTTGCCAGAATCCAGCGGTCCGGCAGGGACAGATCCTCCCTTGCGGGGGGAATGTTTTCCCCGGCACTGTAATCCTCGAGGTTCATCACGGAAAATTTCGTGGCATTCCAGATCTTGTTGACGAAGAATTTATACCCCTCGATCCGATCCTCCGACATTCGGACATCCCGGCCCTGCGCCGTGAAGGCGGCCAGGGTGAACCGGAAGGGATCGGCGCCGTATTTGTCGATCATCTCGAGCGGATCGATGATGTTCCCCTTCGATTTGCTCATCTTGTCGCCATGCTCGTCACGGACCAGGGCGTGGAGGTAGACGTCCCGGAAGGGCACGTCTTTCATGACGTACAGCCCCATCATCATCATCCGGGCCACCCAGAAGAAGAGGATGTCAAACCCGGTGATCAGCAGGGAGGTGGGATAGAATGTCTTCAGCGCGCTCGTCTGCTCCGGCCAGCCCATCGTGGAAAAGGGCCACAGGGCCGAACTGAACCAGGTATCCAGGACGTCGTCCTCCTGGCGCAGCGCCGTCCCCTGGCAGCCCGGGCACTGGTCCGGATCGGTTGGCGACACAATCATTTCACCGCAGCCGCCGCAGTACCAGACGGGGATCCGATGTCCCCACCAGATCTGCCGGGAAATGCACCAGTCGCGGATATTGCTCATCCATTCGAAATAGGTGGCCTCCCACATGGACGGGACGATCCGTGTCTTGCCCTTGACCACGGCCGCGTTGGCCGCCTTCGCCAGCGGTGCGATTTTCACGAACCATTGTTTGGAAACAAATGGCTCCACGTCGGTTTTGCAGCGGTAGCATTGCCCGATATTGTGGGTGTAGGGTTCCGTGCCGATGAGATAACCCTGCTTTTCGAGATCCTTTACGATGTTTTTTCGGCATTCATAGCGGTCCTGCCCCTGATAAATCCCGCCGTTTTCATTAATCGCGGCGCTGCCGTCCATGATTTTGATGATTTCGAGATTGTGACGCCCGGCAATGGCAAAGTCGTTGGGATCGGATGCCGGCGTGATCTTGACGGCGCCGGAACCGAATTCCACAGTCACGTAGTCATCGGCAATCACGGGGATTCTCTTGTTGACGATGGGGAGGATGACCTCCTTGCCCACCTTGCCGGCATAGCGGGGATCCTTCGGGTTCACGGCCACGGCCGTGTCGCCGAGCATCGTCTCCGGTCGCGTGGTGGCGACGATGATGTCGCCGCTGCCGTCCGCGTAGGGGTAGCGGATGTTCCAGAGGAAACCCGGCTCCTCCTTGTATTCGACCTCCAGGTCCGAAATGGCCGTATGGCACCGCGGACACCAGTTGACGATATAATCCCCCTGGTAGATCAGGCCATCCCGATAGAGCCGCACAAACACCTCCCGGACGGCCCGGGACAGGCCCTCGTCCATGGTGAAGCGCTCACGGGACCAGTCGCAGGAACAGCCCAGCCGCTTGAGCTGGTTGATGATCACGCCGCCGTATTTCTCCTTCCACTGCCAGACCCGTTCGATGAATTTTTCCCGGCCCAGATCGTGGCGGGTCAGTCCCTCCTTTGCCAGCTCCTGTTCCACCACATTCTGGGTGGCGATGCCGGCATGGTCGGTCCCGGGCATCCAGAGCGCATTGTATCCCTGCATCCGCTTGAAGCGCGTCATGACATCCTGAAGGACATTGTTCAGGGCGTGCCCCATGTGCAGCATGCCGGTCACGTTCGGGGGGGGGATGACGATGGAAAACGGCTTTTTGTCGCTGGCGTCCTGCGCCCTGAACAGATCATGGTCCATCCAGTACCGGTACCACTTCGCCTCCGCTTCGTGCGGCTCATAAACCTTGCTCAAAGACCCTGTCTTCATCGGTTTTCTCCATGGCGTTGATCGCAACGGCTGGGGAACGCAAACCCGGGAGAATCATTTCACGGGACAGGAGGAATGGTTTCCATGCTCTTGCCATTCCCGCCTCCCGATCCGGCAAAAGCGGGTTCACCGTCACGGGCGGCATCCCCCCACGCTGCAATGGCTGAGTACGCTATCTGCATGCGTTTTTTAAGTCAAGAAATTTCACACGAAGCGGCGGGCGCCATCCGGGGATGACAGAAAGGCATCGATTTTTTCATCCAGCGCCTCCCCGTCGCCGGGGTGGAACCATGTCATCTCCCGGTCCGCGCCGAACCAGGTCATCTGCCTTTTTGCATAGCGCCGGGTATCGCGTTTCAAAAGACGCAGGGCTTCCGAAAGATCGAAGTCGCCCCTCAGGTGGCGAACCATATGCCGGTAGCCCAGGGATTGCATCGGTTTCAGGGCCTCGCCGTATCCCCGGTCCAGCAGGTTTTGAACCTCTCCGACCAGACCCTCCGCGATCATCCGGTCCGCCCTTCGGTCGATTCCTTCGTAGAGCTCGTCCCGCTCCGGCACGAGCCCGATGCGCATTGCCTCATAGGGCTGATCCCCGAACCGGTGCGCCGCCTGCTTCTCCGTGATGGACTGGCCGCTCGCCTCCAGGACCTCGAGGGCTCGAATGATGCGGACCGTGTCGTTCGGCTGGATCCGGGCCGCCGCTTTTGCATCGACCCGCTTCAGCTTCTCATGGAGGTAGGCCTTCCCGTACCGGGCCTGTTCCGCCCGATAGAAGACCCTCAGATTCTCGTTCGCGTCCGGCCCGTCGAAAAGACCGCCCAGCAGGGCCCGAATGTAGAGGCCCGTCCCGCCGACCACGAAGACGGGCGTTTTCGAAAGGTGCAGGTCCCGGATGATGATCCGGGCATGCCGCACGAACCGGGCGGCGCTGAAGGGCTCATCCGGATCGACCACATCGATCAGGTGATGACGGATCCGCCCTCTCTCCGCAGGTGTGGGTTTGGCCGTCCCGATGTCCATGTGGCGGTAGACCTGCATGGAGTCGGCGCTGATGATCTCCCCGCCGTGCGCACGGGCCAGACGAACGGCCAGGCCAGTCTTGCCCGCTCCGGTCGGACCGGCAACGACAATCAGTCGCGGCCTGTGAGAAACAAGGGTCATCTGCGTTTGAACATTTTTTCCAGTTCTTTTCGATCCAGGACCACATAAACCGGCCTGCCGTGTGGACATGTCGCGGAGAAGGGTGTCCGGTCCAGGTCCGCGCACAGGGCGGCCACTTCCGCAGGACCGAGGGACTGATTGGCCTTGACGGCGCCCCGGCAGGCCATAAGCCTGATGATTTCATCCTGCCGCTCCTGAAGGCTGAGCGTCCGCCCCGATTCCGAGAACGCATCCAGGGCATCCCGAACGACGATCTGGACATCTTCATGGCCGAGGTTGGCCGGTACGGACCGGAGGACGACGCTGTCTCCGCTGAAGGGCTCCAGTTCGATCCCCGCTCTTTCAAACACCGGGAACACATCCTGAAGGGCGGCGGAATTCTTCGGCGTCAGGTGAATGACTTCCGGAATCAGCAGGCGCTGCCCCGGGATTTTTTCGCCCTCCTGGCTTTTCGCAAACCGTTCGAAAAGGATTCTTTCGTGGGCGGCGTGCTGATCCAGCATCACCAGATGTTCACCGCCGGAAAAATCTCCGGAAAAAAGGAGATACGTCCCGGCAAACGAGCCGATGAAGGCGAGACTGGCGAACGCAAACGGACTCCGCTTCAGGGACGGGGAGGCTTCCGCAATCTCCGGCAGCCCCGGAGTGTCGGGTGGAACATTCGGCCGTCCCGGCAGCGCCGACGCGCCGAAACGGAGCTTCTGCCGTCCTGTCGACAGGGTGTAGCGCTTCAGGGCCTCCTCCACGCGCTCGCGATAACCGGAAAGCTGGGCGGCGATCACCGGCGGGGCAAAGGCGGTTGGCTTCCCCGCCGACAGAGCCGCGCCGGAGAGGGTCCGGCCTGCGGATTCGACGACGAATCGGTAGATTTCCCGCGGCCGGCGGAAGCGCACCTCCATTTTGGCTGGGTGGACGTTCACGTCGACCTCCTCCGGAGGCAGGGTGAGCGACAGCACCGCCGCCGGATAGCGTTTCGCCGCGATCACGTTTCGGTATGCGGTCATGATCGCATGGTTCAGCAGATAGTCCCGAATATAGCGGCGGTTGACATAGCAGTAAATGTTCCTGCTGTTGGAACGCGTGTAGTCCGGCCCGGACAGGAAGCCGCTGATCCGCACCCCCCCCTCCGTGGCTTCCACCGGCGCGAGGTGATCCGTAAAATCGGCCCCGAGGATCAGGGCGATCCGCTCCGATGCGTCCGCCGTGGACGGGATTTTGAGAATTTCCCGTCCGCCGGCCATCACCTGGATCCGGACGGAGGGACAGGAAAGGGCCGTCCGCGTGATGACGTCGACGCAGGATCCCTGTTCCGTCGCTTCGGATTTCAGGAATTTCCGGCGCACCGGAACCGGATCGAAAATCCGGCTGACCGTGATGGTCGTTCCGCCCGGGCTGCCCGCGTCGGATATTTCCTCGATCCGCCCGGCCGAGACGACGATCCGCGTGCCGGAGACCCGGTCCCTTTTTCTGGTGATCATCTCGACCCGGGCGATGGAGGCGATGCTGGGGAGCGCCTCCCCCCGGAAACCGAAGGTCTCCACCCGGTAGATGTCGTCGAATTCGTAGATCTTGCTGGTGGCGTAACGTTCGAAGGCCTTCGGCACGTCGGACGGATCGATCCCCCCGCCGTTGTCCGATACGCGGATCGATCCGCAGCCGCCCCCGGTCAGCTCGACGCGGACATCCGTGGCCCCCGCATCCAGCGCGTTTTCCAGAAGTTCCTTCACGATGGAAGCCGGCCGCTCGATGACCTCTCCGGCTGCAATTTTGTGTGTCAGGGCCTCCGGCAATACGACGATCTTACCGCTCAAGAAAGACTCCTTTTCCGCGCCATGTCATAACCGCTTTCCCGCTCCCCTTCGCTGAAGTGCAGGCCGAACACGCCGCCCTGCAGGCGTCGCAGCCTGTGGGAGCCGGCACGGCCCGCCGCGAATGCCTTCATCAGTAGCGGACTTCCTTCAGAAACAGCCCGTGTGCCGGCGCCGTGGCGCCGCCGCACCGGCGGTCTTTCGCCTCCATGATCTGCCGCAATTCCGGCAGGGTCCGTTTTCCCCTGCCCGCATCCACGAGCACTCCCACGATGCCTCTGACCATGTATCGCAGAAAGCCGTCCGCCTCGATTTCAATCCGGACCAGACTGCCGGCATCCGCGCCGATCCGGACGCCCGTGATCGTGCGGATGCGATCGGGGGAATCGGTGTGGGTGGAGCAGAACGACGAGAAATCGTGCGTCCCCTCGAAGAGGTGCGCGGCCTCCTGCATCATGCCGAAGTCGAGCGCTCCCGGCACAAACCAGGCATACTGCCGGAACAGTGCCGGACGGACGGGCCGGTTATGGACCTGATACAGATAAACCTTGCTTTTCGCATCGTAGCGTGCGTGAAAGGAGGCATCCACCTCCCGCAAATCCCGGATCACGATATCCCGGGGCAAAAGGCTGTTGAGCCCGCCCAGGAGATTGAACTCCCGAATGGATGACGCCGTCCGGAAATGTGCGACCTGGCCCAGGGCATGAACACCGGCATCGGTCCGTCCCGAGCCGATCACGCGGACCGCTTCCCCGGTCATGACGGCAATCTTCTCCTCCAGAACCTGCTGAATGGACAGGCCGTTTTTCTGGCGCTGCCAGCCGTGATAGTTCGACCCGTCATATTCGAGCGTCATCCTGATGTTGCGCGTCATGGCCCCGCCCCGGGGAGGAAGAATGTCCGGATTGAAA
>MTKZ01040306.1_pt1 | contig 11069 bp, 11 predicted proteins | sample 1042781 | NCBI WGS metagenome assembly MTKZ01 (sample SAMN06212207, study PRJNA360539) | anaerobic digester metagenome | biome: Wastewater treatment plant; material: sludge; isolation source: anaerobic digester fed with sludge from wastewater treatment plant | place: Denmark: WWTP Viborg ...
AAAGCCATCGGCTTTGTTTTTTCTCTTTCAATTCTATAAAAAAAGCGAACAGCGTAATTGATTCAATAATTAATAGCCCTATACCCAACCATAAGGTATTCTTGATAAGTTTTATAAACTGTTCACTCATACCATATTCTCCTAAATATCATACTCATAAAATTTTTTTAGATCACGGATGTATAATCTATAGTTTTCAGCCAACACTGCTGTTTGACAAAGATTTTTTATACCGTTTGCTTCTTTATAGGATGCTACTAATGACTGATTCTCGTAAAGATAGGAAACAATTTCATCAAAGCTATATCGATAAATCGAATACTTCATGAATATTTCATTAGGAACATTCCAGAGTAAGGACTCCAAACCAAAAGATGATACATTATCAGATGATGAGTAACCACAGTCACTAATTAAATAACGTATATTCTTGATAATTCTTACCATTTTTTTATAGGACGTATTAGTTTCATTATTCTTCTTTTTTCCATTTAATATGTGCTGCTCTGGGAAGTTGACTATAGTAGATCCTTTATCAGGAGTAATAAAAATACCGCCAATAAAATTATCTGCATTCTTACTATAATCATTTCGATAGTCTCTGTACCTCTTACATGGTACTGTGTCAGCATCTTTGCGATAAGTATTTCCGTTAACCTTGACTGATTTATTTTTACGTTCGACATCTGACGAAAACTTATATCTTAAGCACTCTTCAACTTCATCTTTAAATGACTTCAAAGATGTTGGGACAACCGTAACTCCATAATCTGAATCTGCTTGAGAGGATGAAATAGTGGATCTGTATTTAGTGGTAAATACATCTTCCTGAACTACGGCTATATCAACATCACTCTGAGTTCGAACATTCGTGTTATTTGCATATGATCCTTGGATAAATAGTTTAATTTTTCCAGATCCAGAGGTGCTGCGCATTTCCAATGAATATGCATAAGTGTCTTCATAAAGTCTAGATACAGACTTACCATCGTCTGTGAAGCCCATCATATTCAATGAATCACGTATCATGCCGATTGCATTTAAACATTTTTGATTTTCGGTTTCGCTTAATGGGGCCGCAAAGAGCTTAAGCTTATCTTCAGTAAATTTCATGCTTTCCTCCTCATAATTTACGGATACTTTTTGTGGCCATCTCCCAAAAGTATCTCGCTAAAACTGCAAGAGTATATACCCTTGCAGTGCTTGCCAGTATTCATTTTCCCTTATCTATAACCTGAAGGGCATATGTTCAACTCAATAATGGCATTAAATATCTTTTGATCCACCTTTGAAAACGTCAATGATGTTACCATTTTTAGCCAACAACACAAGACTTGCCGCAGCCAATACACCCATCCCACCTTTTTTGCCCTTATCGGTTCCTTTTGACCAGCAACTTTTACAGAAGAATTTCTCTTTTCCTATTAGTTCTTTACCGCAACCTTTACACTTCATTTTCTTGTCCTCCTAGACTTTGATGCTCGATCGTTTCTGAAAGAACGGCGATTATCTCGCGATCCGTTAGTATTATTGTTTCACAAGCACCTACTATTTCTTCTGGGAGTTGGCGCCAATCGGTACCATCTGTTTTCGAACATGAGTGCATTATTTCCGCCAGGGTGCAACCTGTATATTTTTTAGCCATAATATTTTCTGGAGTAGATAGTAACGTTTGCTCTACGAAACACTGATACGATGTCACCGATGCAAGCAACGCACGGTTTTCCCCTAGTGCAGCATATACATTAACCGAAATTTGAACGGAATCGTTGAGTTTTGCAAAACACTTTGCAATTAACTTTGTACTCTCATCGAGTTGTTTGCCAGACTTAACATTGGCCAAATTGTTCAAATCGTATCGTATTGACTGCTGTAACGAAGCGATAGCCTCATTGGCAGATTTGGCCGCATTTAGTAGCGCAATCCTGCGATTATCCGTGTCATTCATACCCATTGCTTCAATGTACATTTGTCTTGCGCCATAAAACATTGCGACCCTATCGTTATACTGGCCGGCGGATATTCGTTCCACAATATCTGTGAGATAAATAACCTTGTCTGTAAGTGCATCAAGATTATTTTTTTGCGTCAAACCTATAAGGGAATTAATCACATCAGGGTGAATGGTTTTCTGACCGACCCTTATCTGTCCTGCGAAATGTTCCGCCGCGTCTTTCATAGACCGAAGCATTCCACTGCCGTCGCTTGCCAAAAACCAGTGCCACTCTCCGCTTTCGAGTTTCTTACGGGCCTCCTCAGACATCTTTACTACAAGCTCTGTCTTGCCCTTGAGTGAATCGAAAGTATTTTTTAGATGCGGAACCTTTTCGGCAATGCCGACAATAAGTTGAGCAGCTTCCGAATCTGCTAATGAGAAAAACCTATTGAGGGCCATCACTGTGGAAGCTTCACGAAACTTAGCCATACTCTCTCGCTCGTTAAATGAATACAGCGACTTGTCAGTGACGTCGAGTAGTGCCTGCTCAGGTCTCAATATCAGTGCGGTTTCTTTTTCGTTCATAAGTCACCTCTGTTTTTATCTGTACTGCTTCTATGCCGGATTTTATATTTTAATTATTTTATCCTTCAAAACAATATTTTTTAATTAATGCCTGCTGAATAAATCCCTATTTTTAGCTTACGGCTTCATTAGAGGTTCAATTCTAGGGGAGCTCATCCATTGGATGAAAGTCAAAAAAATGCGCAATGAAACCTTGGACAGGTTCATTGTAAGGATGGATAAAGCAATCACACAGAGACTGGTCTCTTCAAGGCGTGTTCGAATAAGCCTGAGCCCGAACTTTCTTTTCGCCAGGCTGAAGCCTCTCTCGACCTCTACTCGATCGCAGTTGTCGCTGTATTCTTGTTTTTTGTCAATCTTCTGATCCTTCTTGGGCCTGCCGAGCGACGGGCCGGATAATCGGATTCCGAGTTCTTTGCAGTAGCTTAAGTTTGTGCGATTTCGGTATATTTTATCCGCCAAAACTCGTTCAGGATACACTCCCATCCGTTCTTTGTAGCGTTCCACCGCAACTATGAGGCATTCGCTCTCGTTGTAGGCATCGAAAGAAATTTTCTCGATTCGGGCGTATCCATTGGTTATGCTCATGTCCAGTTTGGCTCCGAACTCCACCGGGTTCTTGGCTTTTCCGCGGACAATCGGGCGGATAAATGGCTGGCTGATACTGACGATGCGATCCTGCACTTTGTGCGTCCTACTTGTGTGCATGTAGAGCTGCTGTTGATACAATTTCCGCAAAGTTCCCAACAGGTCGACTTGCTTCGCTCTTAGCGTATAACCTTGCTCCATAAATGCGTCGATGTATCCTAAATCCCGCCGGATGTAGTTCAGTTGCTTGCCGATGGCTTTGCGAATTTGTTTGCCACTTTTCTTTTTCTTGCGTGCGATGTTGAGATAATCCCTTCGGGCTATTTTCCGATAGGTACGCGGTTTGGGAAGGTGGTTTGCTTCGCAGATTTCGTCGATGATGCCTTCCAACTTTTCCCGACATTCGTTCAACAGTTCCGTGTCTTGCGGGAACTTGATTTCTGAAGGCGCGCAAGTGGCATCTAGAATGAGCGTCCCTTCATTCTTAGATCCCGATGCATCATTGTCATCACTATTGTCATTATCGTCAGCTTGGGAATCATCTGCTCCATCCTCTATAGGTTTGAGGATCAATTCATTGATTTCAATCAGAATTTCGGAGGAGAGACGTTTGCGGAAGTGCACCATCGAAGAAGCATCGAACGGCTTTTCATCCTTATAGGAAGGTAGTCCGACAAAGTACTGCAGATAGGGATTTTCGCGAATCTGATTGACGACTTCGGTATCTGCATACTGAAATTCACTTTGAATAATCAAGGCACCTAGTGCCATCCTTACCGGTTTGGCGATGTTGCCTCTGTCACTGCTGAACAGAGCAGCGTACTTATCTTCAATGACTGACCAGGGAATCGAATCTGCTTTTTTGACCCAACGGTTTTCTGGGTTCATCGTAAGGCCCAATGGCTGATCGAAGTCATAAATGGTTAATTGCCGATTCGTCTGCTTTTTGTACATTTTCATCGCCTCTTTGTATCATTTTTGAAAAAAGTGCACGGGTTTTTGGTATTTCCCTCTGGAATCCATGCATCTATTATACCAAAAAACAGCTAAAAACGCTGTTGCGATAAGGTTTGTTAATTATTCAGTAGACATTAATTATTGATTATAATCATTAAAGCATGACTGTTAAGCACAAAGTGGTGGGGAATACTTACGTAAAGTAATTCAACATACCTACTTATTTTCTCTTAGGAATAATTCTTGCTCAAATCTTATGATAAACTCATGCCAAAAAGGGAATAAGTCTCTTTTTGTCAGTCTATCAAGACCATTCATCTCAAAGTAATAAGTATTTTCTAAAATAGATTCGATAATTAACCTATTCTTGTAAATGAACCTTTTTTTGCCTAATAAGTTATTGCTAAGTATTTCTCCATTTGAATCGACCGCATATGCATTTCTTATGATGACACTAATAATTCCCAAAATCATATCCGTAATTTCTATACCAATTTCTTTTCCTTTAGGATAGAGGCCCGCTCTCTCTATTACAAAATTATCATTTCTATATAAAGACTGAACATTTAATTGATCTTCTAACGTTTTGTTTAGACCGATTCGTGAATATTCTGTAGAATTTTCAATGAATAATTTTACTTTAGTCGGCTTATATTTTGAAATGTTTCTAATAGAACCATAAATCACTCTTTCAGGAATTTTGGCGTATTCCATATTTTTTATAGTAGTTTTATTATAAGCTGTATGTCCACTAATATATTCATCTTTAGAGTAGGCAATTATATTGAATTTCATATATTTAATATTTTCTCTATTTTCTCCAGAAAATTCGCTTAATACATTAGAATATTTTTGTTATACTGTTTTCAGACAAAAGAAAGGACACGATTATGCTATTTACAAAACAGTCATTTGATGCTTTTGCTTTAGAAACATTAGAAGAAAGAATGGAAAAAATCCGTTCAGAGATCCAGCCGGTTTTCCAAACCATCGGCGAGGCAGCGATCCCATTATTTGAAGAAAGCTGTCAAGAACCTTTTTATTTGCATATCGCACAGCATCGGCGTAGAACCGTCTACCCTCCTGCCGAAACGTGGGCGGGGATCGGCCCTAACAAGCGTGGTTATAAAATGGATGCCCACTTTCAAATTGGGATCAATCAAGCGTATGTCTTTGTTTGGCTCAGTGTGATCGATCAACCGAAAAATCAAGCAACGATCGCGGAATCTTGGCTGGCTCAAAAAGAATTATTTGATCAATTGCCAGCAGACTTTACGCTATCTCCTGATCATACCAAGTATGACCACTCTCCAATCGCTAAATGGCCAACCTACTTAGAACGATTACAGAAAGTCAAAAAAAGTGAACTTCAAATTGGCAAGATCTTTCCAAAAGAAATGATCGAAGACGTTGAAATGGCGGATATTTTAGCAGTTTATCAAACGCTGTTGCCGCTTTATCACGCCCGTTTGTCGGCACTAAAGGAGGAACAATAATATGTCAGAAAACCGGCGCTCTCGCAAAGAAAAACCAGCGAAAAAACCTAAGCATTTCGTCTGGCTGGCACTCCCTGCCGCCTTATTAGTACTTGGTGGCGGTTATTATGGCTATACAGTCTATCAAAATCGACAAGAAGAAGCAGCAGCAAAAAAAGTCCTCAATTCCTTTATCGATGCTATATCTGATCAGAAGTACAGCGATCTATCTGCTTTACTGACCGAAGAAAGTTTGGAATCAAACGGCTTTACCGCAGACGAAGTCTCAGCAAAATACGAAGCGATTTTCACTGGTATCGGTGCCGAATCATTTAAAGCTTCAGGAATTGAGGTAACGCCCGATGATAAGGATTCCGATCAATTCAATTTCCAATACAACGGTTCCTTAACCACCTCGTTAGGTGAATTAACAAAGCTGTCTTATAGTGGCACGATTACTCTGACTGATGACCAAGCCAAGATCGATTGGTCGCCTCAATTGATTTTTCCGGGAATGGAAGGACAAGACAAAATCAGTATCTCGGTAGATAATGCCACACGCGGAGAAATCCTCGACCGAAATAATGAACCGCTAGCAGAAAATGGCACGCTCTATCAACTAGGCGTCATTCCGGGGCAGCTGGGTACGGGAGACGAAAAAACCGCCAATATCAAAGCAATCGCGGAACGTTTTGACCTAACAGAAGATGCGATCGATCAAGCATTGGCGCAATCGTGGGTCCAAGATGAGTTGTTCGTTCCCTTAAAGATTATCGAACCAACCGATGAAATGCCAACTGGAACAAGTTTAAAAGAAACGACGGGACGGACTTATCCTCTTGGAGAAGCCGCTGCCCAGTTGATTGGTTATCTAGGGAACGTGACTGCAGAAGATATCGAAAAGGATGAAACGCTAGCAAGCAACGGACAAATTGGTCGTAGTGGTCTGGAAGCTGCCTTTGACAGAGAGTTGCGGGGCGAAAATGGCGGAAAAATCGCCATCACAGATGAAGACGGTGCTGAAAAATCGGTTCTTTTAGAAAAAGAACGGGCAGATGGTAAAGATATCCAACTGACCATTGACGCACAAGCCCAAAAGACAGCTTTTGACGCCTTACAAAATCAGGCGGGGTCCACGGTCGTCACAGAACCAAAAACCGGTGATCTGCTGGTATTAGCCAGCTCACCGAGTTATGATCCCAATAAAATGACCCAAGGGATCTCCCAAGAAGACTACGATGCGTATGAACAAAACGAAGACTTGCCTTTCATCAGCCGCTTTGCTACGGCCTATGCACCAGGTTCGACCTTTAAGACCATCACGGCAGCGATTGGCTTAGAAAATGGTACGATCGACCCTACCCAAAGTATTGCGATCGATGGATTGAAGTGGCAAAAAGACAGCTCGTGGGGGGACTACTTTGTCACCAGAGTCAGCGACGTAGCTTCTGTCAATCTAAAAGATGCACTGGTTTATTCTGATAACATCTATATGGCACAACAAACCTTAGCTATGGGTGAAGATGCTTTTCGTAACGGTTTGTCGAAATTGATTTTTGGTGAAACGTTGGATTTACCGATTGCGATGAATCCTGCTCAAATTTCCAATGAAGACTCCTTCAACTCAGAGATTTTACTGGCAGATACCGGCTATGGACAAGGAGAACTGTTACTGAATCCCATTCAGCAAGCTGCTGCTTATTCGGTCTTTGCCAATCAAGGAAAACTGGTTTATCCTCGTTTATTGAAAGAGACAGAACAAAAGGACAAAGAAGTCTTTAAAGCAGAGACGATTGAGCAAATCAATCAAGATTTGACAGCTGTTGTCTCAGATGCCAACGGAACGGCACACTCTTTGGCAGCGCTGAACATTCCGCTAGCTGCCAAAACAGGAACTGCTGAAATCAAAGAAAAGCAAGATGAAAAAGGCCAAGAAAACAGCTTCTTATTCGCCTTCGATTCGCAAGATCAAGGATTTCTGATGGTTTCCATGTTAGAAGATCGCCAGGAAAACCAATCAGCAACTGGTTTAGCACCTGATCTATTGACCTACTTAGCTGAACATTATTAAAAAAAGCTGCAACCTTAAGACGGAGGTCTCAAGGTTGCAGCTTTTTTTATTCGGCTAAACCGACACGTTCAAAGATCGTGTCAACTTGTTTTAAATGATGGTTGTAATCAAAGGCATCGTCCAAATCAGCTTTGGTCAAAACCTCCGTGATTGCTGGATCAGCTTCTAACAATGGGCGGAAATCCGTTTGTTCATCCCAAGCTTGCGCTGTTTTCGGCTGAACCAAGTCATAGGCTTGCTCTCTGGTCATTCCGTGATCGATCAATTTCAACATCACCCGTTGGCTGTAGATCAATCCAAAGGTCGCATTCATATTGCGCTTCATATTCTCTGGGAAAACGGTCAGATTTTTGACGATATTGCCAAAGCGATTCAGCATGTAATCGATCAAAATCGTCGTATCCGGAATAATGATCCGTTCTGCCGATGAATGTGAGATATCCCGTTCATGCCAAAGGGAGACATTTTCATAAGCCGTCACCATATGACCGCGAACGACTCTTGCAAGTCCGGCCATATTTTCAGAACCGATTGGGTTACGCTTATGGGGCATGGCAGAAGAACCTTTTTGTCCTTTGGCGAAGAATTCTTCAACTTCCCGCGTTTCTGATTTTTGTAGTCCACGGATCTCGGTGGCAAATTTCTCAATGCTCGTTGCGATCAACGCCATTGCTGAGAAATATTCAGCATGTAGGTCACGAGGCAATACTTGCGTGGAAATATCGGGTCTTCGGAATATATAGTGGAATTACTTTCTTAATAGTTTAAAAACAACTGGTGTTTAAATCGGATTTTCTGGTGGGATGTTAGGACAATCAATAGTATTATATAAAAGTATCAATCACATACGAGTGATACGTTGGGGAAAATAAAATAGTCCAATTTACTTGACCGCGTACTATGGTACACGGTTTATAATATTCATGGGGTGAAATAAGATGATTTATCGCATTAGTGAGTTTGCAGATAAATGTGGAGTTAATAAAGAAACGATTAGATATTACGAGAGAAAAAATTTATTACAAGAACCTCACCGAACGGAAGCTGGTTATCGGATATATTCATATGATGACGTTAAGCGTGTTGGGTTTATTAAACGAATACAGGAACTTGGTTTTTCTTTAAGCGAGATTTATAAATTATTTGGTGTTGTAGATAAAGATGAAGTTCGTTGTCAAGATATGTTCGAATTTGTTTCTAAAAAACAAAAGGAAGTTCAAAAACAAATAGAGGATTTAAAACGAATTGAAACTATGTTAGACGACTTAAAACAACGATGTCCAGATGAAAAAAGTTTATATGCTTGTCCGATAATTGAAACCCTAATTGAGGAAGAATGAAAGGAATTTTGAAATGAAACATAAAAAGACCTTTATTGCAGGGCTTATAGGTACATTTTTGGTTTTGTTAGGTTGTGCTACACCTATTTTAGTTATTTTATTAGGTACGCTTGGATTAGGTGCAATAACAGGCTATTTAGATTTTGTTCTGATTCCTGTTTTAGCTGTTTTTCTTGGTTTAACTTTTTATGCTTATTCTAAATATGAAAAATCACATAAAAATAAGAAGATGTAAAAAATGAAAGAAAGAGTTGTTGCAATTGCTTCGATGTTTTCAGCTTTTTTAGCAAGTCTTTGTTGAATTGGCTTAGCGATCTTAATACCACTTGGTCTAAGTGGTTTAGCTGGAACACTAGCCGTTACGTTTGCGCCATATCGAATTTGGTTTATTGTTATCACTGTTGTTATGCTTTCTTTTGCTCATTTACTTGTATGGAAACAAAAAAATAGTTCAAAGAAAACGAAGAAGTTGTTATGGGTTAGTACAATCGTTTCTGGGGTAATGCTTATCTATACATTGTTCAGTCAGGGGATATAAGGCATGATGAAATATTTAATATATCTATTCACCTGAATTATTCATACTACCCGAAACTTTGACATGAATAACCCTATTTCATCTGCAGTATTGGATTTTTGGCAGAGTTGTTATTTTTTCCCTTTCAAAATGTCTCTTAGAGACGAAAAGAAGCACGGAGTGCGATTGTTATTGTGTTTTTGGGCATACTAATCCCTTTGTTCGAACGATTTTTTTAAATTAGCGGGATCTCACCAAGACAAGGATTGAATTTGCCGTAAGATATGAAAAAATTCGTCTTGATAGACATGATGGGTACTGAGTTTTAGCATCATGCGTCTTCCGCTGTGGATCAGTTTCCCGGCAATCTTGAAAAACCGAAGACGAATACTCTGTATCTGTAGGCCTTTGGCCTTTTCTGGGAAAGCTAGTGTACGCATAAAATTGTTGATGTTGTAGGAAAGCAAGCTGACCATCATGCGAACAGCATTCTCCAAGAAATGAGAACTGTCCGTCTTATCGAAGAAGAAACCATTCTTCGCTTCCTTGATGAAATTCTCCATGGTACCTCTCTTCCAATACGTTTGATAGACTTGTTCAGTCGAGACAGCATCGGATAGATTGGTGATAATGAACTCATGGTGAAAAATCAGTTCATCAGCTGCCCTTACGGAACGAATACAAACCCTACGGTCGTGCTTCCAAGTACCTGCTTGGTAGCGAATGGAGTAAAAATACTCTTCCTTCTGACTCCATTCGGTCTCATCCCCAACTTGAACAAACTCTTCCGCCATCTTGAATAAGCGGCGATTTCGCTTGAGTCGAATGACGTACTGATGCTCTTTTTCTTCACAGAGGTCATACAGTTCCGGCGATGCAAAGCCACTATCTGCGCGAACAAGAATGGTGCTGACTGGAACAGTCTGATTATAGTGTTCAAGAAGCGGATTCAAAAAATCGGCTGCTCCGGTTGAGCAGTAGGTGTTTCCGGAACGCAGTTCCGCCTTCAGAAAGTCTTTGGTCAGACCATCGAAGGCAACGAGCGGATGATAACCGGTTGTTTGATAATGTCTGTTGAAGGCCGTTTCTTCTTGGTTGCCGTAGGTGTCACTATAGGTGGAATCCAAATCCAATACCATTTCTGTTGCATTACGTTGTATGCGTACCTTATCCAGCATCGCTTGATTGAGTGCTTGGAGTTGCACAAGTGCATCGGGACTCTCACTGATGCGATCCCAAAAACGCGAAAGCGAAGGCTGTGAAGCCAATGTACTTTTCTCAAGCATCTGTTGGAAGAAAGGATCCTGGCGTAAGATGTTGGCAGATGCATCGGTATCATAGCCTGCAATTAATTGGAAAATCAGTTGTTCAAGGATGGTTTCATTCGAATGTGTAGGTGAGAGACGGGAGTCTTGAAAATGAAGCTCTTTCTCCATCAACTGTTCGAATCCGATTGAATGAAGGAATTCTTTAACCAAAATGAGACCAGCATCCGTGGAGAGATTACCTCCAGTATTTGTAACCGTCATTTTTTGATTGAATTTTAGAGTGTTTTCGTGTAAAGTTGCCATTGAGAGAACCCCTTTCTATGGTTGTTGGT
>MTKZ01005614.1_pt1 | contig 11066 bp, 10 predicted proteins | sample 1042781 | NCBI WGS metagenome assembly MTKZ01 (sample SAMN06212207, study PRJNA360539) | anaerobic digester metagenome | biome: Wastewater treatment plant; material: sludge; isolation source: anaerobic digester fed with sludge from wastewater treatment plant | place: Denmark: WWTP Viborg ...
ACGGTGTACCAGTTCAAATCTAAACGGCGTCCCAAGTCCACCATTGTCGCGGGATTCATATAACTCCAATAGGAGCTGCGCGGGCTTGCCACCCCGCTGGAAGCACGCCCCAGCTGCAAGGCGTCATTTCCCAGCAAAAACACCCCTTCCCCCGCATAAGCATGCCCGGTATAGAAGACCGCTGCCAGCAGGATAGCTGGGAACCATCTCCCAATCCGGACTTTTATGCCATGATCCATTCGGTATTTGGGCATGAATAAATATACTCCTGTAATGAAAATCAATCCGTATTGTGTAACATAAAGGTTTTGGTAAATTCAACCTCGATGGTTTTCAAATGAAATACATAATATTATTATATTACGCGAAAGAAACGTTTTTTTGATGACTACATCTGACAGGCGAAAACGCATCTGTCGATATAGTGAAGTTTCCTGACGCGTTTAGGTGTGGACTATTTTTATCCCGTTGTGCTTTCCCCGGACTGGAGATGGGACAGCCTTCCCTGTCCAGCGGGCGGCATTCCTAAAATAAAGCCCTCCCTACCATCAAAACCCGATTTGCGCCTTTCATTTATAAACCTTTCTTTCATAACAAGAGATTAATGAAGAACTTAACTCGGCCATTGCCTATTGGCATGATATGTGCTTGTTAATGGGTATGAACTCTCGGCTCATATATATCCTATACCTGTTAACCGCACCACTCCTGGCGGCGGTTGGAGGTGCCTCCACTCCATCGCTTGACGTTAGGGCGCAGAAGTACACTGTGGGCCCGGATGAATATTTTCCCGTAGAATACAGGGTTTTCTGGGAAGGCCCCCCCGGGGCATGTACCGTTTTACCGCCTTCTTTGCCGACACTGGACTGGGGAGAAGCGGCATTGCTCGAAGTAAAAACAAAAAGAACGGGCGACGTGAATGAGACCAGTATGGTGGTGGGTTTTCGCGCTTCCGAAGCGGGGACTTATGAAACGCCCGCACTGGATATTCGTGTACTGGAATTTACGGAAGAAAACACCCAGGCGCTTGCGGCCTTGCCGCCCGACCTTGCCGCGCGGGTGTTGTCCGGCGAGCCTGTAACGGTGAAAGTAAAGACTTCCGGCGCGTATTTACTGGCGGCCATTCTGGTGCTATCAGCGTTGCTGGGCGCGGGCCTCGTTCTTGTACTGCGTCGGCGTCGGCGCTCCCGGAGAAACCCCGGCAAGGCGGAACCGAGTTTTGAAGAAGAAAGCCGCGCGCTGCTTCATGAAGCGCGCCGTCACCGTCTTGACGGTGATTTTTACGCATTTTACCTTACACTGCGCCGGGCCTGTGACCTGGCCGCGCACGCCTCGGGACAGCCCGATGACCGGTTATGCGCTCTGTTGGACCAGCGCATCAAAGATACCGGTTATCGCGGGCAACGCCCTTCAGAGGATGACCTCGAAGGAGATTTTAAAGACGTGGAGCACTGTCTGGCGCAATCGGTCCGGCGCCCGTAACAAGGAGATTATCGTTTATGGCTATCAATGTGGAAGCGGTAAGGCGCAGCGTCGAGCAACATGCCCCCATCGTCAACCGCCTTCGGGAACAAATCGGCCGCGTCATCGTGGGGCAGCATTATATGGTGGACCGTCTGCTGACCGCCATCCTCGCCAACGGACACGTGCTGATAGAGGGCGTGCCGGGCCTGGCGAAGACGACGGCGGTGACCACCCTGGCCCAGGCGATGGATTGCACGTTCAAACGCGTTCAGTTCACCCCGGACCTGCTGCCGGCGGATCTCATCGGCACACTGGTGTACACGCCAAAAACCGGGGAGTTTGTGACAAAAAAAGGGCCCATTTTCGGGAACATCATCCTGGCGGATGAAATCAATCGCGCCCCGGCCAAGGTACAGAGTGCCCTGCTTGAAGCGATGCAGGAGCACCAGGTGACCCTAGGTGAAAACACGTTTCGGCTTGAAGATCCGTTCATGGTACTGGCCACGCAGAACCCCATAGAACAGGAAGGCACCTATCCCCTGCCGGAGGCGCAGGTGGACCGGTTCATGCTTAAATTGAAGGTGACCTACCCCAGCCGCGCAGAGGAGCGCCAGATCATGGACCGGGTCGACCTGCTGCACGAGCGGCACGTGGAACCTGTGGTATCCCGGGAACAACTACTGCAGGCGCGTGAAGTGGTGAATCAGATCTACGTGGATGACAAGGCCAAGAATTATATTGTGGACCTGGTCTATGCCACGCGGGAACCGGAGACTTTCGGCCTGTCCATAAAAGAACTCATTGAATACGGCGCTTCGCCCCGCGCAACGATCTACCTGCAGCAGGCAGCGCGGGCCATGGCATTTCTGCAGGGTGAAGGCAACGTGTTTCCCAACGATGTGAAGCAGGTGGCCATGGATGTTTTGCGTCACCGTGTCAAAATATCCTACGAGGCGGAGGCGGAAAATATGACGAGCGAAGACATTATCCGCAAAATTCTGGACAGTGTGCCCGTTCCCTGAGTGTGCGTCGAAGATTTCATGGTCATAATGAAGGATTACAGGACATGATCCCGCAGGAGGTCATACAAAAGATACGGCGGATTCACATTCGGACCCGCCGGATGGTCAACGAAATTCTTGCCGGCCAGTACGAAAGCGTATTTAAAGGGCAGGGCATGGAATTTCGTGAAGTGCGCGCGTACGTACCGGGCGACGACATTCGCAGTATTGATTGGAACGTGACCGCGCGCACCGGGGAACCTCATGTAAAAGTCATGGCCGAAGAGCGGGAACAGACCGTGGTCCTAATGGTGGACATGAGCGGTTCGGGCCATTTCGGCAGCGTATCCCGGTTCAAAAATGAGTTGGCGGCGGAATTATGCGCCGTGCTGGCCTTTTCGGCCATCAAGAACAACGACAAAGTGGGCCTTATCATTTTCACGGATGAGATTGAATTGTATGTGCCGCCCCAGAAAGGCAGCAAACACGTGCTTCGCGTCATCCGGGAAGTGCTGTATTTCAATCCCAAAAGCCGCGGCACGGACATTCCGAAGGCTCTCGGCTACCTCAACGGCGTCATCCACCGCAAGGCGGTAGTATTCCTCGTCTCCGATTTCATGGCGAAAGGCTATGAGAAAGACCTGCGTGTCGCCGGACGCCGTCATGACCTCATCGCCGTTACCATTACCGATCCCAGGGAACTGACATTACCTTCCGTCGGCCGTATTGCGGTCCGCGATGCTGAAACAGGCAACGAAAGTTTGATAAACACCAATGACAGCCGCCTCAGGACCGCCTACGAACGGGAAGCCGAGGAACATATCCGGCGGCGGAATGAAATTCTGCGCCGCAACCGGGTGGATGTCATGCACGCCTCCACTGACAAACTCTATGTGGATGAACTATACCGTTTCTTCAAGATGCGGGAGCGGCGCCTGTCCGGAAGGGCAGCCCTATGACGCGGTGTTGCGCATACATTCTGTTTGGCGCCGCCTGTCTTCTGGCCGCGTCCGGGACCGGGGCCGAGCCCCCCCGGCTCGAAGCCGTGCTCTCTCCGCCGGAAACACCCTATCATCGCTCTGTTCTTTACGCGGTCACTGTGGAGGCTTCCCCGGAAACCCGCTACGAATTTCCGGAACTGTCCTCGGCGGACAAAACGATAGAGGTCCGCAAAGCGGAATTGATAAGCGCCCCCGTAAGCGAAGGCACGCTGCGCCGAACACAATACTACCGGATAAATCCGATTTCTCCGGGGCTGTACCGGGTACCGCCCCTGTCCATTTCCTGGCAGGAAGGCAGCGAGAGGGGTGTGTTGGACGCACCATCCGTCGCATTCACCGCACGAGAACTCACCGAGGCGGAAGCCGAGGCGGCGGCACGGTTTGCGGGAATCACCGCGCCAGACGCCCTGCTGCCTGAAAAAGGATTTTCCTGGCCTGCCATGGCGGGGGGCGCGGCCACGGCCATGGCGGCGGTGGCGATTCTGTTTGCGCTCCGGCACTATCGCCGCCAACAGGCGGGTCCCGTTACGCCGCCTCCGCCCGCCTGGGAAACCGCCCTAAACCGGTTGCGCGAGCTGCAGCAGCGCGACTTACCCGGTTCGGGGAAGCTTGAACTGTATTATGTTGACCTGTCTTCCATCGTGCGTTATTACATAGAAGACCGTTTCCAGATTCAGGCGCCGGAACAAACCACGCCGGAATTCCTGGAGGCGGCCGCCGCCCGAGGCGTGTTCTCTGAAGCGCAGGAAGAATTCCTCACCCTCTTCCTGCGCCAATGCGACCGTATTAAGTTCGCAAAACTGGAACCCGATGTGGAAGGGGCCCGGGAACATTTCAAACAGGTGCGGCTTTTTGTCAAGGATACCATTCCGGCCGATGTGGAAATGGAAATGGTGGAGTCGGCGGCATGAACAAGTTGGGGCACATATTTTTATTTGACGACCTGGCGCACCCGTACTTCCTGGCGTTGTCCCTGCCCATACTGCTGGTTTTGCTGCTGGAACTGCTCGGCCGGCCGCCGGGCGCCGTCACCCTGTCCACGGAAAACGTGCTGGCAGGCTTGCGTGACCGGCGTATCGACTGGAAAAGACGCCTCCCGGCGGTGTTGCGCGCCCTGGGCCTGCTATTGCTTTGCGTAGCCCTGGCGGGCCCCCTTCGTGGTTTTCATGTGCGCAAAGACCGTGCCGGTGTCATCGACATCATGCTCTGCCTGGACGTGTCCGGCAGCATGCAGCAGCCGGATTTCACTATCAACGGCCACCCCCACGACCGGCTTTATGTGGCGCGTGAAGCGGCGCGCAATTTTGTGAACAGCCGCCGCGAGACCCGTGAAGGCCGCTACGGGCTGGACCGCATCGGGTTGATACTATTTTCGGGACTGGCATGGACCCAGTGCCCCCTGACGCTGGATTATGACATCCTGGAACGGGAGATTGACGGCGCGTCCATCGCGCCCGAGCGAAAGCAGGGAACGGCCATCGGTTCCACCCTGGGCCTTGCGGTACGGCGCCTAAAGACCTCGGAGGCCAAATCCAAGGTGGTCATATTGCTTACGGACGGCGTGAACAACCGGGGTGAACTCGACCCGGTTACGGCTGCCCGCCTTGCGAAAGAATACGGGATCCGCGTGTATACCATCGGCGCCGGTTCCACCGAGGAAGTGGTGATCCAACAGGGGCTTTTCCCGGTTCGCACCGAGGCCATTGACGAAAAAGTACTCAGACAGATGGCGGATACCACGGGCGGCCGCTACTACCTGGCGACCGATACGGAATCCCTTATGAAGGCCTATGACGAAATTAGTGCTCTGGAAACGACTGAAATCGACATCGGCGATTATTATGAAGCGAACGAGGCATTCATGTCTTACCTTGTTCTTGGTGCGTTGCTGGTACTGGCATCCGTCTTTTCACGGCGGCTTTGGTTCGAGGTGCTGCCATGAAGAGAACCCGAACACGAGAAACATGGATCATAAAATGTGCGTCTATCAGGGATGATCAGACCGATTCGACTAATCTTTCTGCTCACACCGATCGTACCAACATTAAGGTATTGGAGTAATAACCGGAAATGCAATTTGCTTTTCCCATAGCGCAAACACCCTTGTGGGCGGCGGTTGCGGCCGGCGCCCTGGCCGGGGCGTTTCTGTTGTTGCGCCTCCTTGAACGCCGCCATGAAGGGCGTCTCCACGTGTTTGTGGAGGCGTCACTGGTTGGGCGCCTGATGCCCGCGTATACGTTGCGTGCGCGGCGTCCCCTGTTCTGGCTGACCCTGGCGGGCGTCCTGTTTCTCCTCCTGGCTGCGGCGCAGCCCCACTGGGGTAAAAAATGGACACCCATTACAAAAACCAGCCGGGATATCCTGGTGCTGCTCGACGTATCCTGCAGCATGACCGCGCAGAACCCGCCGCCGACGCGCCTGGACCGGGCACGGCAGAAAATTGAATCCCTGCTCGAGAAATGCCCTGCAGACCGCTTCGGCCTCATCGTGTTTTCCGGGGAAGCGGCCTGTATGTGTCCGCTCACTCTCGACCAGGGTTATTTCCGGTCTATTTTGGACGCAGTCAACGCTGACACATTGAGCATGGAGGGGTCCGACCTCGCGTCGGCCCTTCTGGAGGCGCACGACGCTTTCGAGGCGGATGCCCAGCGTTTTGGCGGCAGTGAAAATAACAACCGGATTGTATTGGTCCTCTCGGACGGCGAAGAAACCGCCAGCGATGCCGTGGAGACCGCCAAAAAAATCGGCACCCTGGGTTCGATCTATACGCTGGGGATCGGGGATCCCCAAGGTGTCGTCATCGAATTTCCCGAATGGATGCGCCAATACGTGCGCATGCCGGACGAGAAACTGACCCATATTTCCAAATTGGATGAGGAAACTTTGACCAAGATTGCCATAGCCGGCAACGGCGCCTATGTGCGCATAACCCCGGACAACGCCGACATTAATTTCATCCATGGTGAATTTGAAAACGTGCACGGAAAGACGGCATCGGATACGATGCGTTTCCGCTTGGTAAACCGGTATCGCTGGCCGCTCGTGGCGGCATGGGTATGTTTTGCCGCAGAGGGACTCTGGCTGGGCTTGTTACCCTGGATACGCCGGAGGCGTCTAAAACGCATGGAGGTTCCCGCCCATGCCTAAACGCGTTGCGACCCTAACACTTGTTCTGGCTGTTTACGGTTTGTGCTTTTATAGCGGCGCCGCTTCCGTTGAACAGGGGCTTCGGGATGCCCGGCAATTATTGGACAAAGGTGATCCGGACGGTGCGATAAGCCTCTTGAAAGAGGCCCAGGTCGATTCTCCGGCGGCCTCCGAACTTCGGTTCGGCATTGCCTGTGCCCTGTTTGTGAAGGGCGAGCATCTCCTGAAATCCGGGGCTGCAGAAGAATCGAAAACGGCGTTTGCGGAGGCCCGGTCCCTGTTTGAGAGCCTTGAAAAGGACCCGCAGGAACGGATTGCCCGAGAGGCGGCGTTCAACCGCGCCACGGTCATCGCCCGGCAAGCGCTGGAAATCGCCAATGGCGACGATTACGCCGCCGGGGTAGCCGCGCTGCGCGACGCCGTTCAGGCCTATGAAACGGCGGTTACCCGTTATCCGGACCATCCCGAGATACGGCAGAACCTGGACCATGTCCAGTTCAGGTTGAAGCAACTACTACAGAACCCGCCTCCGGAACAGGAGAAACCCGAGGAACAGCCTCCCATACTCTCGCGCTTCGGCCAGGCCGCGACCGATATTCCCGGCGCACAAACGCAAATTGAAGAGAACACAGCCGTATTGATTCCCCCGGAGAAACAAGAGCCGCAGCCATGAACAGCAGAATCCTCCATAGCGCCCTCCTGTGGCTGATTGCCCTGTCTGCGACGGCCCAACTGCCCGAACCGGCCCCGCAACCGCAAGGGCAACCCGTCGCCCCGGAACCGGCGCCTTCTTCCCAAACGGTGGTCTTACCTCCCTCACCCCCGGGGCAGACGGTATCCCCGCAGACACTGGTGCTGCCGCCTTCCAATGCGCCCCTGGTTCAGGCGCCGCCGCAGGCAGGCCAACTTCAAGCGCCCCAAGGCGTTCCGGTACCGAAGGCCCCGGACCAAGCGCCGCCGCCGCCGCCCCTGGGCCGCATGTATGCCATGCGCGCTTCCGGTGCCGTGCCGCTGAAGTTGAACCTGGATGAAAAGCTGAAGCCGGTCGCCGCAGCCCTTGAGACGCTGCCGTTTACCACCTATGAATCCATTTCTATCAACGAAAATCCCCTTCCCTGGAGCCAGGAGACACTGTTCCCGATTAATGCCCTGTATGCGATGCATGTCACCGCTCTTGCCCCCGAGGCGGACGGCGCCATCGCCCTGCGTACTCGGGTGGAAATGCTGCAGGGCGAGACCTTTGTCAACGCCATCAAGGCCGATGCGCATGCCGTTCCCAACCAGGCCCTGCTGTTTCGCGGCATGCCGCTAGGCGAGGATGAGCTGGTACTGGTATTGCTGGTGTCCACACCTTCAAACCAACAGAATGAAGGCGGCCCTTCGGAGGAGGATTCATCACCGTCAGAAGGGGAACAGGCGGAGGGAGAAACCGCCCAACCGGAACCGGATAGCCAGGAAGAAAAGAATACGGAGACACAGGAGGGAGAAAACGCGGACGCGCAACAGCCTGAGGCTTCCGAACAGGATGAAGGCGAAACGGAAGCGCCTGAAGGAGTTCAAAATCTCGAGGCACTGTTGGAATCGCTCGATGATATCGACCGACGCGAACAGGTGGAAGAGCGCAACCGACGCGACCGTATCGACTTCAAGGGAGACTGGTGGTGAAGCACGGAAGCCGCTTATTATTACTCGCCTGGCTTGCCGCCTGTGCGGCGCACGCCCAGGAACCGGTCACTGCATCCGTGTCCGCCACGCGTGCCGCAGCGGGTGAGATTTTTTATATTACCCTTCATGCCAACGGAAGCGACGTTAAGGAACCGGACCTCGGTCCGGTCGTGGCGGCGGGAGTGCAATTGGGTTCTCCTTCCGTTCAATCTTCAACCAGCATACAGTACGTTAACGGAAAGAGTTCTGTGATACAGTCTCGCGCGTGGCGTTATCCCGCATCGGTGGCACAAGAGGGCACGGTTACCATACCACGTATTTCAATAACGGTGGACGGCCGGGAATATTTCACACAGCCCATGACGATCGAGATTTCGCGTGTCGCAGACACTCCTGTCCCTGTCCCGGGCAAAGGCGACAAACTATCGGTGGAGGAGATGGCTTTTGTCCGTGCCGTCACGGACAAAACCAGCGTATACCAGGGCGAGCCACTGACGTTGCGCCTGCAGATTTATCAACTGAACACCGGCTATATCAGTATAACCGGACCACGTTCCCTGCCCATGCCCGACACGGAGGGATTTTATCCCGGCCCGGAATGGCAGAACACGAGGACGGAAAACTATAATGACCATGAGTATGAAGTTACCGAGTTCGGCCGCATTTTGTACCCGGCGATGCCCGGGGAATTGAAGATCGGCGCCTGGAACTGGCAGGGAATGGTCCGCTGGCACGATGCCTGGCGGCGTGTTCAATCCGCCGCGCGTATGTTTACAACACCTGAAATAGCCATTACCGTGATGTCATTGCCGGAACAGCCGGAAGGGTTTAGCGGTGCGGTGGGTAAATTCCGTTTCACGGCGCAACTTGCCCAGACCACGCTGACCCAGGGCACTCCTGTCCGCCTTACCTTTACGGTGTCGGGAGAAGGCAATCCCAATACTATCAGCGCGCCGCACCTGCCGGACCTCACCTGGGCGCATATGTCCGGGCCTGAAACCGAAACGCAGCAGGAAGAGCAGTCTACAGAGGTTACCAAGACCTTCAGTTACCTCTTGACTCCCTTGGAAGCCGGCGCCCACACCATACCTTCCGTACCCTTTATTTTCTTTGCCCCTGTCATCAAGAACTATAAGACTGAACAATCACCGGAATATCAGGTTACTGTGAACGCGGCGGACGGCGGAAACACCCTGGTCGCCGTCGGCGGTTCGGCAGATGCCCAGCGCAGCCAGATCCAGGTCTTTGAAGAGAAAATCCTTCCCATTATCACCGAGGGGAACGCCCTTTTATCCAAGTCCAACGCGAACAGCACCCGGTTGTCAACCTTGGCACTACTCAGTCCCATGCTGCCTCTGCTCACTTTCGTGGTCCTGGCCGTGTGGCTGTCCTGGCGGGGACGTCTGTCGCGGGACCAGGGCTATGCGCGCCGCTTTTACGCGAAAAATAAATGCCTGAAAGCGCTTAAAGCCGCCCAAGCATCGGGGGAACCCTCCGAAAATCTGGATGTGCTGTTGAAAGTGTTTATCGCGGACATGTTGAATATCAATGAAGCGGGGTTGACCTCTTCAGATGTGGAGAGTTTGTTGAAGGAACGGAAGGTCGCGGAGGACAGTATCGCCATGACCGCCCAGGTGCTGCGCGCCTGTGAGCGTGCCCGGTATGCGGGCAGGAGCGCCGGCCCGGAAGAAGCGGAAGCCCTGTGCACCGCCACGGAAAACGTGGTGGAACAGTTGCATGCCGCCCTGCAGGAGAAACGATCATGATTACCGCGTTCCTGATAACGATAAGCGCTTTGAGCGCCTCCGGTGACGAGGCACGCCTCTTTGAAGAGGCCAACACCGCCTACAGCCAGGGCAACTATGAAGAAGCGGCCGGAAAATATTCCGAACTGAACCTTATGCACAACATCCACAGTCCTGCCCTGCTGTACAATCTCGGAAACGCTTATTACATGCAGGGACAACTGGGCAAGGCGGTCCTGCATTATGAAGCGGCGTTAACCAAAGATCCCGGATTCGAAGCCGCACGTAAGAATCTGGAGCAGGCACTTGGCGAAACCAAACGCAGCCTGCCCGTGCCGGACATCCGCCAGGTCAGCACCAACCCGCTGGTTCGGTACTATCCGTTATCTCCGCTGCAAAGCCTCCTGGCGGCCCATGTCGGCCTGTTCGCCGCCCTGCTGCTGTTGCTGGCGCGGCAATGGCGCGACCTGCCGAAGTATGCCTGGGCCATGCGCCTGTGCCTTGTCATAGCCTGTATTCTTTACGTGCTTGCCCTGACGGGTGACCTGGCATCCCGGTCCGCCCCCAAACTTGCCGTTGCCCAGGCGGAGGAAGTCCCGGTCTATTTCAGCATGAATGAATCAGAACCGCCCCGGTTTTTGTTATATGAAGGGGACCGGGTTCTGGCGGAGCGCGTTGAAGACGGCTGGGTATGCCTGTACGCGCACGGCGGCGAACGTGGCTGGGCGAAAAAGGATGCCCTTGGCCTTGTGGAACATGAGATCTGGTAGCATGCGCAGTGCCGTCAATCCGGCACAGGAAGGCGCTGGAATCTATTAATATGAACGGTTGCATGACAGCACAAACACTCGGTATGGACGCCCTGGTTCACCTGGCGCGAACGGATCGTGACGCTTTTCTGGCCGCAGGGCGCGTCACTTGCCTGCTGGCGGTGCGCAATCATGTCGCCGAACGGCGCGCGGGCATCCGGGCCGGTCACGAAGCGGGAGAGTCGGGCGCCACCACGTTGCGCCTGTTAACCGACTTGTGTGATGAAACGGTTC
>MTKZ01005447.1_pt2 | contig 11065 bp, 14 predicted proteins | sample 1042781 | NCBI WGS metagenome assembly MTKZ01 (sample SAMN06212207, study PRJNA360539) | anaerobic digester metagenome | biome: Wastewater treatment plant; material: sludge; isolation source: anaerobic digester fed with sludge from wastewater treatment plant | place: Denmark: WWTP Viborg ...
TTATCCTTGCTCCTTGATCCTCTCCCATCTGCCCTGTCAGGTCTGAAAGCGAAAACTTATTAAAAGGCAGGAAGGATACACCCAGAACAACCACAACAATCATGGATATAAAGTGATAAACCAGGGCAAAGGAAAAGGCCTCCGGTTTGGCAATGCCGAAAAGTCCTAATCCCAGGATACAGGCATAATGCCAGTTGCCGATAAATCCCGGTGCGGTGGGAATCGCGATTCCCGCGATAAGAATGACCATGATAACGAAGGCCGCCAGAAGCGGCAGGTCAAAACCGAAAGCCAGGAACAGGGAATAAATCACTGCGGCATCCACAACCCAGACCACCATGGACAAAAAAAACAAATACAGAAGTCTTTTGACATCGGTGATGACTTGAAAGCCGTCAATGAAATGGTGGATGACGCTCATGATTTTTTGCGACAGTCTGCCGGGTAGAAGCTGCAGAACATGGTCGATGATTTTTACGGCGGCTTCTCTCCGCCAGACCAATCCGATGATGAAGGCGATGATGAGCATGGTGATTGCGAAAAACAAAATACCGGATTTAATCATCCAGGAAGGCAAGTCCTGCAGAATGAGTACAGCAATCGTGATGGTCAGCACTGAAAGACTGTCCAGCACTCTTTCCACAACGATTGTGCCGAATGCTGATGACATTTTTATAGAACTTTTTTTTGAAATCAGAAAGGGCCTGGCCAGTTCACCGATTCTGGCGGGAATCGCGACAATGGCAAGAAAACCTACGCTGGTTACGGAAAAAAGAGTCAGCTGATCGATCTTTTCCATCGGCTGAAGGATCACTCCCCAGCGGTAAGATCGCAATGCCTGCATAAGAATAATAAAAAAAAGAGACACGGCCGCATAGCCAAGATCGACTTTCTTCAAATGAGAAAGGGTTTCATTGAAATCGATCCCCCGGACCGAAAAGTAGATCAGGACGATGCCGAGCACGATGCCGAAAATGAGTTTTTTATTCATGTGGATGCCGGGCCGGTCCTTATTGTAATCGGGGTAAATCAGCTTTTGGACAGGTTTTCGGCAATTTTGTCATGGAGAAGCTGGGAAGACATTTTATTGCCAACCAGCCCTACTCGAATACCCACTGAGGTTTGATTTTTTGACCGATAGGTAATATCAAACTTGACCTTTTCACCATTGATGATTGCCGTGATCTTGCCCTGTGCAATTTCTTTTACGGGCTGAACTTCCGTACCATGCATATCAGCGACTGTTTTTTCGCACGCGCTCCACACCTGGTCGAATGAAGCAAAGTAATCCGTCTTCAGTTCTTCGTTTACCCAAAAATAAGTTCCCGTGCCTGCGCCGATTGCTGCACCTCCGATGAGCACGGCCGTGGCACAACCTGATAAAAGAAAAAGAATGAATATACAGACAATGAGACGATATTTATGATGTTTCATATTTATCCCTCCGGATCATTCTAGTGAATCGTATTAAACATATTGTGGCATGGATTGCAACTTTATATTGCGTGGAATGTTACGGGTTGAGCTTTTCAAACTCCCTCAATAAGTCTTCCTGCTTTCTCGATAAATCAGTCGGAATTTCCACATAAACTTCAATGATCTGATCTCCGCGTCCATAGCCCTGCAAATGAGGGATGCCTTTGCCTTTGAGACGGAAAGTCCGGCCGTTTTGTGTGCCTCTGGGAATTTTAATTTTTTCGGTATCTTTTAAAGTTGGCACTTCAATGGTTGCACCGAGTGCAGCCTGGACGAAGGATATGGGAACCCGGCAGATAATATCGTCTTCGGAGCGCACAAAAAAATCATGTTCTTCAACCTGTAAAAAAACATACAAATCACCGCTGGGGCCGCCCTGTTCGCCGGATTCGCCTTCACCGCGCAGACGCATCCGGGAGCCTGTTTCGACGCCGGCGGGTATTTTCAGCTCAACGGATTTTCGCTGTTTTTCTTTTCCCGTTCCCCTGCATTCATGGCAGGGTTTGGCAATGAATTTCCCCTGTCCGTGACAATGGGGGCAGGTGGAACTGATGGTGAAAAAACCGCTTGATTGAAGCACCTGGCCTCTGCCTTGACAGGTCGGGCAGGTTGTGGGCGAGGTTCCGGCAGCGGCTCCCGTTCCCTGGCAGGAATGGCAGGTTTGGAATTTCTCCAGTTCAATAGTTTTGGTGATCCCGAACGCAGCATCAAGGAAAGATATTTTTAAATCATAGCGTAAATCAGCACCGGCCCTTGCTGCCTGCCTCGTTCTGCCGCGTCTCCGCGTGTGGCCAAATCCGAAGACATCTTCAAAAATGTCTCCAAAATTGGAGAAGACATCGTCAAAACCGCTGAAGCCCTGAAATCCCGTATTGTTTAGACCGGCATGGCCGTAGTGGTCGTAAATTTCTCTTTTTTGTCTGTCGCTTAACACTTCATAGGCTTCGGCGGCTTCCTTGAATCGTTCCTCCGCTTTTTTGTCTCCCGGATTCTTATCGGGATGACACTGCATGGCGATTTTCCTGTAATTTCTTTTCAGTTCTTCATCGGATGCCGTTTTGGAAACGCCCAGAATTTCGTAGTAATCCCTCTTGGTCATGCGCTTTTTTTCATTCCTCCGATTTCATCTTTGTGGCAAGCGCGTTTAGCAATTCTGTGTTATTGGTTTTCTCCAAGGCCTTTTTTGCAAAGGAGAATTTCTTGAGCTCCACAGCCCTGCCGGCAATATCTTCCCAGTCAGCGGACCGAAGTTCAGCGCCCTGTGCTTTGGCCGCGCCGTGAAAAAGAAACGCATCGCCATTTTTAAAGGCGATTTCCCTAATTTTCTTCAATCCTTCCTGATGCCCGGCCCTGGCATAAAATTCCAGAGCATCGGAAAGGGCTCCCGCCTCAAAAAACAGATCACCGTAATGGATCAGCGTTGTGGCGGGTGTCTTATCTATGTATAATATTTTTTGTTTTAGTCGGTAATCCGGCAGTTTTCCTTTGCTCAAGGAGTTCCTCCAAAAAATGAAGCCGTGCGGATAAACACGGCGTAATGTAATAACGGTTTGATTTTTGTCAATGGCAGAAAAATATTATTTTACCAGCCGCGAGAATGCCTCCTCGTATTTTGCCCTGGTTTTTTCGATAATGTCCTGAGGCAATGAGGGTGCCGGAGGTTTCTGATTCCAGTGAATAGAAAGAAGATAATCACGAAGAAACTGCTTGTCGTAGCTTTTTTGTGGCCGGCCTTCTTCATAATCATCAGCCGGCCAGAATCGCGAGGAGTCCGGAGTCAGCAACTCGTCAATCAGAATCAGCTCATCACCGATCAGGCCGAACTCCATTTTTGTGTCGGCAATAATAATGCCTGCTTTTAATGCAATGGATGCGGCTCGTTCATAAATGGCGATGGATTTTTCCATGATTCTGGCGGTGAGCTCGGCGCCAATGAGATCTTCCATTTCGGAATGGGTGATGGGCGCATCGTGCTCTCCATGAGGCGCCTTAGTAGTCGGCGTGAAAAGGGGTTGCGGAAGTTTGCATGATTCTTTCAAGCCTTCCGGCAGTTTGATTCCGGAAACAGACTGGCAGCGGCGGTATTCGTTCCATCCGGAACCGGAAAGATATCCCCGCGCGATGCATTCCACGGGAAGTGGTGTTGCATCTTTTACCAGCATGCTGCGTCCTTTGAGATCCTCCAGGTATGTTGCGCATTCGTGGGGAAAATCAACGGCTTCAGCGGAAATAATATGGTTGTTGATAATATCTTTCATCTGTTTGAACCAGAAGACAGACATCTGGTTCAAAATGATGCCTTTGCCTGGAATGGGATCTGACATGATGACGTCGAATGCGGAAATCCTGTCAGTGGCTACCAGCAGAAGAGCATCCTTTACGGTATAGAGGTCACGCACTTTTCCACGCTTGATCAGTTTTAGTTTGGGGAACTCCGTGCGGAAAATACTTTTTGTCATGTTCTCACACTCCTTTATCGAATGGAAGGGTTGTATTTTTTTTCATGACCGATCGTGGACGTTGGCGTCCTTCCGTAATTATGGCCGGGCATAACTCTGGTCTCGTCCGGTAGCGTGAAAAGCCTGTCCTGAATGGCGTTGTATAGCGCCTGCCAGGAACCTCCCGGCAGATCCGTGCGGCCGACGGCCTCCACAAAGAGAGTGTCACCCGTAAAGACATAACCGGGCGTATAAAGACATATCCCGCCTGGAGAATGGCCGGGGGTATGGATGACTTTCAATTCCACATTGCCCACAGAAATGATCTGACCGTCCTGAACCAGAAGATCAGGAGGGGGCGATTGTTTCGCGCCGAACATACGAAGCATGGCTTGCGGCGTGGAAGTAAGCATTACAGCATCGTCCTGATGTACAATGATTTTTGCCCCGGTCAGTTTTTTCATGTCGGCATTGCCTCCGATATGATCCACATGACCGTGTGTGTTGACAATGTAGTTGATCCGTAAACCATTTTTTGCTGCCAAGGCGATAAGATCATGGACATTGTCGGCCGGGTCGATGACCAGCGCATCTCCGGTGATGGAATCCCCGACGAGATACGCGAAAACAGCCATCTGGCCTACCTGTATTTGCTGAACAAACATGACCGCTCCTTTAAAAATATGGAATGACCACTAGCATTATTTTGTCTGATTCGTCAATTTAAATCCTGCGTTTTAAAAGAGAGCAGAAGAAACCATCCATGAAATGGCGGTGTGGGTAAGTCCTTAAAAAACCTCGACTATCCATTAGTGGTTCAAAAAAGTCAGTTGATGGATGAATGACGGAAAAATCCGGATGAGCCTTTAAAAAGTGTCCGATCACTTCTTCATTTTCACAAGACAGCACGGAGCAGGTGCAATAAATCAGATGACCTCCCTTTTTCACGGTATCTGAAGCATTGTGCAATATGGATTTCTGGTTTTTCGTAAATTCATTGAGATCAGAAGCCTTAAGCCTCCACTTGATTTCCGGATTGCGTCGCAGTGTGCCGGTTCCCGAACAGGGCGCATCCACCAGCACATGATCAAATCTCCGGGAATATTCAACGGGCAGCCGGTGCTTCAGGTCGGCCTGCACGGGCTCGATGATCGAAACACCCATTCTTGCAGCCTCTTTTGTTAATTGTGTGATTTTTCCCCGATCGCGATCCAGAGCCGTGATCCTTCCGCAATTATTCATCATGGCGGCCAGATGCATGGTTTTACCGCCGGTTCCCGAACAGGCATCTAAAACATTTTCGTTTCTTTCGGGGGCCACCAGGCAGGAAACCAGCTGCGCCGCCTCGTCCTGCAACCGTAAAAGGCCTTCATGAAAAAAAATCGTTTTTTGGATGGGCATGGGAGAATCGGATAGGTTGATGCCATAGGGTGAAAACCTGGTTTTGATACAACTGAACTTATCGGCATTGAGCTTTTCCAATAGCTCGTCTCTTGAGATTTTCATGTTGTTGGTGCGGACAGTCATTGGTGGTAATTCATTATTGGCGCGACAAAGAGCAAGGGTCTCTTCTTTCCCGTAAACATTCAGCCATAAGTCAACCAGCCATAAAGGGTGAGAGTGAAATGCGGCGATGTGGAGAGCGGAATTTTCATCCAAAGAGGGGAAAAAAGTTTTATCCGGGCTGCGCAGGTAGCTTCTCAATAGGGCGTTGGTCAATGCGGCTGCGGCCGGAGTGGTATCTTTTGCGATTTTGACTGCTTCATTCACGGCGGCGAAAGCCGGAAGACGTTCGCTGAATTTGAGCTGATACAGCCCGGTGCGCAGAATGTTTTTGACGCTTTCCTGCATCCCGGCATAATCTCCGCGATAAAGCTGCGCAAGGATCCAGTCCAGATGCCCACGCATGCGCAAAACGCCGTAAACCAGATGCGTGAGGAGCCGTCCGTCTGCCGTTCCGGAAAGATTCTTCCGGTCGAGTTGCGTATCAATCAAATTTCCGGCAAAGGATTCATTTTGTGAAACCGAATTTAAAATATCAACGGCCTGACGGCGGATTGTTTTCTTCATGATTTTGTACGAATGACCACGGGACTTGCTTTGTCCGGATATTTCCCTTTAACGGTACCGTAAAACGCGCCTATCTTCTCCATATCCCGTTCGAGATCGTTGCTGGGATAGATCAACGGACCCGCTCCACCTGTTTTGGTTGAATAATCGAGGAAAGCCAGCTGAACAGGAACATGGGCATTTTCGGCAATATGGTAAAATCCTGATTTCCATCCCTTTGCCTTGTGACGGGTGCCCTCGGGGGCAATGGCAAGAATGAATTTTTCGTTTTTATTGAATAGGTCTGTCATTTGCTCCACGGTGCGGCTTTTTGAGCCTCGATCAACGGGGATCCCTCCCATCCATTTCATCAGCAGTCCAAAAGGCATTCGGAATAATTCTTTTTTTGCAATGAAGCGGGGATCCAGCCTGAATGCAAAAGCGAGAATGGCACCATAAAACACGTCCCAGGCTGATGTATGCGGCGCAACGATTACAACAAATTTTTTCTCATCGGGAAGCCGTCCCGCTTTTTTCCATCCCAGTATTTTTATAAAAAAAAGGGATATCCCAAGCATTAAATGCTTTAAAACCGGTGTATTGAAAATTGTATGACGCATCAGGCGAGTCTCCTGGCAAACCGATTTGTTTTATTAAAAAACACAGGTAAAAAAACAGCGAATCGTTTTTTATTTTTCTTTATTTTGAGGTTATAGTGCCTAAAATACTGCCCGGAGCCAGCCGATATCCCCGGAGAAATTCTACCATCAGCATTCTTTTTTTCCCGGCCAGCTGTATGTCTTTCAAAATGACGTGGCCATCAGAGACTGCAACAGGCAAGCCGTCGGTGACCGCGTTGCCGATGGTTCCGGGAGGCTGATCCGTCGGGCCCGGTTCAGCTGCCGCGGCATAAATTTTCAAAAGCTGTCCATCCAAGTAAGTATATGCCGCCGGGGAGGGGCACAGACCGCGGATCAGATTGACAACATGGACAGCACTTTTCTGCCAGTTAATCTTGCATGTTTCCCTGGTCAGGCGGGGAGCAAACGTCACACCGGATGGATCCTGCCGGCGTCTGTGGGCTTTGCCCGATACAACCTGTGCGATGGTTTTCATGAGCAGTGCTGCGCCGTTTTTTGCCAGGCGGTCATGAAGCTGCCCGTATGTTTCCTCCTCGCCCAGCAGGGTTTCTTCCTGGGCCAGGATATCGCCGGAGTCCATGCCTTCATCCATCAGCATAATGGTCACTCCGGTTTTTTTTTCACCGCGGATGATGCTCCAGTTCAAAGGGGCCGCGCCACGGTATTTAGGAAGCAGAGAAGGGTGGATGTTCAGGCATCCAAGAGGGGGGAAGTCGATAATCATTTTGGGCAGAATCTGGCCAAAAGCCGCCACAACCACCATGTCGGGCTTGAGTGAATAAAATTTTTCGAGAAAAGAAGGATCTTTTACGGTTTGCGGTTGCAGAACAGGCACACCGGATTTTTGGGCCAGAAGTTTCACAGGAGGAGCGGCTTCCTTTTGCCCCCTTCCCACCGGACGATCCGGTTGTGTAACAGCGGCGATGACCGGTAAGGAACCGGCAAGAAGTGTGTCCAGGGCCGGCAGGGCGAAAGCCGGGGTTCCCATGAAGAGAATTCTCGGTTTGTTCATTGGATCGCACCCCTGTTTTTTTCGTACCCTATATGGAATTAACGGGAATGTGTCAAGAAATACCCTTGTAAGGATCTTTATAATAAATTCCTGTTGTCAATTTCAATTTCATGCACTATATAGTAATCAGTGTTGAAAGTTGCCAAAACAGAAAAAAATACATACAGGCACTTATAACCATAAGAGTTGTGCTTATCAAAAGGAAAGGAGACAGAGCATGAGGACATACGCTATTAAGTATGTGGAACTGGCTGAACAGCATGCAGAAAAGATGGCCAAACGCTGGGCGATGGATGTTCAGAACAATGTTCGGACAAAAAAATACAAAGAGCTGGAAGAGGAGAGGATTGTTAATCAGGGTATAAAATTTTACAGGAATTTCAGTAAAATGTTTGCTGATGACAAAATCAGTGAAGGTGCACTGAAATATTTCCGTGATTACGCTCAAGACTGTTTCAATCTGGGGATTCCCATGAGCGAAGCCGTTTACGCACTCATTCTGTTAAGAAGGCATATCTGGCTTTATGCCGAGTTTCAGACGATCTTCAGTTCCGGCATTGATCAGCGCCAGGCGCTGGATACCTTAAGCCGGACGATTTTACTTTTTGATTATGCCGCGTATGAAGTGACCAAGGAGTACAACGAATTAATAAAAAAAAATAAGGGGAAAAAGAAATAATTTCCGCTTCCCTGTTCGCTTATCATTGGAGAAAGGAGAATGATATGGTGGAGTCGATTAAGCTGTTGGATGTGCTGGAGGCCAACCTTGATGAAATAGCCGCTCACTGGGCGGCCGATGTTAAAAAAAACAAAAGAACGGCGCATTACAGGGATCTTCCTGATGAGAAGCTGTTGGTTCAGGCCGTGAAATTTTACAGTCAATTGAGAAATTTACTGATTGCACCTAATCGTCTTGAGAAAGCGCAGGAATTCTTCATGCATTATGCGCGAACCTGTTATGAAAACGGGATCCCGCTGCATGAATCTATTTATGCCCTGAACATGATGCGCCGCCACATGTGGCTCTATGCTGAATTTCAGGCGATATTTATCAACGCGCTGGAACATAATCAGGCTATTGACTCCGTCATGCGCATTATGCTTTTGATTGACCATGCTGTTTTTGAAATCACCGAATACTATCAGGATCGTCTCCGGCTGGAGAACTGCAGCGCGATATAAAGAAAATCATTGATTGTATTCATGCAACGGGGCAGCATCTCCCTGCTTCCATTCGATTATAGAATTTGTTCAGGTTCAGTCCGGTCGGGTTTGTTCTAACTCGATCGGACTGTTTTTTTTTGTTTCGGGTTGTTCAAATTCCAGGATGGTTTACAGGCGTTCCGGCGCAATGCCACCGAATTGTCGAATCAAACAGGACATTGACCAGGCTGTACACACAAAAGATGAAGAGGGTGCCGCCGACCTCCGGGATTACATGAAATTTTCCGGATCTACGTCCGCCGTAATCTTCACGGCGCTTGTCTCGTGCTTTTCCATCAGCTCGCTTGCAATGGCGTGCAGAACCCGGCTATTTAGTCCCTTGAGCAGCATTTGCTGGCGATATTGTCCCCGGATCTTTGCCAGCGGGGATTCCGACGGGCCGATTATTTCCACAGCATTACCATGCTTTGCTGCAAGTTCCCTCGCTTTGCAGCCCGTTTCCCGCGCGATTTCCATGAGCGCGTCCTTTTTCGCAGAGGACAGCCGAATGCAGATGATTCGGCTGAAGGGAGGGTACTGTAAAGCTCTGCGAAACTCAATTTCATCGGAATAAAAAGACGGATAATCATGTTTTTGGGTATACTTCAGGGCGTAGTGCTGCGGATTGAAAGTCTGGATGATGACCCGGCCGCAGACTGTGCCGCGTCCGCCCCTTCCGGCAACCTGCGTAAGCATCTGGAATGTTTTTTCCGATGCACGAAAATCCGGCATGTTCAGGGACGTGTCCGCCGCGATGACACCTACAAGAGTGATAAAGGGGAAGTCATGTCCTTTGGTGATCATCTGCGTGCCAACCAGAATATCAATTTTTTTCTGTTCCAGTGCGCAGAGAATCTCTTCCTGTGAACCTTTTCGGGCGGTGGTGTCCGAATCCATCCGGCAGATCCGTGCGTCAGGGAACATCCGTTCAAGTTCTTTTTCCAGCTTCTGAGTACCGGTGCCGTAACTGAGGATTTTCCCGCTGCGGCAATTTGGGCAAAGCGGCATGGATTTCTGTGTATGGTCACAGTAGTGGCATTTAATGATCCCTTCCGCCAGATGGTTCTTGAGGGCAACAGCGCAATTGGGGCATCGGAAATTATAGCCACAGTCGGCACAGACCAGAAAGGTGTCAAATCCCCGTTTGTTGAGAAAAAGCAGGGCCTGTTCTTTGCGGGCCAGTGTTNNCTTTCATATCTACAACGTCAATTCGCGGCAACGGTCTGTTTTGTACCCTTTGCGTCAATTCAAGAAAAGCATATTTGCGGGTCCTGGCATTGTAGTAAGAACGGATTCCCGGAGTGGCCGATCCGAGAACAACTACCGCTTTATGCATTTTCGCTTTTACCACGGCCAGATCCCGGGCGTGATAGCAGAGCTTGTCATCCTGCTTGTAAGAGGGATCGTGTTCTTCATCAACGATTATTAATTTCAGGTTGTCAAGCGGAGCAAAAAGTGCGGAGCGCGCGCCGATCACAAGGTTGATCTTGCCGCGTTTGATTTGGCGCCACTGATCATAGCGGACGCTGCGCGCGATACCGCTGTGAATGACGGCGATTTTGCTTTCGTCGAATCGTCCGGCAATCCGTGAAATCAACTGGGGGGTCAGGGCGATTTCCGGGACCAGATAGATGGCGGTGCCGCCGTTTTTGATCACGTCCGCAATCGCCTTGAGATACACTTCTGTTTTGCCGCTTCCGGTAACCCCGTGAAGAAGAATCGGAGAAAATGTATCCTCGCGGAGCCTGCTCAGAATCTCCGTCAGGGCAGTTTTCTGTTCATCATTTAGCGTAATGTTTGCAGGCGCTTTGCTGATGGACGAAGTCAGAGATGTTTTTCGTATGAATTCGGCGTTTCCGACAGCAAGGACCCCTTTTTCAAACAACTTTTTGATTACAGCGCTTGAAGTTTTCGCGGATGCTATCAGATCATGTAAATCCATGGGGCCGGAGTTTTTCAGAAAATCAACAACAGCCTCCTGCCGTGCCGTCATCCGCAGGTCATCAGGCCACGTGGATTCAAGCCGTATGATTTTCTGTGTTCGGACGGCCAGGGGCTTTTTCTGTCGCTCGACCATTTGCAGAAGACCGGCCAGGTGAAGCCCGTGCACAATCGCTGCAACATTTTTAAATTCAGTGTTTTTGATCAGATTTCCAAGCGCGATTCCTTGAGGACGGGAATGAAGAAAATCCAGAAGCTTTTCCTGTGATCTGGAAAGTTCCAGACCGGCAGGTACGGGCAGGGGC
>MTKZ01018452.1_pt1 | contig 11064 bp, 11 predicted proteins | sample 1042781 | NCBI WGS metagenome assembly MTKZ01 (sample SAMN06212207, study PRJNA360539) | anaerobic digester metagenome | biome: Wastewater treatment plant; material: sludge; isolation source: anaerobic digester fed with sludge from wastewater treatment plant | place: Denmark: WWTP Viborg ...
GGAAGCTGGTCTACGGCCATACCGGATTCGCCGGTGAGGTAGGTCACATGACAGTCGTTCCTAACGGAAGGGTATGCGGATGCGGCAGGAAAGGCTGCTTCGAGGCTTATGCTTCTGCAACAGGACTCGTAAAAACCGTATCCCTCATGATAAGCGAAATGCGGGATGAAAGCTCCCTGAGAGACCTTCCGCCTGCAAAACTCACCTCAAAGGCTATTGCAGAAGCCGCAGCAAAAGGCGATCCGATAGCTGTAAAAGCAATGGAATATACCGCTGAGAAACTCGGGTTCGGCATTGTGAACACAATCGTATTCACCAGCCCGGAAGCCATTTTCCTTTTCGGCGGACTTGCCCAGGCAGGAGAGATGCTCTTCAAGCCGGTAAGGGAATATCTGAAGAAGAACAACTACGTACTGTTCAAAAATACAGTCAAGATCCTTCCTTCAGGAATATCAGAGAGCAACGGCGCCGTTCTGGGAGCAGCTGCCCTCATCCTGAACGAACTGAACAACTAATACATGGGTCCGGCATTCTTTGCCGGACCTGTTTTTTTCCCCTTTCTTTTCTCCGGAATTAAACGGACCGCTGTGTGAATACCATTGAAGTTCAAAAGCTTGAGTTCAGCACAGAATATCCCGGGCTGGATGAGATTTCTGAAAGGCTCGATGATCTGGATGAAAAATTCCCTGTCGGGGTGACCAACTGGAAGGATTATGATTATAAGCCCCGGGTGAGCTTCTCAATAGCCTGTACTTCAAATGAGATACTCCTGAAGTTTTACACGGACGAAAAATGGCTCAGGGCAGTAAATACCGAAACCAATCAGGAGGTGTATGAGGATTCGTGCGTCGAATTCTTTGTCAGCCCTTCGGATGACGGTATATACTATAATTTTGAATTCAATCCGCTCGGAACCTGCCTCATGGGTTTCGGACACCGGAGGGAGGGAAGAAAAAGGGCAGACCCTTCAATAGTTTCCAGGATACGCCGTTGTTCGTCGGTTTACCCTGATAGAGGGGGATCCGCGGAAGGGAACTTCTTCTGGACCCTTACAATTGCCCTGCCTTTTACCGTGTTCTGTGAACATGAGATAATATACCTGACAGGCAAATCAATAAGGGCCAATTTCTACAAATGCGGCGACAGGCTTCCTGTTCCGCATTATCTTTCATGGAATCCCATTCAAACACCAAAACCTGATTTCCACCGTCCCGAATACTTCGGGATCCTGAGATTCCTCTGACCAACGGGGGAGAAATGGCTCATTATGTACTGGCGGGCAGCTAATCTGAACAAAAAATGAAAAAAGGATTTAACAAAGTCGTCCTGTCAATCAATGCACATCCCGATGATGCGGAAGCATGGAATGCCGGTGTGCTCAAACTACTCAGGGATAAGGGCTATCATATCGTCATTGCCGCAATGACGGGCGGAGACCTCGGCGGTGTCGGCATGGACTCTGCGGAGACGGCCAGGGTAAGATATGAGGAAGCCAGGAAAGCGGCGGCAATAATCGATGCCGACTACTATTCGCTGGGTGGATCCGACGGTTTCCTTTTCGACACAAGGGAGCTGAGGCTGAGGACTATCTCACTTATAAGGAAGGTGAAAGCGGGAATAATCTTCACCCATCTGGCAAACGATTATCATTCTGACCACCGCGCAACTTCAAACATCACCGAGGCCGCGGCTATGGTCTCTTCCCTCTCAAACGTACCGGTACCCGAAGAACCTCTCTCTGTAACTCCGCTTCTGTACCATTCATCTCCCTTCACCCTCACCGATCCTGTCGGAGGGGTGCTGAGTCCTCCCAATTTCTTTGTGGATGTTACCTCAGTGATAGGGGTGAAAAGGGAAATGCTCGGATGCCATGTCTCGCAGATTGAACTTATGAGGCATATGCACAGGATTGATGATTTTTTCGGTTTTGTCCTTGAGGGAAACCGCAATTACGGAAGGATGTCGGGGGTTGAGTATGCAGAGGTGTACTGGCAGCACCTGGGAGGGGGGTTTCAGAAAGACCCCGTGGTTCAGGATGAGCTGAAGGAGTTTCTTGTTGAAGGGAGATGAAAGACGCAAGACGCCCGACGCAAGGAAGAAGGCAGAAAACCGAAGGTGACGAACACGGTTTGGATCTTAAAAGTTCCCCTCCTAGCTTTGTCCGCCGAAGCTCTTTGGCGAAGGCGGAGAGGGGTTAGGGGTGGGTCAGGAAAGACGCAGGACGCAGGATACAAGACGCAGGGAAAACCGGAGTGGGAGAGTGGGAGAAGGGGGGAAAGGGAGAAGGGGAGATGGATGACGCAAGACACAGGACGCACGACACAAGGATTGAATACTGAAAAATTCAAAAGAATATTTAGTTTATGGCATATTTGGTTCCATGTTCAGAGGAACTGTGTAACTTAGTGGCAGGAACATAAAAGTATAAAGACAAAAGTATTTAGTATAAAGACAAAAGTGATATGGCTAAAAAAGTTGTTGCAGGGGTAGACATTGGCGGAACCAACACCGTATTCGGTCTTGTTGACCGTGAAGGAAATATCCTTGCAGAAGACAGGATGAAGACCTTCCATTACGATGAGGCTGAGGTTTATGTGGCGGCGCTCTATGAAAAGATCTTACTGACAGGACAGAAGATCGGAGAAGAGATAGAAATTCTCGGATTTGGGATCGGTGCCCCGATGGGAAACATTAATAAAAACACGATTGAATACCCTGCAAACCTTCCATGGAAGGGAATAATTCCCATAGGCGACTTTTTCAAACGCCACACAAGCCTTCCTGTTGTTGTAACAAATGATGCAAATGCAGCAGCAGTGGGAGAGATGGTATACGGCGGAGCAAAGAATATGAAGGACTTTGTTGTCATAACCCTTGGAACAGGTCTCGGCAGCGGCTTTGTTGTCAACGGGAAGCTGCTGTACGGTCACGACGGATTTGCTGGAGAGCTGGGCCATACAGCCATTCGTCCGGGAGATTGTAACAGGGAATGCGACTGCGGCAGGAAAGGATGCCTCGAAACGTACGTCTCGGCAACCGGATTGAAAAGAACCCTTCTGAAAATAATGGCCGACAGCATTGAACCAAGCGAGATGAGAAAGTACAGTTTCGAACAGCTCGATTCGGAGATGATCCACAAGGCAGCCCTGAAAGGTGATAAGCTGGCAATAAAGGCATTCGAACGCACGGGCAGAATGCTTGGATACAAGCTGGCCGATGTGGTGGCACACACGAATCCGGAGGCGATTTTCCTTTTCGGTGGACTTGCACTGGCAAAGGAGCTGATATTTGAACCTGCCAGGGAACATATGGAGGAAAACCTTCTGCACATCTACAAGGGAAAGGTCAAGCTTCTTCCTTCAGGACTCAGCACGCAGAATGCAGCGGTACTAGGCGCCAGCTCCCTTATCTGGTCTCTCAGGGAATCATGAAAAACTGACAAATAACCACGGAAATGGCAAATTTCAATGAGATATTAAATCATATACTGGGTATAATATTCATTGTAATTATTTTCTCAGTGGCATACGCCTACCTTAAGCCCCATCAGTTGCACAAGAGAAGGCTCTTTTCTACACTTCTTCTTAAACTGAGCTATCTGTTCTATGTCCTTGTACTGTGCATCGTGGTTTACCTCTCGGCACTGGTAAAGGGAGGACTCGATAAAGTCTTCTACGGGATAGGGTTCTTTGCATTCCTGATAGTGCTTTTTGCCCCTACAATAGGGATCTTTGCAAGGAAACTCAACCACTTCAGCAAGAAAAGAGAGGAGTACAACTACTTTTTTACGGTAGTCAACCTTGTTTCAGCGGTTGCGGTAATTGTTATGTATGCAGTCTGAGAGATATGCCCTTTTTTGATATTTTAATCCAAATCTTACCTTTGTGCTTAACTAAAAACCTGAAACCATGATAAAGGAACGTCTTGTAACTTATATCGAACAGAGTATCAGCCAGAACTGGGATATTGAAGCTTTGTCGAACTACCGCGAAAAAGGTTATACCTACAAACAGATTGGTGAAAAGATAATCAAGTTCCACATTTTCTTCAGGGAAGCCGGAATAAAGGAAGGCGACAGGATCGCACTTGTGGGACGCAACTCGGCAAACTGGTGTATGATTTACCTGGCAACAGTCACCTATGGTGCCGTGATCGTTCCGATACTTCCTGACTTCAAACCCGAAGACCTTAACAACCTTATCAACCATTCAGACGCGGTTCTGCTTTTCGCCGACGACAAGATCTTCGAAACTCTCGACATGACAAAGATGCCTTTGATCAGGAGCGTTATCTCCGTCGACAGCCTTTCTCTTATCAGGACGGCAGATATGGTGACAGCAAGTATTTATGAAAGCCTTGAGGAGAAATTCAAAACAGCCTTCCCGAACCTCAGTCAGTCCGATATTAAGTTCTCTGATGTCACAAACGACAAGCTTGCAGTAATAAGTTACACCGGCGGCACAACGGGTTTTTCAAAAGGGGTTATGATATCGCACAACAGCCTTGCCGCCAATATAAGATATGCCCAGAACAATATGCCTCTGAAACCCGGCGATCCACTCGTATCCTTCCTTCCTCTTGCCCATACGTACGGATGTGCATTTGAATTCCTTTTCCCTTTTACTTTCGGATGCCATATTACAATACTTTCAAAAACACCTTCACCCCAGATAATAGTACAGGCTTTCAAGGAAATCAAGCCCAGACTTATTCTTTCGGTCCCTCTTGTGATCGAGAAGATATTCAAGAAACAGCTTCTACCGGTGATAAGCAAACCTCACATGAAGGTTCTTCTTTCAATACCAGGCATTAACAGCATCCTGCATAAAAAGATAAGGGACAAGCTCACCGAGACATTCGGCGGAAGATTCCATGAGATAGTAATCGGAGGGGCGGCCTTCAATCCGGAAGCAGAGCGTTTTTTCAGAAAGATCGGGTTCCCCTTCACCGTCGGTTACGGAATGACCGAATGCGGTCCTCTTATAAGCTATACATCGTGGAAGACAACAAAGCTCGGAGCATCGGGAAAACCTGTCGACACACTCGAGGTGACAATCGACTCGGAAGATCCTGAAAAAGTCATCGGAGAAATAATACTAAGGGGCGAGAATGTGATGCTTGGCTATTACAAGAATGAAAAGGCAACAAGGGAGATGATCGATGAGAACGGCTGGATGCATACCGGCGACCTTGGTATTATGGATAAGGAAAAGAATATCTTCATCAAGGGAAGAAGCAAGAGCATGCTTCTCGGCCCCTCAGGAAAGAATATTTTCCCGGAGGAGATTGAAGCTGTAATAAATAACCTCGACTACATTGCTGAATCGCTTGTAATCTCCGAGGACAATAAACTGATAGGACTCATATATCCCGATCATGAGATGCTCAAAAGGGACAATATTACAGTGGAACAGTTTAGCGGAAGGCTTGATGACATAAGGAAGCAGGTCAACGAAAGGATACCTGAATTCATGGCTGTCAGCAAATTCAGGATCCATCCCGAGGAGTTTGCAAAAACACCCAAGAGGAGCATAAAGAGATTCCTTTACACAAAGGGTAACTGAGTCTTTTTTTCAAAACGGTCACTTTACTGAAAATTTATCCGGCATGTTCTTCTCCCCCTTCGGAGGAGAAAATCGTATATTTGTCCCGAAGCAATTGTCCTGACCATGAATCTCTATGCCATTATTGTTGCAGGAGGCTCCGGAAGCCGTATGGGATCGGCAGTTCCGAAGCAGTTTCTCGGGCTCGCCGGCAAACCGGTACTTATGCATACAATCGAAAAATTCCACTCTTACGATTCTTCGATTAAGATAATAACCGTTATTCCAGAAAGCCAGTTTGCCTTCTGGGAGGAACTCAGGACCAGGCATTCATTCAATATTCCCCATATTATTTCCTCAGGAGGAGCCACAAGGTTCGAATCGGTAAGGAACGGACTGGAGTTTGTAGCCGACGACAGTTATGTTGCCATTCACGACGGAGTCAGGCCGCTTGTAAGCACTTCAACAATAGGAAGATGTTTTGAAGCTGCTTTTACCTGGGGTAACGGTATTCCCGCAATATCCCCGGCCGATTCGGTAAGGCTAACCACAGACCAGGGAAATATGGCCGTAAACAGACAGTATGTCAAAATGATACAGACTCCTCAGGTTTTCAGGACTGACCTGATTAAAAAAGCTTACCAGCAGAAATATGCTCCTGAAATAACCGACGATGCCATGCTTCTCGAAAAAACAGGTGTCGACATTGTCATCGTTGAAGGGAACAGGGAGAACATAAAAATAACAAACCCTGAGGATCTGTCTGTGGCAGGCCTGCTTTTGCAAACTATTTCCTGACTTTCCTCTTAATTTGTATCTTGCAGAAAAATTAATTCCAGATACCATGAAAGCAGGTACCCTGTTCTTGTCGATATCCCTTATGACCCTGACCTCATGCGCTGAACTGATGAACGTGATCCAGTCGCCTGTGGCCCTTCCCCTCACCGAGGAGGAGGTTGCCAGCGGTCTCAGGGAAGCTCTTTCAATAGGGGCAAAAAACTCAGCCGACCGGCTCGCGGTTGAGAATGGCTATTATGGCGACCTAGCTGTAAGGATTCTTCTTCCCGATGAAGCAAAGGTTATTGTAGACAACATCTCAAGAATTCCCGGAGGGGATCAGCTTATTGAGGATGTGATAATCAGGATAAACAGGGCTGCCGAGGATGCAGCAAAGGAGGTTGCACCAATATTTGTTTCGGCAATATCAAAGATGACGATAAGGGATGCTTTCAATATCCTGAAGGGTCAGGACAATGCTGCCACGACTTACCTGAAGAACACCACCTACGATGAACTTTACAACCTCTACAAGCCAAAAATACAAGCCTCTACTGAAAAGGATATTGTAGGAAACATTTCAACAAAAGAGTCGTGGGAAGCGCTGACAGGGAAATGGAACAGCTTAGCCAATTCGGTCGCGGGAAGACTGGCCGGTTTCAAACCAGTTAACACCGACCTGGATGATTTCCTTACAACAAAAGCCCTGGGAGGGGTATTCCTAAAGGTTGAAGGCGAGGAGCTTAAGATAAGAAAAGAAGTGTCGGCCAGAGTAACCCCTCTGCTGAAGAGGGTCTTCGGTTCACTTGATACAAAGAGCAGTTTTTGAAATTAAGGAAATATGTTTGAAAAGACAATAATAAGCCATAAGGAACTTGAGGTCAGGGTTTCGGACCATGCCAACCAGGCAATGCTTGAAATACTCAGCCAGGCAGTTCAGGGTTCTGAGGGAGGTTTCAGGTTTCAGCTTCAGAACATTCCGGCAAGGATTGATGCCTATGGCGACCAGATAAGGTTTGTAACCCTTTACAGGAGGAACAAGGTGACCGGTACTGTGGGTTCGTGCTACAGGGTAACCGGACAGGGAAAGCTGAGATACTCATCATCACATCTCCGCTACCTGGCATTTCTTTCTGTTTACCAGACTAGTTATAAACCCGGAAAGAAAAGGAAGGATCTGATAAAGACAGAAAAGGATGATACCTTTAAGAATAAGACACTTGAGATATTCAGCAAGCCGCACCTTCTCGACTTTGATCATGTGGAAGAGGATCAGAAGCATATTATGTATGCTTTCATCGAAAGCATGAACGAACGTTCGAAAAGCCTCGTCAACAAGGCAGGTTATGAATATATCCGTTCTTTCCTTACGGTTGCTTTCAGCCGTTTTAACCCAAAACCCGACAGCAGGGTTTCAAAGCTTTCCTCGGAAGCCGAAAAGAAAGAAATGGAAGCGCTTCTGCTTAAGTACTATAAGGAACATTCTTTTTTCAGTACCGATAATATCTTTTTCGGCGACAGATACTACGTTATCAGGGAAAACGGCCGGATAGTAGCGGGGGTGAGCGCAATACCATCATCTTACAGGATTTATGATATGCCCGGAGTGTGGGGCTGGATCAGCATGAAGATACTTCCGGATGCGCCCTATTTCAAGAGGCTTTTCAATCCGGATGAGTTCAGGCATCTTGTTTTTCATGCCATTTACTGCGAGGAGGGAAGGGAAGACCTTCTGGCTGACCTCTTTGAATCGGTATGCGCCTCTGAAGGATACCATACGGGACTGACATGGCTTGACGACAGGAGCGACCTTTATGACAAGCTCCGCTCGGGTGTCAGAATGGGTGCACTGAACAGGATACTAAATGCAAAACCCGGCCTTGTCTATGCCAGGTTCATAAATCTCAGCGAAGAGGAAAAGGAATGCTTTTACGATGCTCCGGCATATATTTCCGGATTCGACTTTTCATAAAAAAAGGAGATGCCGGCAATCTGTAAAAGCGGGATGGGAAAGGAATATGCCACGACCCGGCAAAATATCAATAAGAAAAAGATCAGATTGCTGCGGATAGAAATTAAATATTATTTTTGCGGAATAAATAAGGGTTGTTAGCTCAGTTGGTTTAGAGCATTACCTTGACAGGGTAGGGGTCACTGGTTCGAATCCAGTACAACCCACAAAGCCGGAAGGCAAATAAGAAAAAATCCCGTTACGCGGGATTTTTTTATTTATATGGTTCCATCTTCAGCGGTCCTGATTTGTGACAATTAGTGCGTCAGGTATGTATTCAGGCTCATTTTATACCAACCTGACCGAGTCAGTTATGACGGCAAGAATGGTGGAACAGATTGTATTCTTGTAAGCCAATTACGTAGATCATAAACTTTTCATCATGTTTTAAATCATTTTAATCTCAATATGGTGTTAAATATGAAGATATATAATTCCATAACTTTCCCCTCCTTCGCAAGGAGGGGTGGCCCGCCTACTGCTTTTTGAACCGGACGGGATTTACTTCCGGGCCGGGGTGGTTATTGCCCTGGAGAGTATTTTAACAGGAATTAAGAACTTTTGTCCTCTCCTTTAAATGCATTTCTTATTTCTTTAATTATATATTCAGGCTCCTGAAATACCAACCTGTTTTCAAATCGAAGTAGAGTAAGGCCGAGACCCTCTGGAAACTTGTCCCTTATTAAATCTTTTTCAATCTGGATATAATCACCATGAAGTTCTACTCAACCACCCCGGCCCGGGATCGAATTCCGGCCGGTACAAAGCCACTGCCCGGTCCACCCCTCCTTGGAAAGGAGGGGAAAGTTATGAATATTAGATATCAGGTTGTAAATGATACATTAAGTACCTGATTGGAACCAAAATCCTCTCAACCCCTTCAACCTCTTCAGCCATTTTCCTCCCCGCCTGTCGCCTAAAGCCCAGCGCCAACAGCCTGATCTAAATCGTATCCCATCCCTTGTAAACCCTCGAATTGCTGAGAGTATTAAGATGCCCCTCCCAGGTGAGACTTCCGGGACCAAGACCGGATATCGTGGCAGTTGCCCTTAGATTGGCCGTTACGACCATGTTAATGTCGTAATGTCCGATATTTGTAAAAAGAGAGAACTTCAACCTGAAGCTGTGATTCTTTTCATTCCTTGTCAGCTCCCACTTACTTATGGTTCCTGCTGCTGTTACACCTCCGACACCGTTGAAACCCATACCGGTTACCGATCCTGTCTGAAGCACCCCTTTAGTATCCTGAAGCTTTATGAAATTAAGGTTTGGGGTGACAATTACCCTGTCGCCGTACCTGTTCGACAGATAATCGGCTTCAAGTACAAAGCTGCGGGAACTCAGAAGCGAATCGATAATGACGTAGTTGGTCCTTATCTGTGCTTCACGGATAGCTTTCTGTTCCCTGCGGTCTACCTTTCCCTTCTGGCCGTAAGCTCCAAAAGTGAAAAGGAACAATCCTGCCGTCACCGACAGCAGCATTGCTGAATATCTTAATGTTTTCATATTACCTCCTTTTGTTTTTACAGATAACATCAAATTCTATACCATTATCAAACAGTAAGATATGATAATAAGCAAACACTGATGCAAGCCATTTTGCGGCATGAAGCAGCCGCTGCACCTTAAAGGGCAGAACCGGATTTCCGGGCTATGCGCAGCTGATTCGCAATTATTTTATTTATACCCCGGAGTACCTTTGGAATAACCCCTGCCTGCCGTCAGTTCCTTTTTCACTTCTGGCAGGGATTTTGCTCCCTTAAGTAAAAAATACACTTGTTAAAGAATGAAAGTTACAGAAAACCACAGTTCCGGGGAAAAGAGATCCTCCTCATTCACCACGTCATTGGTCTTCTTAAGGAGTATATTTGCAAAGTTTTCAAATAACGTAGCCGGGTTCAGTGCGATCCGGAAAAACCTTCCGGTTTACAGCAGGCAGCTGAGCGCAACAGCCCTGCTTGTTTTACTGCTGCTCGTTTTTGCCCTTAGCGCATCTGCACTTCCGAAAGATGCAGGCGGCATTGTGGTCGACTCAAATGGGATACCTATTAAGGGTGTGAAGGTCGTTGTTTCACGGACGATGATCTTTACCTCCACCGATGAAAGGGGAAGGTTTTCACTTAAAGGAATTCCTGACGGGTCATCAATCATATTTTCATGCGAAGGCTATAAATCGCACGTTATGCTACCTCTTATGGCCTCAAACCACAGTCTTTATATTAAATTGGTCAGGGATCCGGGTTACAGGAAGGCTCCGGCCGGCGACAGCACAAAGCCTCAGGCTCCTCTTACTCCCGGTTCCCCGGGATCTGACAATACTAACGCTGATGCAGTACCCGGCAACGGGCCGTCTGCACACTAATCCTCATCCTCTTCTTCTTCGTCTCCCGTTGCAAGAAAGGCTGCCCTTACCGAGGGCGGACACTGTGAATCGAGTCCTTTTACCGCCCTCCAGATCACCTCGTTAAAGTCGAAGTCGTTAACCCTGTCCTCGATACTGAAATCAAAAGTTTCGCTGAGCTCCTGCCACTGGTTCCTGCCTGTATTCTTTTCATTGAGGTCGATATTGGCGGGCCTGAATTTGTATGGGGGGTGATCAGCAACAGGGTCGAAACACCTCCAGAGCGAGTTTGCGGCTGCGTCATACTGCGTCATCGGAGGCAGCCCGAGTATAAGCTCCATCGTTCTGAGAAGTGAAGTGGTGGTATAGGGAGTATGGTCGACAAAGCCCTG
>MTKZ01036052.1_pt1 | contig 11063 bp, 9 predicted proteins | sample 1042781 | NCBI WGS metagenome assembly MTKZ01 (sample SAMN06212207, study PRJNA360539) | anaerobic digester metagenome | biome: Wastewater treatment plant; material: sludge; isolation source: anaerobic digester fed with sludge from wastewater treatment plant | place: Denmark: WWTP Viborg ...
TGCGGTTATGGATGGCGCTCCGATTTTTTCGCTTTTCAGGGGTCCGCTGGCTGGCGCTCGATTACACGGTTTTTATGGCATCCTCAATTCCTGTACCAATTTGCTGCTTGAGCGCATGCGCAATGGCGAAACACTGGAAGAGGCAATTAAATTTGGTGCTTCCATTGGCATCACCGAGACTGACCCGAGCAATGATGTGGATGGCTGGGATGCCGCCATCAAAGTAGCGGCGCTTTCCAATGTGCTGTTGGGGCAAAACCTGACCCCCATGGATGTGGGGCCGACTGGCATTCGCGGCGTCACCCCCCAGATGATCGCCTCGGCTGAAGAACAGGGGAAACGCTGGAAATTGGTCTGCCAGGGCGGCTGGAAGGACGACGCTTACAAGGTGAGTGTGAAGCCCGAGATGGTGGGTCCGGATTCGCCGCTTTATACAGTTGATGGGACTTCTTCTTATGTCAGCTTTGAGCTGGATGTGCTGCCGGGTTTGGGCATTCTCGAGACCGATCCCAGCCCCAAAACCACCGCTTTTGGACTGTTGGCGGACCTGATCGACATTGTCAAAAGCGAGACAAGATGACCGTTGCCTACCTTGGGTTGGGCACTAACCTGGGCGATCGGGAGGAAAACCTGCGCAGGGCAGTGGACACAATTGCTAACAAAATGCGCGTCTGCAAGCAATCCTCAGTCTACGAAACCTCAGCCTGGGGGTACACTGACCAACCAGACTTCCTCAACCAGGTTATCGAGGTTGAGACGAACCTGAGCCCTTTACGCTTACTCAATTTCCTCAAAAAGACAGAGGTGGAATTGGGTCGTGTGGAAAATTTCCGATATGGACCACGCCAGATCGATATGGATATCCTCTTTTACGATGATTTGGTGCGCAACACCCCTCGGCTGCAGATCCCGCACCCCAGGCTGGCTGAAAGAGCGTTTGTTTTAGTGCCGCTGAATGAGATTGCGCCCGATTTGGTACACCCGGTCTTGGAAAAAACTATTACAGAACTGCTGCAAGACCTGCCAGATAGAACGGGAGTGCGGTTGTGCAACTAGCGTTGGCGTTGATGGCACTGTGCTTGCCTGGATTTGCCTGGTGGCTTTGGCTGGGGGACCACGAACAGGATGGCGGCGAAGCGTTGGCGCGGATTTTTGCAGTAAGCGCTAGTTTCATCACTTTGGTTGCCTTGGCTTTTTACACAGTAAGGCTGAGCTTTAGCCCTTTGATAATCGGACTGCTGCTCAGCCTCTGCATCGGACTGGTGCTGGCAGGGCTGATCCACAGTTGGAAAAGCGCCTTCAATAAAACCTGGTTGGTGGCGCTGCTGGTTTTAGCGCTCTTTGTCATTTGGCGGCTTTGGCAGGCGCGGGAGTTGGTCTTTCCCAATTGGGTCGATTCACAGCATCACGTTCTGATCATACGGAAAATCATCGAAAATGGCGGATTGCCCAGCACGCTAGAACCCTATTTGCCGGGACCGTTTTATTATCATTTCGCTTTTCACGCGGTCACAGCATTCTTCTCAGTGCTGAGCGGTCTGGCTCCGGAGCAGGCAGTCTTGGTATTGGGGCAGGTGATGAATGCCTGTGTTGGAGTTTCCGTTTACGCTTTGGCAAAGGCGATCAGCAAAGACTGGCGTGTGGGGCTGCTGGCGGCGTTTTTTGTCACCTTCGTGACCAAGATGCCCGGCTATTACCTGAGCTGGGGCCGCTACACCCTCCTGATGGGCGTGATGATATTACCGATGGCAATGGCTGAGGCGGAACGATTGAGAATGGGAACCGTAAAATGGTGGCAGGGAGTCGGGTTGTTCCTGCTCACTGCGGGAACCCTGCTGAGCCACTATCTGGCCGCATTTCTTTTAGGGCTTTATCTTGTGATCGTGGGGGTTGCATGGGTGATAGAAAGTGTGCGCGCCCGAAAGATTGAGTGGAAGCCGATCCTGTCCCTTGCGGCACCGGCACTTCTTGCTTTGGTGGTCAGTATGCGCTGGTACATCCGAGTTCTTCGTTATTCTGAAATGGCGATATACCAAGGGATTTCCATATCCACTGGAAACCTGGCATTGGCGAACAACCAGTTCGACTATTTAAAATACATCATAGGACCTGAACCTGCGTACGCACTGGCGCTTCTGGCAGTTCTGGGAATGGCTTTGGCTTTGAGTAAACCAAAATGGCGTTGTTTTGCGATTTGGTCGTTCATGATCGGATTGCTTACTGTTCCACTGGGGATTGTGATTTTTGGTTTTCGCAGTGATCATTTTAGCCTGGTTCTTTTTGTATTATTTGGCACTCTGGCAGGATGGGTGCTGGTAGAGATTGTTGATTTTCTTCAGATGAAGATTGGACAGAAGAAACCTATCATTGCTGCTGGAATTCTGTTGGTATTGGTTCTGCTAGGATTCGGGATGTATGACAACTCCGACGCGATCAACGATGAGACAGTCCTGGTGGAAAAAGCAGATGTAATTGCGTTGGAGTGGATTAAAAACCACACAAAAAATGACGCGCGTTTCTTTGTCAATACAACTGGTTGGGGGTATGGAGTTTACCGAGGAGTGGATGGCGGAGGTTGGATTTTGCCAACCACAGGAAGATGGAGCCTGGCACCAACAATTTTTTACACATTTGCCGCCAATGAACTCACTGCCGAAACCTGGCAGGACTGGTCAAAACGCGCATCAATAGTCGCAGATTGTCAAACGGATTTCTGGGAATTGGTGGAAGAGGCTGACTTAAGTTATGTTTATATTCGCAAAGGCACAACGGGGCTACAGGCTGAAAATCTTGTGGCATGTGAGGGTGTGCGAAAGTTGTACGACAATGACGGCACATCAATATGGTTAATTGACGGTTATAATCCATAAGAATCACCTTTTGGCAGCGAAGAATAAAATGAGTTGGATTACAGTTAAGACATTATTCACGATTCTGATTTTGCTTCTATTACCTGGTTGGGCAATATTGGCGGGGACTGGATATTGGCGTAAATGGAATCCTTTGCAGCGCTGGTTCCTGGCTATTTGTCTGGGTGTTTCGTTTTGGCCGATATTCTATTATTCAACCAGAACCCTAATCCCTTCATTGCGGATAGGAACTAATAAGTTAATCATCATTCTGGCATTTTTTGCGGTAATAATTTTTATTCATTTACGAAAGAACTGGAAAGAACAACTCAAGTTAGGGGAGAATGCAGGAATCGTCATTTTAGTACTGATGATTACATTATTATCCCGATTGATTGTTTCCTATGAATTTCCCTACCTGGCTGGTGATGATTCCCTTCATCACAGCCTGATCACCAATTTGGTTGCAACAACAGGAAGATTGCCCTACAATATTTTGCCATTTGATTCAACTAATCTCAACCATTATCATCTTGGTCTGTACGCACTAACCGGTCCCTTGCAGTTATTGGTTGGCATTTCAGCGCCCCAAGCACTTTTGTGGTTTTCTCAATTTCTGAATGGTCTATGCGGACTGGGAATTTTTCTGATGCTTGATCGCAAGGTTAGCCGTGAAGCGGGAATCTTTGGAATGATCAGCGTAGGCTTGTTCTCCATATTCCCGTCTTGGTTCATTAACTGGGGGCGCTTTACCCAACTTGCGGCTCAAACGGTGTTGCTGCCGGCTGCACTGCTTGCCTGGGAAACCATCTCAACCCATAATAGCCAACGAAAAATACTGGAAAGGCAAGATTGGGTTGACTTGATATTAGCTGGTTTGCTCTTTGCTGGTGTCTGTCTGCTTCACTTCAGGGTCGCAGTTTTCCTGCTTGGTTTGATTCTGATTATATGCCTTAGCGAAACGATCAAGACTGACAATAGAGTACGCATTTTTTTGAGAATGGCAACACGAGTTGTTGTACTTGGACTAATCGTACTAATCATTGTTTTACCAACACTGATTTCAGGGCTTGAATCTTACATGGTTCAGCGTGATCCACAATCGTTGACAAATGAGCTGAATCTGTCGCTTACAGAACAAAGTTATTACATACAAGGTGATAAGGATACATGGAAGCTAACCTGGAAGTCAGCACCATTTCTTGTAATTGGTGGGTTGGGAATGGTCGTGGGTTTGTTTTCCAATAAAACCCGACGACTTAGTTTGATTATGTTTTTTTGGTTTGTGCTGATGATAGTGTTATCTCAGCTTTACAGGCTTAACATTCCAGCGCTAGCATTCGTGAACATTACAGCTGTCTTGTTGGCTTTCTATTTGCCCTTTGGTATTGGTGCAGGTATTTTATGGCAGATTCTTTTTGAAAAACCCAATCGATTAATCTTGAAAAAACTGCGCTTACTTGCCATTGGAATGATTGTTTTAGCGTCCTTTTTTACTTTTTATTTACGAACCAACGATTTTCTTGAAGTTCGAGCTTTTATGACCCCGGAAGATGAAGCTGCTATGGAGTGGGTGAAATTAAATACTGGTTCAGAGGCAGTCTTCGGCGTCAATACGGCTTTTTTAAATCCTGCCATGCCGTATGGAACAGATGCCGGCTATTGGCTCCCGGTTTACGCGGAGCGTCGCACCACAACCATGACATTGCTGGCTTCCTTGTCTGACGATTATTCTCATGACTTGGAACGTTCAAAGACCATGACAGACCTCTATAAAATGAATACCGTTGAATCCTTATGCGATTTTGGCGTCGACTATCTCTATTCTGGTGTAAAAAACCCACTTGGCTCGCAAGATTTTGTTATGATCCAGGGGTTTGAGGACATTAGCAACGTAGGTAAAGTATATGATAAGCATGGTATCCAGATTTTTAAGATCTGTGATAACTAAATGTAGCAAAAATGAGAGAAACAATTAAAGTTTGCATAGCCACCACTAATTTTCCAAGATGGAAAGGGGATTTCAGAGTTCCTTTTATTTATGAAGCCGCGCGAGCGGTTAACAAGCACGGACACCAGGTAAAGGTCCTTACATTGCACACACCAGGTGCAAGCACACATGAGTTTTTTGATGATATTGAAGTTATCAGAGCAAGATATTTACCTGAAAACATGGAAGTGCTTCAAAAAGATGCATCTGGAATTCCAGAAGCCTGGCGAAGAGGCTTTTTACCAAAGCTGGCAACAATTCCATTCCTGCTTAGCTTTGCCAATCTGATTGGAAAACATGCAAAGAGCAGCGACATCATTCACTGCAACTGGAGTCTATCAGGATTAGCATCATATCTTTCAAAGTTCAGACACAATACCCCCTATGTGGTTACTGTACAGGGCAGTGATATTTTCAAAACGTTTCACATACCAGTTATTAGAACGGTAATCGGACTCGCGCTTAAAAAAGCAGAGCATATTATTGCTCTGTCTGAAGATCTTAGAACTGCCACATCAATTTTTGGAGTTCCGATGGAGAGGATCACAGTGATTCCCAATGGGGTTAATATCGATCAATTTCCATTGGGTGAAGAATCTGAAAGAAAATCACAGATTATTTTTGTTGGCTCTCTAATCGAACGCAAAGGTGTCAATTATTTGATTGAGGCTATGGCGATTGTCAAAAAAAAGCATCCTGAGTGTGAATTACTTTTAGTCGGCGAGGGCAGAGACCGTGATGAATATGAGAAATTAGTACACAACCTCGGGCTTGAAGAGACAGTGTTTTTCTTAGGAGTCCAGTCTCAACAGAACGTCAGTCAGTTAATGCGGCAATCTCGTTTGTTTGTATTACCTTCAATCGAAGAAGGTCAAGGTGTTGTGTTGGTGGAGGCGATGGCAAGCGGTACTCCATGTGTGGGCAGCAGGGTGGGAGGGATCCCGGATGTTATTACGCCTGAAGTGGGAAAATTAGTGGAACCTAGGAACATTAAGAGCCTGGCGGAAGCAATAAATTTTTTTTTGGATAATGATGAGTTGTGGAGACATGCTAGCCTAAAGGCACGTGAACGAGTTGAAAACACCTATGACTGGTTTACTCTTGCAGACAAAATGATCGGAATCTATGATAAAGTGCTCAATAAGGATGAAATATGAGAGCATACCAAAAAGATTTTATTACTCTTTATGGACATCTTCGAAGACCAGAAAATAAGATTCATAAGCAAAGGAAATTCCATTACATTCTTCAAAGGCTATTAATGCATAATAATCAAGGCGTATGCCTGGACGTAGGCTGTTCCGATGGAGCAATTGCGTTGAGTCTGTGTGATCAATTTAAACAGGTTATCGGTGCGGATATCGACCTGATGGCATTAAGGAAAATTGATGACATCGCTTGTGAAAATGTTAACTTTCTTTCAGGAGATGCAATGGCGCTGCCTTTTGGGAATCAATCAATGGATGCGATTGTTTGCTCTCAAACGTATGAACATGTTCCTTCCTCAGAAAAATTATTTGATGAGATCAGCCGTGTAATTAAAGATGAAGGAATCGTACTTTTTAGCGGTCCGAACAAGACCTTTCCTGTAGAACCTCACTTTTTCTTACCATTCTTACACTGGTTCAGTCAAAAAACTGCAGATAGATACTTGCAACTGACAGGTAAGGGTGATCATTACTATGAACGCTCAGAAACATATTGGAAATTGAAAAGAATCTTTAAAGGATATGAAATTATTGATGTAATCAGATACGTTTTTGAGTATTACGGAGAGCACTCACCAAAAAAAATTACCCGAGTAGCAAACAGGATTGCTTCAAGACTACCAGTCATTATTTTGCGACTGGTTGCACCATTTATGGTGAACATTAACTGGATATTGATCAAGAAAGCCGCTGGTTCCAATGACAAACAAAGGATCAAATTCGCCACGTAGGGCAATTCGAGAAGAGATCCAAGCATATCTTACACACAATGGGGAAGACAGGTGGAAGTACTTTTCTGCATCCATATTTATCCACTGGAAAATCATGATTGAAGACTTTGTTCCACGTTTTCTGTCAGGTCGAGTATTGGATGATGGCTGCGGGTATGCGCCATATTCGGAAATAGTTTGTAGATATTCAAAAGAATTGATTCTCCTTGATCATATTATTTCGCATCCAGAAGTAAATGTGTGCTCAGATGTCAGAAGGCTGCCATTTGAGAATGCCTCATTTGATTGCGTGTTGAGCCTTCAAGTTCTGGAGCACGTTGCGAATCCTTTAGAGGCAATAAAAGAAATAAGCCGCATCTTAAGACCGGCTGGTATCCTCTTGCTTTCAGTACCACACCTCAGCCGATTACATGAATTGCCGCATGATTATTTTCGATTTACGGAATATGGTCTCAGAGAACTGGCACGCTGCGCTGACCTCGAAGTAATTGAATTAGTGCCGACAGGTGGAATAGTAGCGTTTTTGGGACATCAGCTATCAATTGCTTTTTTGACTGGTTTATGGCGCATAAAATTCCTTAGACCGTTGTTATTGATAATTAACAAACTGTTTTTCACCAAATTCTTGACAACTCTAGACGGACTCATCGGAATGTCATCACTTTTTCCACAAGGTTATGCAATGGTAGCAAGAAAAAATGAACTGGCACAAAATTAAACACTACACCCGGATTGCTGGAACTATAATAGGGACTGGCATTTTTATATACTTGGTTGTAAATGCAATAAATAAGATTTTTACAGTATCAGAACCAATTGTATTTCGGGGGGTCTACTTATTTCTTGCCCTGATAATCACATTTTCAATTTACTTTATGCAAATGATCAATTATCAGATGATGCTTTCAATCCAATCTATTGATGCAAAGTTGAAATATATCCTGGCAGGATATTCATACTCCTTCCTACACAAATATATACCGGGATATATCTGGGGATATGTGTCCAGATCCGATTGGTATGAAAGGGAAACATCAATACCAACCATAAGTTCCTGGATTGCATCAGCAACAGAGATAGTTATCACTGTTGCTAGCAGCATATCAATTTGGCTCTGCTATTACCTTATCAAAAACAATATAGACCCACTCCTAGGGTTTATTGTTGTTTTGATGCCTTTTTTGATTGTTTTTCCACTCAACCGGTTAATTCCTCAATTGAGGAAAATAAAAAAAACCAAGAATTTTTTTGAAGATCTTAAAGCCATCCCTATAGGTAAATGGTCAATAATTGCAATCAACTCGTACTTACAATGGGGTCTTTTTGGTGTCGGTTTGTGGGCAATGGAGCAAGCGTTCTCCTTAAAAATAGAGATGAATATTGAGAACCTGGTAAGTTATGTGTACTCCTTTGCCAGAGCCTGGGTAAGTGGATTCCTGATGGTTTTTATACCAAATGGCTTAGGCGTTCGTGAAGTAGTGCTTAAAGATTCGTTAGTCGAGGTTGGTCAAGTTGGTTCCACAACGGCAGTTCTGATTTCCACTTCTTATCGACTGGTAATTATGGCAGCGGAATTAGGTTGGGTAATACTAATGGTATTAGTTAATCGCAGGCAAATAGAGAAGAAATAAACCAAAAGTATTATTGATATTAAACTTCTGCCAAACTATCATATAGAAAATTGAATGGAGGTTCACATGAAAAAATATTTAAGCATTCTCGCCGCATTATTGTTCGTCCTGGTTCTGGCAATTGCGCCATTTGAACAAAGTAATACAATGGTGCTTGCAGCAGCCACGTCTAAAACACTGGCAACCAACTATACGTTGGTTAACCTTGGCACTGCAACGGCCACAGTTCACGCGCAATATCTAACCCCAGCAGGTACAGAATGGGGAAGTTCGATTTATAAGGACTTCACGATTCCTGTTGGCGGAAACCAGATTGTCCGCCAATATGATGATACCGGTCTAACCTCTGGAATGGGCTCCGTTGTAATTTCATCTGACCAAATGTTAGGTGCAATGGTTCAGGAAATTACTCGTTCAGGTGTTCCTACCATGGGTGCTTATTCAGGCGTCACTTCGCCAAGCGCCACCTGGTATGTGCCTTTGGCTGCCCGACAGGCAAATTCTGCTACTGGTAAAGTCAATTCCCAGATCGTTGTCCAAAATGTTGGCACATCTGCTGTCAACTTTAATGTCGAATACTTCACACTTGCTACAGGAGCTTCGGCATTTGATAAGGACTATACCAATCTGGCTGCTGGCGCTTCTTTGTTGATCGATCTTGATCTGGAGACCGGTCTCACAGCTCCATGGTGGGGTTCAGTGGTTGTTTCAACGACCAGCGGGTCCCTCGGTGTGGTTTCAAATATGTTCTTTGGTGCTGACAGCCTTAATGCTTTCAATGCATTTGCTGCTGAGGAAGTTGGCCCATCCTGGAGAATTCCTCTCCTTTATGTTCGCCTGCCAAACACCCTGACAACCTCAGTTACTGTACAGAACCTAAGCGGAGCCACCTTACCTGCAGGTGATATTCAGCTTGATTGTGTCAAGAACCCATCTGCTTCAGGAACTGATTTTACAGTTGTTAGCTCAAGTCCGATTCTAAATAACAGTTCTTACGCATTCAATACCTTCACCGACACAGTCAAATTCCCAACCGCAAACTGGTACGGTAGCTGTGAGGTGAAATCTCTGTCTGATCAAGATATTGCAGTATTGGTGCAGGATCGTTATACTGCTAACGCCGAACAATCAATGTATGGCGCTGTGCCTGGTGATTCGACCAGTCAGGATGTTTCTGTACCGTTGGTTGCCAAGCGTCTAGCCAATGGTTTTGCTAACACCGTAACCATCCAAAATCTCGGTACGACAGCGGCAACTCTGACCATTACCTACGTTCCCACTGGTGGTGGTACACCTATCGTCAGAACAGGTATTTCAGTTCCTGCAGGCGCCAGTTACATTCGCAACTTCCGTTTGGCCGCAACTGAGGCTCCTGATATGCCCGATGGTTGGGTGGGTTCCATGGTGATTGAATCCAACACCCCGATTGCTGCGTTTGTTCAGAATACTTATCTGACCGCATATGGCGATCGCCTGATGGCTTACTTGGGTTTCAACCACTAAGATCATCCTAGTCTTGACAATAGCCCTCACAATTTGTGAGGGCTATTATAATTAAGCTATGACACATAAAATACATTTCATTTTTGTTGTTGGTGTGATAATCATACTGTTATCAGCATGTGGATCGGTTCAAACGCCACCTTCTCCAGTGGAATCTTTGTTAACCGATAGGCCCGATAATCAATTATTGGAAAACACCCAGGATACTTGGGAACCTTCAACGATGTATCCTATGGAAGACACTCAAATCGCAACACTTTATCCTGCTTGGGACCGTCCAAAAGTAAAATTTGAAGAATTGAACCCTCCCATTGATGCCCCCGAACCTCTGGAAGGCAAAGCGTCGATTTCAGGGTTGTTGTATGCATTTGATATTTCAGTTCCCCTGGCAAATATTGAATTTATCTTAGTCCCGGCTGTGATAACTGAAGGTACACCGATCGTTCCACCAATAATAACAAATGGAGATCCAGAAAGCGGAGATATTATTGGAAAAACAGATGCAAATGGAGTTTTTTATCTCAACGATGTTGCCCCTGGCTTATATTACCTTTTGATCAATTATCCAGATCACAGCGTAATAGCGGTTGAATCTGATAACACTCTCTATAACAGACTATTAGAATTTGAAGCAAATGAATCTTATCTTTTAGGGGTAATCAAGATTCTTGGCTAATTAATCGTTTGTTAGCATAGGCAGCATAATTGAATAAAGCGCTTGGAAACGGGCAAAAAACGACTCTGATTCCCCGGAAGCATTATTTCCACCTAAGATATAAAGGCTGTTATTAAAATAAGCCACAGAAAAATCAGAACCAAACACAAAGCCTTCCGGGTTATGCTCAGAGATCCATTCGGTGCGATCTGGTGAAAGTTTTATCACTTTTGAAGGACAAATGACAAACAGAGTGTCCACCAACTGGTCGGTTTTGCATTTAACAGCCGGTTCTGGTAAGTATAATTCATCACGGAAAGAGCTTTCTGAATCTGGCAACGAAGAAGGGGCATATGATTCAACAAGCGTCAGATCTTCAACGCCATCTGATCCGCCAACGAGATAGATCCTGCCCCCCCAAAGTGTGCTGTCTAAGGATGCACGTTCTTGAGACATTGGTTGTTCTTCTGACCAACGATCGATGGCAGGGTCATAA
>MTKZ01023341.1_pt1 | contig 11061 bp, 16 predicted proteins | sample 1042781 | NCBI WGS metagenome assembly MTKZ01 (sample SAMN06212207, study PRJNA360539) | anaerobic digester metagenome | biome: Wastewater treatment plant; material: sludge; isolation source: anaerobic digester fed with sludge from wastewater treatment plant | place: Denmark: WWTP Viborg ...
GGGCATCAACCCGAAGGTGCACCAGCAGATGATGGACATCGAGAAGGTGAAGCGCCAGGTGGAAGAGGAAATCGACAAGGTGAAGAAGGACGTCACCACCCTCACCATCCAGAAGACCAATGCCGGCGGCAAGCTGCCCGCCGACAAGGAGGAGATGCTCGGCAAGCTGAAGTCTCAGCAGCAGAAACTCGCGGCCAGGCAGACGGAGATCGCCATGGAGTTCGAGGAGCTCAAGGCGTACCTGGGGATGCTGGAGCAGAAGGGAAAGGTCTGCGCGGAGGACATGCTCTTCCCGGGCGTGGACATCTTTATAAAGGACAAGAAGTACGAGGTAAAGGATCCCTACAAGTTCATACGGATCACCCTTGAGGGCGACAACTGGCGCTTTGGGGAGTACCAGCCTCCGGAGCTCCAGGACGACCAGGCGCGCGTGATGCCGTCACGCCGCATCAGGAGAAGGTAGGCGCCGTGACGCGTGGCGACGATCGGGCGGGGCGATAAAATGTCGATCAAGCCGATAGACATGCAGGTCAGCATGGGCCAGATCCACGAAGTCGCCAAGAGCGAGCAGGGCAGGGCCAATGCCGCGGCGGAAATACAGCAGGCGCTGGACAACCAGGCCGGGGTGAAGTCGCGGGAAGCGCCCACCCGGCTTGAGGAANNGGGGAAGAGAAGGGCGGCGGCAGGAAGCGCGGAGGGCAGAAGCGGGAAGGTTCGGAGGAGAAAAGGGGTCCCGGCGCCGGCGTGAAGGACGACCGGATGGGGCTTTTCATAGACGTGCTGAAGTGAGTCGGTAACCACGGGGAGGCGGATGCAATGCAGTTTTTCGCGCTGATCATGATCAATGCGGCGATGTTCGCGATATTCTACCTGCTCATCAGCCTCAAGCTGGAGCGTAAGGCAACGGAGTTCCGCGAGAAGAAGCTCCGGCGCCTCATGGAGGAGATGATCAGCGATTTCAACGAAACCGCGGAGCGCAATATCTCCCTCCTGGAACACCGCATCAACACCATGAAGCGCCTTCTCAATGCGAAGAACGGGCTTTCCTCCCTGGACGTGAGCGTCGATGATATCCCGGCGGAAGAACTGCGGGAGGTCTATTCCGGCGAATCCTCCCGGGAGGGGACTTCCGCGGAACACGGGACCGGCGCTCGCGAAACCAACGCTCGCGCGAAGTCCGCGGTGACCGATGTCATCACCCAGGGCGCGGGCGCCCTGGCGGGCAAGCTGCGCAGACTGGTCGCGAAGGCGGTTGATACCGCCATCCATGCCACCGCGGCGCGCGAGGGGGCCCAGGCGATCGATCCGGGTGCGGAGCAGGCGTCAACGCGCCAGGTGCCCAAGGCTGATTCGCTTATCGCGCGGGAACTCTCGTCGCTCCGCGGGGAGCCGAACAAGGAAACTGCTCCCGCCGCGCTTCCGGACGAGGAGGAGATCGCGGGGCTTTTCAAAAAAGCGGGCGACAAATACGCCCTTGTGGGGGACCTGTACGGAAAAGGCTGTTCTGTGGAGCTTATCTCCCGCTGTTCCGGCATACCGCAGGGTGAAATTCGGCTCGTTTTGAACCTCGGCATGTAAAAACCGGCTTCTTTGCCGAAAATTAGATATTTTTTATTGAATTTATTCCCCTGCCGGTGTCACCATGCTACTTCGGCGGCGGTGTGCGGGTTCTGTCCGTGCTGTATTAAACGCGTGATATAAGGATGTATGATAGATTTTCCGGAAATCAAAAGGCTCACAGAAGATGAATTCAAACGGTTCGCGAGCCTCATATATGAGGAAAGCGGCATCTTTCTCAAGGACACGAAGATCACCCTCCTGTCGAACAGGCTCCGGAAGCGCCTCTACGCGCTGAAGCTCGATACGTTCTCCCAGTATTACGACTGTATCCACGGACTCAAGGACCGGCGCAAGGAGATTGAGGAGCTTATCGACGTGGTCTCCACGAACGAAACCTATTTTTTCAGGAACGAGCGCCAGTTCGAGGCGCTGTCCAACCACTGCCTGGCCGACATAGCGGCGAAGAAAAAGGACGATAAGAGGCTGCGTATATGGAGCGCCGGATGCTCCACCGGCGAGGAGCCCTATACCCTCGCCATCTGCGTCCTGGAAAGCATGGGGCTTTTTCCCGGCTGGAAGATCGAGATCATCGCAACGGACATCGCTCCCTCGGTGCTTGAGTTCGCCAACCGCGGCGTCTATTCCGGCAGGAGGATCGAGAAGGTCCCGCCGGCAATACTGAAAAAGTATTTCACCCAGGACCCGGAGAACCCGGAGCTGTATGGCGTCAACCCGGACGTGAAGAAGCTCGTGACCTTCCAGTACCTGAACCTCTTCAAGAACCCGTATCCGGAGAAGCTCGACGTCGTGTTCTGCCGGAACGTCATGATCTATTTCGACAAGGAGCACCAGAAGAAGCTGATCGCCGGGTTTTACAGGGCCCTGCTCGGGACCGGGTACCTTTTCATCGGGCACTCGGAAACCCTGCATTCGATTTCCGAGGACTTCTCGTACGTGAAGATTCTTGATTCCCCGGTCTATATTCCCAAGAGGAGCTGAAATGAATTTTCATTTTATAAACGTGGGCATCGCGGACATCGGGGTGACAAAATCGCCCAACATCCTGAGGACGGTACTCGGGTCGTGCGTGGGCATCTGCCTGTTCGATCCCCAGGCAGGGATAGCGGGGCTCTCGCACATAATGCTCCCGGCGATCACCGACCGCAACTCGAATGAGAAGAAATACGCCGACACCGCCATCCCGATGCTCATTGACGAGATGGGAAAGGCCGGCGCGGACAAGGGGAGGATGATCGCCAAGATCGTGGGCGGGAGCACCATGTTCAAGATCACCGGCAACAGCATGATGAGCGAGATAGGGAAGAACAACGTCGCGAAGGTCAAGGAGCTTCTCGGCGACGCCGGCATAAAGATTGTCGCCGAGGACACCGGCGGTAACTACGGACGCACCATCGACTTCTATTCCGAGACAGGGCTTTTGAAAATCAGGTCCCTCGGAAAAGAAGAGAAGGCATTGTAGGCGGCGCCATGGAAAGCATGACAGGATACAGCCACGCCGAGGGGGCGACCGAACAGTTCTCCTACTCGATTTCCCTGAAGTCGCTCAATTCGAAGTACCTGGAGACATTCTGCCACCTGCCCAAGGTGATCAAGGACTGCACCGAAGAGGTCGAAGCGCTCCTCAAGGAGACCTTTGTGCGCGGCAAGGTCGAGCTCACGGTCGACATCTTCGACTGGCTGGAGACGAAGAAGGTGACGGTGAACTTCGACGCCATCCAGGGCTACCATGACGAGTTCCGCAAGGTGGAAAAGAAGCTCAAGCTGCCGCCCTCGCTGAACCTTTCCGTACTCCTGGGAATGGACGGCGTGATACAGAAGGAGCGCTCCCTTATATCCGCCAAAACGCGGAAGGCGATCATGAAGGCCATCGCGGGGGCGGTGACCGCGGCGAAAGCCATGCGGAAGGCCGAGGGGGAGATGACAAGGCGTGATTTAAAAAAATCCCTGGACGCGATATCCTCCGGTCTCGACGCTGTCTGGGAGCTCACCCGCGAGGTTCCGGAGAAGGCCTTCGCCAGGCTGAAGGAGGCGGTGGAGAAGCTCGCGGGAAGTGGCGCCTCCGACGAGCGCCTCCTCGCGGAGATCGCCATCCTGGCGGACAAGCTCGACGTCAACGAGTAGAAGGTCCGCCTGAAGGACCACATCGCGAAGTTCAGCGGCATGATGAACGAGAAGGGGCAGATAGGCAAGCGGCTCGATTTCCTGGCACAGGAAATGTTCAGGGAGATCAACACCATATCGTCCAAGGCGAACAGCTCCCAGGTGGCCCACGTCGTCGTGGAGATGAAGAACCACGTGGACAAGATCAGGGAGCAGTGCCGCAACATAGTATAGCGTCCCTGCGAGGAGCGGTTCCCATGAAAACGACACTTATCAACATAGGATTCGGCAACGCCGTCGCGGCGGGGAGGGTGATAGCGGTTATCACCCCCATGTCGGCGTCGGGGAAGAGGATCCGCGAGGAAGCGAAGGAGAACAACATCCTTATCGACGCGACCCACGGCAGGAAGACGCGCGCCATCATCATCATGGACAGCAACCACGTGATCCTGTCGGCGATGAATCCCGAGACGCTCACGAACCGGCTCACCGATGAACCTGAAGATTGACCGCGACCTCTCCATCGTGGTGTCCGCGCCTTCGGGCACCGGAAAAACCACGATAATCCAGGAAGTGATCCGCGGAAGCGGCAACTTCGAGTTCGTGGTGTCCACCACCTCCCGGGCTCGGCGCCCCACCGAGGTTTCCGACAAGAACTACTATTTCGTCGGCGCCGCCGAGTTCAGGGGCATGATAGACCGGGGCGAGTTCATCGAGTGGGCCCTGGTCCACGAGAACTACTACGGTATCACCAAAAAAGAGATTGACAGGATCCGTGCTACCGGAAAAATCCCGATATTCGACGTGGACGTGCAGGGAGCGCATACCCTGCGGGGAAAGCTCCCGGACGCGGTGTTCATCTACATCGTGCCCCCCTCCCTGGACGTGCTTTCCGAGAGGCTCCGGGGACGCGGGACCGATTCGGAAGAGCAGGTCCGTATCAGGCTGAAAAATGCCGTTGACGAGCTGAAGCATTACCATTATTATGATTATATCATAATAAACCGTTCGGTTGAAGAATCCTGTGAATGCTTCAGTTCCATCCTCAGGGCGGAATGCTGCCGGCGGGAGCGGATCGCGAGCACAATAAAAACCATAGTGGGAGAGTAGTGAATGATTATCCCCCTCGACAAGCTGATTTCGTTTGACGATAACCGTTACATCATGACCCGTGTCGCCATGGCCGCGGTCGATCGTATCGAGAGCCTCACCAACGACCTGGTTGAAGGCGAGCAGTGGAAGATAGTGCCCAACGTGCTTCGGCTCGTTATGGGCGGTGTCATAAAGCACGATATCACCCCCGAAGAGGAAGAAGAGTAGGGCGCCCGGCCGGGGCTCCGGCCGTGATACAATCCAAGGGTGAAATGTCATCAGGGCAGTGGTTCTTGCGGGTCCCACCGCGACGGGCAAAACGGATCTTTCCCTGCGCCTCGCGGAAGGGCGTTTCGAGATAGTATCGGCGGATTCGGTGCAGGTCTACCGCTTCATGGACATCGGGAGCGGAAAGCCTTCGCCGGAGGAACGGGAGAGGGTGCGCCACCACTGCATCGACATAGTGGACCCCGATTTCGATTTCACCGCGGGCGAGTTTGTCAGGCGGGCTTCGGGCGCCGCAGCGGAGATCGCCGGGCGGGGGAAAATCCCCCTCTTCGTGGGCGGTACCGGATTATACATGGATTCTTTTTTCACGGGTTTGTCTGAAATACCCACCGTTGATCAATCAATAAAAAGGGATCTTTTACACGAACTCGGGGAGAAGGGGCTCCCGTCACTCTATGAAGCGCTTGCGCGGTGCGACCCGGCATTCGCGGAGCGGATACACCCCAACGACCGCCAGAGGATACTCCGGGGTCTCGAGGTGTTCAGGCAGTGCGGCAGGCCCATCAGCAGCTTTTACGTTGGCCGCGTGGCGCACGGCTCCGGTGACACGCTCTTCATTGGCCTGAAGGTGGAGAGGCGTGAACTGGCGGACAGGATACACGCCCGGGTCGACGCGATGCTGAACGCCGGTTTCATCGACGAAGTGAAGAAGCTGCGGGAAATGGGATACGGACCCGGACTCAAATCGATGAAGTCCATAGGGTACGCTGAAATCAACGGCTTCTTCGACGGGACCATTGCCGCGGGGGAGCTGGCGGAGAAGATAAAGACGAACACCAGGCGTTACGCGAAGCGGCAGATGACCTGGTTCGGCAAGAACGAAAGGATGCGCTGGTTTTCCCCCGGGGACGAGGCGGCCATCCGGAAGGCCGTGGAAGAGTGGGCCGGTTCCACGGCGTGACGCGCGCATGCAGCGCTGCCGCCCCGACTGCGGGGCGGGGCGAGAACGAGAAGTAACTATAAATACAGGGTGTGGATATGCCAAAACAAGCGAAGAACCTGCAGGACCATTTTCTCAACGTAGCCCGCAAGGAAAAGATCGAGATCAACATCTTCCTTATGAACGGAGTGCCGATCAAGGGCAAGGTGTTGAGTTTCGACAACTTCACGGTGCTCATCGAGGTCGACAAGAAACAGAACCTCATCTACAAGCACGCGGTGTCGACAATCGTGCCCTCCCGTCCCATACAGTACAAGGATGAAGAGGAAGGATAACAATCCGCGGGCGGAACCATGAGAGTACTACTGATATTATTGCTTATACTGGCCGTAGCGGCGGGGGCCTATACCACCCTGTTCAAGGTGGACGAGGGCGAATTCGGCGTTGTTTCCGGCATGGAGGAGGCGGATGTAATCGCCGTGTTGCATCCCGGGTATAACTTCGTACCGCGAGCGCTCTTTCCCTGGAAGGTGTCCGTCGCCTACCGGAGGACCAGATCGACGGAAATGGCGGACGTATCGGTACCCCTTCCGGGCCTGGAGGAACTGGACAACAGGCACTACTGCGTGGGCCTGAAGGTGAACCTTTCCTACGAGCTGGATTTCGAGGCGGTTCCGGGCGAGCTCCTTGCGGAGAAAGGGCAGGTACGCAAAATGTTCGAAAGGCTCCTGAAGGGAGCCTTTACGCGTGAGATTAAAACGTACCTCTATCCCTATTATGACCAGAGAAAACTGGAGCGTGAGTTCGAGGCCGTGGCGGAAAAGGCCTTTGAATCGGTGAAGAAACAGTGCGCTTCCTCGGGAATCAATGTCCTGGGCCAGGAAGTCATCGGTTCGGTGTCGATTCCCGGCGAGGAAATATTCCGCGAGGGCACAGCCCTGGCGGCCGACCTGCGCCGCATCGAGAACGAGAACCGCAAGGAACTGCTCGTCCTGGAAAATAATTTGCAGAAAGACGATTACAGGAACAAAAAGTATTTGGAAAATTTAAGGGAGATTGCGAAGCTGGTTAAGAACAATCCGGATCTCCTGAAATACCTGTACATCAAGGGTTTCTCGAAGAACGTGAAGGCCATCATCGCCAACGAGAGGACGGGAATGCCTTTCGGCCTCGATTTCGAAGGGGCCGGCGCCTCCTCGGCGAAGAAGGGCGATGTCGACAACCTGAAATAACGCGGTGCCGCTAACCCCGGGCCGCCTGGATGAAAATACCGGGTATTTTCATCGCACTATAGAATATCTACCGAGGTGTGAACAGTATGGGCTGTGGCAGAAAGCAGAAGAGGAAAAAGATCGCCAACCATAAGCGGAAGAAGAGAAGAAGGCTGAACCGCCACAAGAAAAAGTAAGCAATCCAGGCAGGCCCGGGGGGCCTGTCGTGGCCAGACGCGCCCTCCCTTCGCCGCCGGCGGAGGGGGCGGGTGTCGCGCCCCCGGGAATCCCCGGCGAGGCGGCAGGAGACCGGCAATATTATTCCCGTGCCGGCCTTTTTTTGTAGATAACCTTCCCGCCGTTTCATATACTGCTGCCGTTATGAGAAACCCGCTCGCAGGAACAATGAAATCGGACACTACCCGCAAGTACCACTGGAAACGCCGCCCTTCCGAGATGCGCGGATACCAGAGAACGCTTTACCTCAACGACGACAACGGCGATTACGTCCGGGTCGATTACAACACCAAGGACAAGAAGGTCCGCCTCTACATAGAAGACTCCGAGGAAGGGGGCATTCCGTACTATGCAGTCATCACCGACGGGAAAATCTCCGTGGAACGGAACGCCCAGACCGGCCGCCCTATCGACCTGAGCGAGAAGTTCCGCGCCAGGGCCGAACTTTTCGCGTCCATAGGCAACCGGGAGGGCCTGAAACTCATCGGGAAGAACTACGGGGTGGGTGGGGAGAAAAAGCCCGAGGGCAGGGACGCTGAGCGAAAGCAGGTCCTCGAAAGGACCAGGCAGCGGTATTTCCGCCCGGAGGACAACATCGGGGCGGGCGAACGAGTAAGGAAACTGCTTCGCTTTCGCATCGAGCTGGTTGACATCATCGACATCGCCATTGGCGTCCTCCTGGCGGGCATTGTGTACCTGTTCGAGTACGATTTCGTGTCGGCGGGGATTACCGCGGCGTTCTTCGGTATCATCATCGGGGCGGTGGACCTCCTTTTGCGCGGGAGGGACCCCTTTTTCCCCAAGGTGCTGGGGTTCATCGCGGCGGGGGTGGTGCTGTATGTGTATGGGTATTACTTCAGGTAAAGCCCCGGCGCCGGTTTAAAAAATTCTCAGGCGGCGCATTTTATTATTGAAAAGTTGTGTTATCTTACCCATACTGTATAGCGGGGTCCCGACAGGCCGCGCGCTGGGAAATTCACGTGGGAACCGGGTTTTGCGATGGAAAAAGAAACGAAACTCATGGATTCGCTCCAGGTCGTCTGCTTCAAGGTGGGCACCGAGGAATACGGGATTGAGATCCTGAAGGTGCAGGAAATTCTCAAGCTCCCGAAAGTCACGCGGCTCCCCAAATCGGCGCCCTTCATCATGGGCGTCATAGACCTCCGGGGCAAGGTGATCCCTATCATCAACCTGAGCAAACGCTTCAGCCACGAGGCCCGGGCGGAGACCACGGACAAGCGCGCCATCGTGGTGGATATCAGGGGCAGGCAGATAGGGCTTGCCATCGACACGGTGAGCCACGTGGTGAAGTTCGAGGCGGGGAACATCGAGCCGGCGCCGCCTATCCTCAAGGGGATATCCGGCAGGTACATCATCGGCGTGGCGAAGCACAACAACGGCTACGTCATCATTCTGGACATCGACAAGATCTTCTCGTCGGAAGAGCTGAACCTAATCGCCAGCTGATCAGCCTCTCCGCGCAAACTCCTCGCGGGCGCGCTCCATCACCACCTTGAGGGGAAGCCCCGTTTCCTTCGCCACCTTTTTGCAGTCTTCGAACTCTGGCTGCGCGTTCACGACGGAGCCACCGTGGCTGGAGACCTTCACCCGCACCGTGCGCCCCTCGACGGTCACCTCCTCGAAGCGCCTTTCGAGCTTCTCGCGCCGCACCCCGAGTTCACGTATACCGATGGTGGATGTTTCCCTGTAGAGTATCTCTTTCAGGCGCGGCTCAATCCCGGGTTCGGCTATCACTGTGACCAGAGTGCCCGGGCGACCCTTCTTCATGACGGCGGGGACGAAGTACGCGTCCAGGGCGCCGCTTTCCAGAAGGAGGTCCATCAGCCAGGGGTAGATCTGCGGATTCATGTCGTCGATAGCACACTCGAGCTGGACGAGGAGTTCCCCGCCGGAGCCGCGTGGTTCCGCCAGGAAGGCGCGCGTGCAGGAGAGGAACGGGTATTCCCTGGAGCCGAAGCCTGTTCCGGTTGCGAGCATGACGCCGGGGGGCGCCGGTTCCTGAGAGCCCAGGGCCACGAGGATGGCTGCCGCGGTGGGGCTGATGAGCTCGCCCCGGCGGCCGGTGAACACGACTGAGCGGCCCTTCACAAGGGCGCTCACCGCGGGGGAGGGCAGGGGGATATCGCCGTGCCGCGACGCGACGGTGCCCTTTCCCGCCGGTATGTCGCCGTAGTGTATGCGCTCGACGCCGNNCGATGCTGTCCAGGGCTCCCACCTCGTGGAAGTGAATCTCGCCGGGGGAGACGCCGTGGACCGAGGCCTCGGCGGCGGCGAGCGTTTCGAAAACCAGGACCGCCCTTTCGGCGGCCCTTCCCGGCAGGCCCGCCGAGTTGAGTATGGCGGTGATGCCGGCGAGGTCCCGTTCCTCGGCCTCGTCGCGGCACTCCACGATGAAGCGGCTCCCCGCGAAGTGGTGCCGTTCCGTTTTCTCCGACGACACGCGCCAGCCGGCGACGGGAAGGCCCGCAAGGGACTTCGCCAGGGCGCCGGCGTCGAGTCCCAGGTCTATGAGCGCTGCCAGGAGCATGTCCCCGGAGGCGCCAAGCTCCACGTCCAGGATGAGGATGTTTTCACTCTGCATGTTCTTTCCCGGCGGCGGCAAGGATTCTGAAGGCGAGGAACGCGGCGCCGAAGCCGTTGTCGATGTTCTGGACCGCGACGCCGGGCACGCAGGAGTTGAGCATTCCCAGAAGGGGCGCGATGCCGCCGAAGGAGGCTCCGTAGCCCACGGACGTGGGTACTGCGATCACGGGGCAGGCGACAAGTCCCGCGACCACGGAAGGAAGCGCTCCTTCCATGCCCGCGACCACTATCGCCGCCGCGGCGCGCGCGAGCTCATCCCGGTGGTCCAGCAGGCGGTGAATGCCCGCCACGCCTATATCGGTCACCAGGGACGCGTCGAGACCCAGCATGCGCGCCGTTTCCAGTGCCTCGCGCGCCACCGGCAGGTCCGAGGTGCCGGCGGTGAGTATCATCACCCTCCCCTTGATCCGCTTGATGTCACGGGTGATCAGCGATATGGTGCGGGCGGTTTCGTCGTATTTCGCGTCGGGGAGGCTTTTCGTAAGAAGGGCGTAGGTTTCCGGGTTGGCGCGCGTGGCCAGGAGGTTCGCGCCGTGCCCGACGATCTTCAGGGCGATGTCGCGGACCTGCTCCGCGGTTTTTCCCTGGCAGAAGATCACCTCCGGGAAGCCCCAGCGCAGGGCGCGGTGGTGGTCAACCTTGGCGAAGCCCAGGTCCTCGTACGGAAGGGACTCCAGTCGCGAGAGCAGTTCCTCCTCGCCCGTGCGGCCAGCCTTGAATTCCCGGATGAGCGCGAGGAGTGATTCCCGGTCCATGGTCAGTACGCGGCGATCAGGATGGTCTCGATCTCGTTCTTGGAGAGGGGGCGCGGCGCGTTTTCGAGGAACGGGTAATTGATGGCGATGCCGGCGATCGCCGAGAGCTCTGTCTTGGGTATCTCGAACTGGGAGAGGCGCTGGGGAATGTCCACTTCCATCTCGAGCTTGCGGACTCCCTCGACGGCCTTGATGGCGGCCTCGATGACGGTGATGTCCTTCACGTCCTCGTCCATCACCTTCGACATTTGCACGTACTTGCCCGGCGACGAGGTGAGGTTGTATTCCATGATGTGGGGCAGTATCACCCCCA
>MTKZ01030332.1_pt1 | contig 11059 bp, 6 predicted proteins | sample 1042781 | NCBI WGS metagenome assembly MTKZ01 (sample SAMN06212207, study PRJNA360539) | anaerobic digester metagenome | biome: Wastewater treatment plant; material: sludge; isolation source: anaerobic digester fed with sludge from wastewater treatment plant | place: Denmark: WWTP Viborg ...
CTCGAAGGACGGCGACGCAACCTCAACGACAAACACCGTCATGCTCGCAGGCGGCACGGTGACGGTCGTGACCTCCCCACCGAACTGAGTTGCGGAATGCATCGTCATCTCCGCCACCTGAACTTCGCAAGGGCCGCAAGCCCCGCCGCAAGCGCGACGAGCGACGACGGCTCGGGCACCAGAACCCACATCATCGCCTCGTTGCGCGGGTAGTACGTCCCGTTCGGGAGGTAGTAGTTCTCGTTGTACGCCGAGCCGACCACGCGGACAGTGCCGAACTCGTCCACGTCCACGGCGTAGGCGACCGAGCCAGTGTAGTCGCTGGAGAGCAAGCTGGCCAGGTTGAAGGCGCTTTCCGGGGTTCCGAACCAGATGGTCGCGCCGCCAGACCCGTCCAGAAACCGTGCGCCACCCACCAGCAAGTTGCCTTGCATGCCGTAGATGACGCCTGCATCGGTTGGCGCACCCGGCGCCGAGAAGTTCACGAAGCTCTCAGCGGTGCCGCTCCAGACGGCCGGGTAGTAAGTGCCATCCCGCTCGTACTGCACATAGCCCCCCTGCCTGCCGTTGGCGATGGCTCTCGCGCCGGAACTGTACGCCCCCTCCGGGTGCAGATCCACGACACTGTCGGCCGTGCCGTGCCAGAGCGCAGCGTGCACTGCACCACCCTGCGGCGTGAAGCTGCCTACCTGCGCAACTGCATCAACCGCTGCCACACCGCCCTCGCAGTTCGGAGGTGTCAGATCAACGAAGGAATCAGCGGAGCCGTACCACAGGGCGGCTCGGTGGCCGAATGGCCCCGAGAAGACGACTTGGCCGCCCTGGCTGTTGCCTGCCAGTGCGTGGGCTCCGGACGCCATGGCACCTGCTGGGTGCAGGTCAATCAGTGTGTTCGCCTGGCCCTGCCACAACGTTGCGCGGTCTGCCTGGATACCAACCTTGTCAGAGCCGGCAATATCGTAGAGGAACGACGTATTGGGCTGAATGACCTCTGCAGAATCAGCCGACCCGAACCACAGGGTGGCTTGGCTGTCCGACCCAGCCCACGCTGACGAAACGCCGCCCTGGGTTGCCCCGTCAACAGCCATAGCAAACGATGACGAATAAGCGCTGCCGTGCAGGTTGACCACCGTCCAGTCGGCCGCCGCGGCTGCAGTAGTGGCGCTCCCGCTAACCAGCAAACAAATGACGATGAACTTCCATGATGGTTTGATGCGTGACATACGACCGTCCTCCTATTGGCAAAAGCCGGGCTGAACCAGTGGATCAGGGTCAAAGATAAAGGAAACGCAGGCGGCGCCAGACGTGACGCTGACACCATTGATGAACTTAGTGGCGACGCTGTCGTTCGGATGGTCTGCCTTCACGTCGTAAGTCCCAGCCGCCACCGGCAAAGCGAAGTTGCCCGCGCAGTCTGTCACAGTGGAGGCAATGGCCTGCCCACCTCCAGAAGGCTCTACCCAAACCGCAGCCCCGGCCGCCGGCACGAGCACGAAGGGCTGTTTGTCATCCCACTTCTTCACCGTCCCGCTCAGGCGAGGCACTGCATCCAGCGCCGCCCAGGCGCCGCCATTGCCTGTGACTGGAATAGTCACCTGATCCCCGGTGATGATGTAACCGCTGGCCGTCCCCGAAACCGCGCAAGGCCCGGGGGAGAGGTCCGTGAAGTAGAAACGCCCCAGAGCGTCGGTGATGGCCACAAAACCCTGACAGCTCACGGACGCGCCCGCCAGCGGCCCTGACGGCGTGCTGACGACACCTGTGAGGTCGAGAAGGCTCGCCTCGAGCATGAACTCGTACACGCTCATGCTCGCGGCCGGAGCCGTGCCCGAGAAGATGCCGTCCGCGATAGTGCCCTGCAGGTCAACGCCGAACACCGGCGCGGGCACCTGCGTGCCGATGTTGCATTCGTTCGTAGATTGCATGCCATTCTCTCCTGTAAGGCGCAGAACGTACGGGTGCTGGAAACCGCCCTGCACCTCTACGCCCGCACCCAGTGACGCCCGAAACGGTATGGCCGCCTCGGTCGTGTTGATGATAAAGAGCCTGAACGTGTCGCCCTCCCAGAATCCCTGCGCAACCAGCCCGGAGGCGCTGCACTGCGTGCTCTCAACCCGCCCCCGGCCCAGGTGGTTCAGCATCTGGTGCGCGTAGTAGGTGGGGGTCACCCAGCGGCGCTCACTCGGGTACAGGTCGTTCACCAGGTCGTGCTTGTCAACGGCAATCATCCGGAATACCCGGCCGGGAGTCTCGCTGCCCTGCTGTATACTTACGGCTGGGAACAGATTGGAGCCGGCCGCGCCATACGCTGCCAGATCGAGCTGCATCACGGCGGCGGCAAGGCCGCTCTTTAGCTCGAAGTTGTGAGGGAACTCGGAGTTCTTCTGGTCATCAGTCAGCCCCGCGAACGCCCCATAGCGGGTGTTCAGCTCCGTGGCCCAGATGGGTGGAAGCGCACCCGTACACGCGGTGTCATACGCCTCGATGTTCAGTCCGATAATCGTCCGCGCACCCAAGTCCAACCCCTCGTCTTTCTCGAACAGAGGCGTAAGCGGCTGCTGGCTGTCCTCAACGGAGGGGCCGCAGTAGAAGTGCGGGACTATGGCATCGTAGGCTCTACCACCCGTCGGGTTGAGGATGGCCAGCGGAGTGTATCCGCCGTAACCCGCCGGTTGCTCCCGCGTGGTGGGGATAGCGACAGCAATGGCCGGCGCGGGCGCGTCGTAGTCATCCACTATGTCCTTGATGGCCTGAACGGCGGCATTGTAATCCACCGCTTCGACAGTGCTGTCAGCGAAGAGCTCATTCCCGAGTTCCCAGCGCATGCTCCACGGGTTGGTCCTACCCGTGGTCAGCCTGCGCATCTTGGCCCAGTACCCTTTGGGGACACTAGCGTCAGCGGCAGTCCACGACTTGCCAGCTATCGCGACTTCGACGGGTTCCCAGTACTTCCAGTAACTTCGCCACGAAGAGCCATAGAAAGGCGCCGAAACCGCCGCCGTCTGTCCGGCCGTCGAGCTGATACAGCGAAAAACAAGCTTCACTCCTGGACGGGTAATATGGCCTTCCACATTACCGGCGCCAGGCGTCGTGTCAATCAACACAACCTCATCCACTGAGTATCCGATGCTGTCCTGTGTGGTTTCGCTGTAACGCGGCCATTCATTGCAGCCCTCCGGGTCCGGGTTGCAGGGCTCGCCTTCGAGGCGGTCATCCTGCCGCAGGTGACGGTTGATCCTGGTGAGTTCCCATTCCGCCTGCTCTAATGCAGGCATGTAGGGCTCCGTACAGAACAGCACCATGTTTGCAGCTTCGTTCGTCGCAGGTGCTGTGCCCTCCGCCGCAGTGTAGTAGGGCAGCACGATAACTGGCTTGGCTCCCACGTAGGCGCACAAGTCCAAGTGCTCGCCGATACCGTAGGGGTTGAGGCTGAAGTTGGGTCCTCCGGGTATCTGCTGCGGCGGCCGCGCGGCCACGGGCCCGATACCAAAACGCCACCGGTAGTGATTCGAGACGCTATTGCCGAAGCGCAATGAACCCGGCTGCAGTGCCTTCAGCCGCTCGCATCCGTACGTGTCCCAGACGAATCCGGCGCCGCTCTTACGAATCAGCCCGTTTCCACCCGCTTCGCCATTTTCCTTGGGGTTGAGTGTTGACGGCCAGGTGATGACTGTGCCGTACATATAGGACGGCGTAAACGTGTCGCCGGCCGCACTGGCCACATCAACAAGGCTCACCTCCCGCGTGGCGGTCGCGACATGCCCGTTGCAGTCATAGGCCCGCACGGAAATGGTGTAGTCGCCCCGTGCTGGCGCCCACGGCGTCGTCCACGATTGAGTTGACGGCGTGTATGTTGCATCTGTCCAGGAGCCGCCGTTGACCTGAACCTGAACCTTCGTGACGCGTGATGTGTCGCTGGCGGTGCCACTAACAGCTGTGAAACCCTCAATAGTCGGCCCGTCGGCTGCCGGCGTGGTGATGGTGACAGTGGGGGCATCCGTGTCATACCAGCACCCGCTCTGAATATCGTCCGCCGTGGCAACCCTGATAAGCCGCTCCGGCGCTGACGAAGAACCGGTTAGCGAGGAAGCGCCGGTTACGATGACGAAGTCACCCGGCTGGATGTCCAGTACGCCGGGCAGCTTGACCCACAGCGGGCATACGGCGGCGCCGCAGGAGCCATCGTCAATCTCGATCACTGACTCGTCGTTCGACACACCCGTCACCCGGCCTGTTGTCCGCGTAAGGAGGCCAACGGTGTTCAGCCCCTGACCGCCCGCTGCGCCAGCCTGCCCTGCTGTGTCTGTCAAGTGCCAGTTGCCGCCTCCAACCGTTCTGTTTGTCATCACCAGAGGCCGCGGCGCAACGCCCGGCGCCTGCTTATCCATCTCGCTCGCCGCCAGGTACCGCTCGCCGGCGGGTGTTGTCGCCATTACCCCAAGGGTGTTCACGAAATCACCGGCTGCCAAGCCGCCCGGCATATTCGACATTTCCACGCGCAACCCGAGCGCCATGCCCGGTTCATGAACATACAGCGCCTCTTCCTCCGGAAGAAGAAGGCTCACGATCTTTGACGAAAGACCCACGGAGGCCGCGTCTGGACTAAGCTTGGCGTTGCAGATGCTGCCCGCCACACACAGCGCGGCCGTGCCGACGAAACTCTGCGGATTATACCCGGGGCCGCCATCCACACTGATAACCTTGGCAGCGTTGCCGTCCAGAGCGATGGTTCCGGTAATCACGGCAGCGCGAGAGGCGCCAGTCAGGTCTGCCGCTGTGAAGGCGCGGATGACCTCAGAACCCTCGTCCTCACCGATCACAGCGTAACCCCCGTAGGCGGCATCGTCGCCGGTGCTAATCACAGGCTTGGCGGTCAACTGCACGGTATCGCCCACATCCCTAGCCAAGGCCTCCGCAACCGTGGCGCAGACATACTCCGGGCCGTCAGGCGGCGGATCGCTCGAAGGCGGATCGAGAAGCCCCCGCGTCTCCATCCCGCTCTGCTGGCTTCTGACGGAAAGATCGAGAGGCGCATTCACTAGCGGAAAAACCGGGTCCCCGGGGAGTATTGGCAGTGGCGCCAGCGCAGTGGTGCCGCTGGCATCCGTGTAAACGGAGACCGCCGCGGCGGAGAGGGCACGCTCGCGGGTCACAAGTGTGGACATGAACCCGGTCACGCTGACAGTCTGCCAGCGCTGGAGCGCCATCGGAGCATCAAGCAGAACGATGAGCCTGATCTCGCTCGACCAGGGCTCGCGCACAACGATGTAGGGCGGGTTGGTCACAACCTTGTCCACAACCACGCCCGAGAGGCTCACCTTCACCCCGTCAGTTGACGACAGAGCGGCAAGAATAGTCCTGGNNATTACCCATTTCTCACTCCGCGCCACGCGCCGGACGAACGTGTTCCGGTGCTGGCAACCTCACTATACCACGCGGACGGCCGGAAATCAAGCCATGCAGCAGAGACGCGCGCGGACCGGGCAGGCGCGTCGGCGACATCGGTCGGGGGACGGACGTCCCCGAACATCAACCGGCAGAGCATCTGCCGGTCGATCGGCAGTCGATCGGGTGAACTTCTTTGTCAAAACTGCAATGAAGGAGCGCATAGGGTGCGGGGTCTAACCTGCCAGCAGACCGCAGAAGGGACCAGAACAAATGCGCAGAATCGTGTTGCTTGCCTGCCTGACTCTCATCGCACCCGCCGCTTCAAACGCGGCGCCTGCAAAGCAGTTGCCGCTCCTCAAGAGCAAAGTCCGCACAGTTGCGGCGTTCAAGAACGGGCTCGGCTTCGTCTTCCGCTCCGGAACAACCCCGCTGCAGGATGGCTGGGCCGCGCTCGATCCCATTCCGTCCGCCGTCCTCGGAACGCTCTGGATCGGGACTTCGAGCAAGGGCGGCTCCGTGACGGAGGTCATCTCGTACAAGGACAAGGTGCGCACGGAGTTTCCGGCGCTGGATATCAGCGAGGTGCTGGCCGCCAACACCGGCAAAGTGGTGACGCTCACGTACAGCCCTGGAGCCGGACAGCCGGCGCAGACCGTCACCGGCCAGATCGTCTCTGTCCCGGATGTCCCGAAGTCGGACGATCTCGGGCCGGTACCGCTTCGCGACGAGGGACCCGCGCGGTACAACACTCCGAGAGCCGCCGGGCACATCGTCCTCGTCCGTCCGGAGCAGGGAGGCGTGCTCGCTCTCAACAAGAGCGCCGTCCTCACGGTTCAGAGCCCCGGACCGGATTTCAACACGAGCGTGGAGCGCGAGGTGAACCGGGCCAAGGTGAGGATCGGCGGGTCGCCGAAAGAAGCCGAGATCACGGTTGCCTATCTCGAGAAGGGCATCAATTGGAGCCCCGGGTATCTGCTGAACATCAAGGACGACTCCAAAGCGGCCATCACCCTGGAGGCCGTGCTGGCAAATGACGCGGAGGATCTGGAGGATACCGAGATCTCCTTCGTCGTCGGATATCCCAACTTCCGGTTCGCCGACCTTATCACCCCTCTTTCGCTTCAGCAGAACGTCGCCCAGATTGTCGAGCGTCTCGCGGCAGCCGGGCGTCCGGCCAGCGCCGGCTACGGTGGATTCGCGAACGTGATGGCGCAATCCGTGAACTATGCTTTCGACAGCGTGAGATGGTCGCCAGAGACTTCCTATGCCGCGGCGACACCCATGGCCGGCGAGTCCAACGAAGACCTGTATTTCTATACCCAGCGGGGCGTTACTCTCAAGAAGGGCGACCGGGCACGCTATACGGTTTTCACGGGCAGTGTTCCGTACGAGCATGTGTACGAGTGGGCGGTTCCGGACACGATGAGCATCAACGAGGAGGGATATCGCAGAGACGCCCCGGGCAACCAGGATCTCGGCACTCAGGTGTGGCACTCTCTGCGGCTCACGAACTCCACCGACCATCCATGGACCACCGCTCCGGCGTTCGTGGTCAACGGGCCGATGCCGGTCGCCCAGGACGTGCTGCAGTACACCCCCACCGGCGGCAAGAGCACGCTCAAGTTGACCGTGGCGACCGACGTGCGCGCCGAACAGTCTCAGACGGAGGTGTCCCGCACGCCTGTCGAGATTACCCGCCGCAGCTTCGAGGAAGTGGTGGTGGACGGCAAGTTGAGCGTCAAGAACTGGAAGAAGAAAGACGTCAAGCTGATTGTGACGAAGAGCCTGGTCGGCGAGGTCAGGACGGCCGGTCAGGACGGGAAGGTGCGCAAGACCGTTCGCAGCCTGACCGCGAACAACCCTTCGTCCGAGATCCGCTGGGAGTTCGACCTGCCCTCCAACGCCGAGAAGGAGCTGACCTACACCTACAAAGCGCTGGTGGCGCGGTAGCCGGTCAGCCGCACAAAGCGGAATTTCTGCTTCCGCACTCCATAGCAGCCGGTCAGCCGCACAAAGCGGAAGCTGCGCTTCCGCACTCCATAGGAGCCGGTCGGCCGGACAAAGCGGAAGCTCTGCTTCCGCACTCCATAGGGGCAGATGTGGGTGCTTCGGATTCGGAGTTCTCTGGAACGAACGGACCAAAGCATGACCGCGCCGGTCAAGGGACGGATGTCCACGGACATCGACCGGCAGGGCATCTGCCGTTCGATCGGCTCGCGCTCGGAAAGTAGTATAGGGCCTTGTGCCCGTCAATGGGCGTTCGGTGTTGATGGACGCCCGCAAGGGGCCATGCTATGGGAAGGCGAGTCGCTGCACGCGTTTTCTATGACTCCAGGTGTCCCCACCTGGAGTGCGCTACCGCACTGAGACCTCCAGCCCCTCGGGGTCGAACATCACGTTCACGCTGGCGCGCATGTTCGACGGGTCGCGCACGAAGCGCAGGTAGGGCTCCAGCCGCTCGGCGCAGTTGATGCTGTTGTGCGCGAGCACGACGCTGCCCGGCGGCATCCTGTCGTAACACGCCTTCAGAATGTCCAGATAGATGCTCTTGCCGCGTTCGGCGTCGCCGTCGGCGTCCAGATACAGAAGCTCAAGCGGCCTGCCGTAATCCCGCAGATACTCCACCGCGTCCGCGGCCACGACCCTTGCCACCCCGGTCGGGTCAATGGCGCGCACGTTGCGCTCGGCGCGCTCGGCTTCCTCCGGCTTGATCTCGATGCCGACCAGATCCTCGGCCACGTACACGGCCCCTGGCCCCACCGCCGCGCCGGCGTTCGAGATGAACGTGTTGCCGCAGAACACTCCGGCGGCCGCCATCACCTTCGGCTGCCGGATGGCGTTGATCGCCCAGATCAGGCGCTGCATGCGCGGCGTGATGGCCGTCCAGGGGATATCGAACAGGTCCACGACCGCCTGCCGGAAGCGCAGGAAGGGCTCGTTCTGGTATTTGGCGTGCGGCAGGATGCCCACTTCGACAAGCGCCTGCAGAGCGCCCCGCACAACGCGCACCTCGTCCTCCTCCGGCTCCAGCGGAGCATGCCAGCGCCCGTAGTCCATCCGGTAGCTGTCGTAGTCGTCTGTTCTGTACTCAGTCAAGAAATCGCGCTTCTCCCTGCCCGGTTCAAGCACCGGACGCGTCGGCTGTCACGTAGTTGATGCTCACCGTCCCACCTCCGGCGAAACACGCATCCGGAATCACCGCCCGGACGCGGCCCAGAACCGGGTCCGGAAGCCAGACGGCCGCCTCCTGTCCGTTCACCAGCACTGTAGCTGGGCCTTCGGAGGTCTGCTCGAATGTGACCTCCACCTCCGCCCCCAGATATCGGAACCGCACCTTCGCGGACGGCCATTCGGGCGGCAGCGCCGGGTCAATCGCCAGCCCCTCCGGGCAGCCCGTGATGCCGAAAAGCCCGCCGTACGCCCCGCGCAGGGCGGTCGAGATGCTCCCCGACAGGAACACCGCGCCTCCGCGTCCCTCCTCGCCGGGAGCGGTCTTCCAGTGGTTGACCACGCCGTACGGCGCCGTCTTCGCGCGCTCCACCGGATGGCAGCGCTGGTCGTACGGAAGCATGTATCTCAGAATCTCGCAGGCCAGGCCGCCGTCACCGGCCGCCGCCGCTGCGCGGGCGAAGAAGCCGTGGCAGCCGTGGTTGTACATCGCGCCGTTCTCGCCCAGCCCCGGCGAAAGGTCGCCCTGTCCGATCCGCCCGAGTTTCCGGATGGGCGGGTCCCCGATGGGCGGGAAGAACAGCGGCCAGCCGTCCTGCTGTTTCAGCGCCTTCAGCCGTCCGAGCGCGGTCTGAAGATGCTCGCCCTGAAGCGCCCCGCTGATGATCCCGAACGCGTTTACCGGCACGTTCACGCGCGCCGCGCCGTCCGGGTCCTCCGGCGAAAACACCCACTCGGCGTCGTCCGTATAGACTCCGTTCAGATACCCCTCGCCGTTGAGCGCGAACCTGAGGATGGCGGCCTTCAACTCTTCGCCCAGGCGCGAGAGCTCTTCCGGCAGGTCATCCGGCACATCCAGACCGGGCCGCTCGCGCTGCAGAAAGCCGAACAGGTGCGACGCCTGCCGCAGCATCAGCAGCGCCTGGCAGCTCACCATCACGCTCTCGCCGCGCCCTTCCAGCCCCGCGCGGTTGATCGAGTCGTTCCAGTCTCCTCCGCGAATCAGGCACAGGCCGTGCTCGCCCAGATTCTCCGGGTTCAGGTAGTAATCGCAGATCGCGAGCGCGTGTTCGATGACCAGGTCTTCCTCGTCGCTGTCGAGCCACGGCGCGCACTCCGAAAGGAGATCGTAGTCCTTCGTCCAGCACAGATAGTCGTGCAGGAGTTCCCACACCCACACCCCGCCGTCCACGTACTCGCGCAGGTCGTGCTTTCCCGCGCGCCCCGTCGTCGAATACTGCCGCGGAAACCAGCCGTCCGAGCGCTGGATGCCGAGTATCTCGAGAAGCGTCTTCCTGACGGCCGCGGCCTCGAGAGGAATCAGGGCTGTCGTGTCCTGCGCGCAGTCGCGCGTGCCGCGCATGCCCGTCGGCCAGCCTCTGTCCAGAAGCCGCACCCACCCGAGCTGCAGCGGCAGATACTCGTTCACGTACCGGTCGAACGCCGGATCGCGGGTCGAGATCGCGCGCATGTTCAGGAAGCCTGCCCACTTCTCGCGGGTCAGCCGCTGCTTCTGCTGCCTCTCTTCCGGGTTCAGATACCGCGCGAGTTCCTCCGCTGGCGCCTGTCCCACCGCGAACGTGAACCGTAGCGGCGCCCCGGCTTGCAGCGTCAGCCGTTTCGACAGCGCGATGACGCCCTGGCGTCCGTTGACGCTGTCTCGATGACCGCCCGCGCCCCCCAGTACGAAGTCCGCCCGCTCGAAGCTGCCGCGTCCGATGAACGCCGCGTAGTCGAGTTCAACGGCGTCCGGCGAAGCAAGGTCACACAGCGCCCACGCCTTCTGCCGCTCTTCGGGGATGCCGGCCGGGCTCCTGAGTTCCATTTCGAACGTCAGGGGTTCACGGGATACCTGCCGGATGCTCTGGTAAAGCGACGGCACGTCCCACGGGTCGAGCGCCGCCGCCGCGAAATGCGGGCGCATCACGGGCACGATCCGCACCTGCCGGGGACGATCTCCGGCGACGGCGAGCCGGACCGTCATCACAATGGCGGACTCGCCTTCCGGCACGAACAGCCCGGTCTCAACCCGAACCCCGTCCCGCACGACCGTGTAAAGCGCTTCTTCTGGCGAATACTCGCAGCAGAACTGCTCCGGCTCCGGTCCCGGACGCCCGAAGCAGCAAAACGGCTCGCCGCCGTCCACAGAAATCCAGACGAGAAGCGACGGATAGTCCTGAAACCGCTCGCGCCGGAACAGCACCGCTCCGGATGGCGGGTCAATCTGAGCGTAGTCCGGCCCGCGCTCGTCCACGCGCAGGAGCATCCGCGGGTTGGCGAAGATATAGGGCCAGCGTTCGTCCAGATGGAAGGCGTCCACGCGGAAGCCTCCCGGAGTGTCCGTGAACGAGCCGAGCCCGGCGAGAGGTGTGTCTTCAAGTCTCATGGCGATTATGGGGTGAGTTCCGCATGCGCCGGGCCTCATCCTGCGGATGAGCACCTGTCATTCCGACGACTCCGGGAGGAGGAATCTCAGCCCTCGCAGCCCACCCGGTCTTGCGCT
>MTKZ01112142.1_pt1 | contig 11057 bp, 13 predicted proteins | sample 1042781 | NCBI WGS metagenome assembly MTKZ01 (sample SAMN06212207, study PRJNA360539) | anaerobic digester metagenome | biome: Wastewater treatment plant; material: sludge; isolation source: anaerobic digester fed with sludge from wastewater treatment plant | place: Denmark: WWTP Viborg ...
CCTAGTGGAGTATTATATACAAAACTGGATGATAAAGACTTTATCCGTTGCGTATTAGTAGGAATGTCATCAGGTTATAATCTTTTGGTAATTAGTTCATCAAAAGGTATACTACTACATACCAAAGATATACCATTACTAAAGAAGCATTCAAGAGGTAATATGACAATGAGTGCTCCTCATATAGATATGGTTTATTGTATGAGTGAACCATTTAGTGATATAATAATTGTAACAGCTTCGGGTATGATCAATAGATTTGCTGCATCGCTTATAACTCAAGGTAGAAACAAAGCAGGTAGTAATCTTATAAAGTTAAAGAAAAACGATTATATTGTAGGGGTGTGTACGTATGATCCGAATGAGCCAGAAATAACTATAATCAGTACATACAAAGAACGAGGTTCAGATAAATTGTTATCTCAGTGTATCCTAATGTCATCTATACCTGTATTAAGCACTATATCAGCAGGTACTAAGATGCTAAACTCTGGAATTGTTAATATATGCTGCACAATGTAAGTTAAACCTGATAAATGTGGTTATTGAATTTCAGTAACCACATTTATATTTTAAAGGAGGATTTATGAAGTTTGAAATTTTTTTGTTACCTAATACATATATAGCATTAATATTATTAATCGGAGTATGGTTTATTTCATTTATGACCTCGTATAAAATAGCTATTAAGAAATTTAAGTTCAAGTTAACTGACGAATTAATATTTGTATGTGCTATATTAGCACTTATAACAACAATAATTTTATCTAAAGGAGGTATGAGACCATGGTTAGAGTTGATAATGTCTGCAGATATATAGATGAGTCTAATTCAGAATATTTGTTAGATGGTTATATATTAGAAGATTGCTTGTTAGATTATGTTAAGAAGGAATTTTCTTCAAAAAATAAAGTTCCTATTTATAAGAGAAGAATATATAATGATGATCCTCTACTTACTGATGTAATAGAGTATAAAGATGAGTTTCCTATAGAACAAGAAACCATCGTCGGTTACATAGTAGAATGTAATGAAGATGGATCATTCAATATTGATATATTAGATACATTGTATTATTCTAAGTTGGATATAGTAAAACTTAGAGTAAATGGATTATGTATAATAACAGACAATGTGATGAAGATAACTGATATTCATCGTATAAGTATATAAGGAGGATTATAATATGAAAATTCCAATAACTACCCCAATAACACTAACAAGCCCATGGAATATATTAACCAATGAATTTGTTAAAGACACCTTATTCCCTCTATACGATCTAGATAAACGTAGATTCGTTAGATTCACTAAGTACCCTATTAATAATAAAGAATGCAAAATAATAGCTACAATCAAAAAAGAAAATACGTCAACAGATAAATCTTTGGTGTGTGAAGAGCAATTTGAAGATGTAGTTCTTATGGTGTATATACGCTGTTAATCAAAAAAAAATAACTGGTCAACAAGACCAGTTATTTTTGTGCTCTCTATTATTTATACTCGGAGATCACACCATAATCCGAGTACCTACATATATGCCCATCTCTGACGAGGCTATCAGAGCCGAACTATAGAAATAAGATATATCTTATCTCTATCACTATACTAATATACAATTGAAAATTTAGACTATTACAAATCCACTATACCATATGGTATAGTGGATATTTGTTATCGTACTATTTTCTCTGATATATTGACAATCTTTATATTTTGTGGGTGTGTTATTGGTGCAATACCAATACCTTCTCTATTCTTATTCATTATAGCTAGCTTATTTACCAATGAATCTTTCAATTCATTTAAATTACATATCTGATCATCTTCATTAAGATCTAATGATACGTAATCTATCTCTAAAGCTTCTTGATATGCCTTCTCATAAGATTTATCTAATGTAAGCTTTTCTAATTCTACAAGCTTATTTAGTATCTCCTCTGGGATATATTCATAATACGCTTCTATGAATAATTTATAATAACCGAACAATTTATCTAATGGTATAAACAAGTATAGATTATGTACCATCTCATGTACAGTTTCTGATAATGGTATTAATCCAACCATTAGATTATAATGACAGAATAGCACCTCATGAGCTACAGCTTCTATAAACATAGGCTCTGCATTTCTCATTCTTTTTATCATAACTATCCTACATATATCCTCTAATGTTAATGGAGCATGATGTATTTCAATCTTTACCCTTCTAAAACTCTCATTGGATACATTAGTAAGTATTGAACAATGATTCATACCTACACCATCTGATGATCTTAAAAATGATATTAAGTTTCTATAAGGTAATGATCTTCGTATAATTCTTTTCATATCTTTTATGAAATTAGTTATGTCCTTATCATCAGCTAAATCATATTCAGAACAGATGTAATCTTCCATTACAATATTTAGTTTAGTATTATCATTTTGAGTTATAGGTAATAGTGAATTTTCACTAATCATTATATACCTCCTTATTTATCACAGTAATCTAGTATAGCAGAGAATATGTGATCTTCTAATGGAACTATAGCTTTTTCTCCTGATTCTAATGTTACACAAACGTTTTTGTTACCATCACATAAGAATGTAGAATCTTTTATAATACCAAGAGTTTCTTTTAAGAAGTTTAAGTTTGCAGATTCATTCTTGATAAACTCATTAACCTCATTAGCATTGAACGTTAATACATTACCATTCATAGCTTCAATATCTGATATCATACTGTAGCTTTCCTTTAAGCTTTGTAAAGCTTTTGTTGTGTATATGTTAGCAGATTCTTTTATACTATAATTTACACCATTTGTTACAGTGCCTATGATACCAGAAGTATACGCTATCTTATGAGATGGAAATATTACTCTATCCCATGTAATTATCTTAGGATTTTTTACTACAGATAGTCCTGTTTTTCTATCTATCTCTACCGAACCTAATCCTCTCATAGACCATGATGGAGAATACCCACATTGTAAATCTGCCATTAACTCATTACCATATGCATTATTGGTTCCTGTATAATGAGCTTTTATTATTGTATTTTCCATCCATATTTTTAAGAATATAGCACAACATAGTTTAGGATCTATGGTAGTCTGTATACTTAATGAATCTTCTGAGGGGTGACCGTTATGAGCTCTCATATTACCTGTTGGTATAAGCTCCTTTTGTATTCTATCACCTTCTACTTCAGGTCTCATTCCTGCAATAGTATATAGTCTAGTGTTTCTATTTCCTACTTCTAGATCTTGTAGTATTGCTTCTGCTACTGGCTTACCTGTTGGTGAAGTTGATATTATTGTAGACTTTGAATCTGTAACAGCTTCATGAATTACATTGATATTTAAACATCTATTCATTGATATATCCTCCTTATTATCATATAATTAATATAATGTTTCTAATACCACCAAATACGGGGTTAAAATTTGTGTATTATATTATATTAATAACATAAAAGTAATTGATGAAAGAAATTATCAATTGTATATTATTTTGCTGAGGAGGTTAATAATATGACTAAACTCACAAAGGGCGACTTCTTATCTATACTATCATCTAAATCGCCTCAAGAGATTGAGGATTATATTAAGAAAAATGGTAAGATAAAAAGAGTTGAACTTGCACATAAAATAAAAATTAATAATAATGGAGGAAAAAACAATGGCTGTAAAAAAAGTTGAGGACCTAATGAAAGAGCTATCAGAGAAAGGTAGTAAAAGACCATCTGCGAAAGATGAAACACAAATAATGATGGGTATTCTAAATGACACATCATTTAAAGTTACAACTAATGTAACTAAGGAATGTGCTGGAGAACTGCACTGTCCTGCTGAACTGTTTAAATCTGTTGTAGCTAGTGCTATTTCAGATACAACAAAGATGTCAAAAGATGAAGCTACATCGTTAGCTGAATCATTTGAGATCAGTCCTAAAGATGCTGGTAGCATGGTTCAAGTATCTAAGGACTTCATAAACACCACATTAGATTGTGGTAAAAGAATTTCTCTTGGTGATCTACCTACAAGAAAAGTTTCATTAGAAACTAAGACAGTAGCAGAAAGAGAAAGAGAATGTATTAAACCTCAGACAAAGGAGAAAATCACAGTAAAAACTCCTGAGTATAATACAGTAAAAGCCATAGGTAAGTGTCCTGATTGGTTAAAATAATAGATTTCTACAAATATATCCACTACACATTGTGTAGTGGATTATTTTTTGTTTATTTAGCTGCTTGATTTATAACTAAAGCAAAGTATGCTAATACTGCCTTATTATAACTATTCCTTGTAGGTATTCTGCTTTTTCTTTTTGTATATAATACAGAATTTTCAGTAAGTATCTTTTCAACTATAGCTTGTACTCTTAATACATTCTTATTCTTACTATTAGGTTTGGCTTCTATTGAGTATAGTATAAATGAATTGTCTCTTACATCCTTTGTTTTATTTTCTTCAAAGTATGTGGCAATCATCAAAGATGTTAATTCTTGTATATATGGTAGATTATCTGGATTTTTTATTAATGAGGTCATTATACTATGAACTTCATCGGTTTTAATATTCTCATCAGAACAACTTTTACAAAGTCTATAATCTACAGCATGTGTGCACATATAATTAACTGCACTATTACTTAGAGTTTCTATTCTTGTAGAATCTGATTCTGCAATTCTAAATGAATCTTGACTGTTATCGTCAGATTCGTATGTCATATATTCTCTATTCTCATAACATTTATAATATACTTCAGCAATATTTTGCATGAATGATTTTATTCTTGTATGGATTTGTTGTATCATATAAACATAATCCTCATCAGTTGATGTACCACTTAATCTATCTTTATATGAGTTCAACCATGTTGTTGCTATCGACTTCACTGCACCTATTACTGAACCATGGACTTTCAAATCAAATTTATTTGAAAGTTTATTATTAATAACATAATCACATACATATCTATAATCTGCAGGCAATGCTGTTGGATATGATGAATAATGTATGGACGGATAAAACTTACCAGAAAAACATAAGTATATCATAGCAAGATCTAACTCTTTGGTCATCTTTTTTGAATAAAAGTATTTTATTATACACATTGCAGTAACTGTAACCTCATCCTTTGCTGCTCTTGGGTTAAAGTCAGTTATCTTAGAATAATAGGTTTCCTTTATTATAGATGTCACTTCATTGATATCTATTTTTATAGCATTGAAGAAATCCTGTACATCTGTAGCTGTGTACATTATTCTGTTTGCAGGGAATGTGTCGTATAGAACGACGTTTCTATCGTTTATAAATTTACCCATCATTTTTTTATATGATGCTAATACACTTGAATTTGATAATGATGTCTTTACTTTTGTATATAACTTAGTATCTAAAGCTTTAGTTTCGGTTGATAATTTGGCCATTATAGTATCTCCTCCCATTTTATTTAATTAATAGTATGTTTATCATTATATCTAGACAACTTTTTATTAATATTTATAAAAGGAGGATTATTATGACTATAAAAGATTTAAGATCAGAACACTCATCCGAGAGGGTTAAGATCACTAAAGTAAGTATTGATCTATCTATAATGTTATCAAGTTTGGATTATGTATTTTCAGAAATGCATAAACTAGAAGAGGTAATACCAGAAACAGAATTAGCACCATGTATATCTTCAGCTAGTGAAACTTTCAGAGACTGCTATTGTCTAAAATATTTACCAGATATAGATTTTAGCAAAATCGAAAATCTATCCAGATGCTTTTGTAATTGTAGAAGTTTGGAATCTGCAGATTTGTCGACAACTAAATTAGCTTCTGATATGTATGGAATTTTTGAAAATTGTATATTTTTGAAGGAGGTAAAACTAAATATAGAAAACCTCTCAATTGGTAAGAATATGTTCAAAAATTGCTCAAGTTTAAATTCTGTGGAGTTTTACGGGGAGTTAACCGTATTTGACGGTATAATCGATTTTCAAGAGACAGCGTTGTCTGGAGAGGCCTTTATACGCATGTTAAAGAGCCTTCCTAACGCAATTAATACTCCGATGATCAAATGTACAAGACCAGATATCGTATCTGAATTAACTGAAGAAGATATAAAGATTATGACAGATAAAAATTGGAGATTTAATGAGGATGATAATATTAGAGAGGAGATTATATTATAATGGCAAACAAAAAAATCATTGAAGAATGTAAATCATTAATATATGAAGTATTTGATAAGAATGACCCTACAGGATTAAATACAGAGTTTTATGTTAATCTATTTGCTAAGATGTCTGATGAGGATTTTGTTAAGTTATTTGAAAAAGATTTCCCATTAAGATATCAACAGATTGCTTTCAAAAATGAACTTAATATGGTAAATATAATAAATGGATTAAAGGTTATTAAAGTTCCATTATTAGAAAAGATTACTTTAGGATCCTATCGTAATGAAAAAGGAGAACCATTAACATCATTACATGAAGGAATAGTTGGATTCGCCCCTATGTTTAAGATGAAGCAATTCGTTACAAAGAAATCTAGATATAATACCAATATCAATGTAAGAAATAACAAGACGGGACATATCATTGGGAATTCAAAGGGTGTAGAATCTGATAGAGAATTTGAAACTTTAGAGCTTCAGAATCTATCTTATTGTTCGAAAGAATTATCTAGAGCCAAAGCTGATGATATGGATGCTAAAAATAGAATGTATCTTGATATATACAATAAAGGTATAGTATATGCAGCAGATCTTAAATCAACTAAATCATCACAGATATCGAGGAAAACTTTAGATACTTATCTAATAGGTTCGTGTATAAAATCAAACTTATTATCTGAAACATATATGACTCCGTATACATTATCAGTAAAGAAGAGCTATATAGCTAAGAAAATGTAAAATACTAAATGGGTAACATTAGATTAATATTAATTTAAGGAGGTGTAGTTATGCCAGAAGAAAAAGTTGGAGTGATTACTGAACAAGGATTTAACTTTGGTGAGTATGCTAACTCTGAAAAAGTTACATTTAAAGAAGTAAAAGATTTCTCAAAAGAATCTAAAGAAGAAGAATCTGAAAAAGAAAAATTCGAATAATGGAGGAAACTGTATGTCTATGAAATTTAAAATCCTTGCATGTGGGCAAGGTGCAACTAAATCAATAGCTAGGGCATTAAAAGAAGGATTGTTTGATTCGGATGATCTGATTATAGTAAATTCTACTACAAAAGATATACCAGCTAAATTAGCTGATATAAATAGTTATATAATCAGTAGTAATACCGATTCTGGATGCGGTAAGGTTCGTAATGCTGCAAAAAAGTTAATGGTAGAGTATATAAAAGAAAACGAAGATAAAATACAAGAGGACTTAGCTGGTACAGACTGTGCTATACTACTTGCTACATCAGAAGGAGCTTCAGGAAGTGGATCTTCGATAGTTCTTAGTTCATATATACGCAGTTTAGATATTCCTGTTATTGTTATACTAATATCTGGACTTGAGTCTGATGTTAGAGGCTTACAGAATACTATATCTTATTTCAAGGATCTTAAAGATACTGATTGTGGAATCATATGTGTATCTAACAAGAAGTTTTTAGAGGATACATCAAATATGTTTAAAGCCGAAGGATTAGCAAATGATTATATCACTGATATACTCAGTACTTTGACTTTAAATGGTATTTATGATAGTGATCAGAATATTGATAATACAGATCATTATAAGATCGTAACTGAATGTGGATCTATGATAGCGGTATCATCACCTATAACTAAGAAATTTAAGAATGTAGATCAATTTAATAAGCATATTGCTGATATGATTGATTATAATAAATTCTTAGAGTTTGTACCATCTTGTAAAAAGATTGGTATATATTTAGATATATCTGAGGATAATCTAGAGCATTTAGATACAGAATTTACTGTTATCAAAAACAAACTATGTGGTGCAGGAATTGTGCCTGAATTGTTTATTCATAAACAAGATACAGGTTCTCAATTTATACGTATTATAGCTTCTGGTTTAGATTTACCTAAAGAAGAAGTTATGAGTATGTATGAGAAGTATAAAGAGAATTCAGAGTCTGTTAATAAGAAAGATGACTTCTTTGATGTAGTTTCTGATATGTCTACTAATACATTAAACAAGAAAAAGACTGCAGGTTCATTATTTGAAAATATGAGTTTTGATGATGATGAGGATGAAATATCTTCAGACTTAATTAAAAAAATGAACAGACCTAAAAAGTCTAACTTAGTAGTTAATAATGCTGTAGTACAAGATTCTGTACCTAAGAAGGAATCTAAGTTCAATACAGCTAATTCTAAAAAGGTAAATTACAACGAAGATAAATTGAATAAACTATAAAGTAATATGTAATCATACTGTACATAGATGCAGTATGATTACTAATCAAAAAGGAGGCTATTACATGTCAACAGAAGTGAGTTTCGGTTCTGAGTTCAGAAATGTTCTTGCGTCTACTAAAGATTTTAATATGACACAAGAAGCATTACCAGACACAATGTATAGTACAGGTATTCTTAACGTAGACTTTCTTAATGGTCAAAAGGCTTTGACTTATGACAAAGATGGTAATTGTATAGAAATTATCAATAGGGGTATTTTAGATGGTTCTATTAACATGGTTATAGGCAGGTCTGGATGTGGTAAATCTACATTTGTATCTCAAGCAGCATTAGAAATCATAAGACCGTTTCAAAAGTCAATAATATTAGAGGATTGTATCGAGGGAGGTATGGTTGAAAGAAGACTTCAATTATTATCTGGATGGGATGCACCCGAAATAAAAAGAAGAATGATAAGAAGAAACTGTGGTATTACTGCAGAAAACTTCTATAAGCGTATTAAACTTCTTCATGATTTAAAACTTGATAAATTCGAAGAGTATAAATATGATACAGGAATGAGAGATTTTGATGGCAATCCTATATATAAATTGCAACCAACTGTATATATAGTAGACTCGTTACCACTACTATTACCAGAGAAATTACTTCAGGAAGAAGAGATGTCTGGACAGATGGCTGCTACAGCTACTGCCAAACTATTAGCCGCTATATTTAGAAGAATAACTCCTATATGCAAATCAGCTAATATAATCGTATTCTTTATTAACCATATAACTAAAGATGTAGATATCTCTGGTAAACGAAAGAAAACAAAGAATATCTTCCTAAAGCAAGGAGAAACTACACCAGGTGGAGAAACTCCTATGTACCTATGTACTAATATATTCAGAATGGATGACCATGATAAATTAACCGAAGAAGATAAGATTGGTATTCAAGGTAATATGGTATCATTCTCCTTAACTAAGAGCAGAACTAATTGTGGAGGTTCTTCTACTGAGATAGTATTTACTCAGGAATTGGGATTTGATCCTACATTATCATTATATGTAGCATTAAAAGATGCTGGATATGTTGGTGGAGCAGGAGCTTGGTGGTATCTGAAATCATTACCTGAGGTTAAGTTTAGTCAAAAGGGATTTAGAGCTAAGTTGTTTGAATCTCCTGAATTACAAGAGAGATTTTTGAAAGATAGTTATGAGGTTATGTCAACACTATTAAAGAAAAATCTTGAAGCAAACGTAATAATGAGAGATCAGATGCTTACCATAATGAATAACTTTAATACTGTAAACCAAATTTAAATGTAAATGTATATTATAAGTATGTATAGATGAAGAAATTCATCTATACACTACTATCCAATTTAGGAGGAGAGTTACATATGAAAATAAACCATGAACCAAGTTTTGAGAGTTCATTGAATGAACTCAAAGAAAAGTATGGAAATAATTTAGAAAGGACAGGTGGATTAAACTTATTAATGCCAAGCGAACCATTAACTAGTAGTGATAGAAAGTTGATGGCTGCACAACAGGTAGGTAACCATGCGGTTACCTTACTTAATCCTGAAATACAATTATTTGGTACAGGATATGTTAACCGATATGGAGAGCATTCAAATTCGTTACTAACATCAAAAAGAAACTGGAGAGTTTTAGAAAAGATACAGAAGTTTCCAGATTTAAATTTGTACAATCATCATTATTATCTATTCGTAATAGATGATACAGATAATTATATGGATATAATCGAAGTAAAAAAATATGAGTCTTTAGCAGAGTCTTTTGGTATATTGTATAATAATGATGGAATAGACACCAAAAACCCAGGCGATATGATATTCAATGGAGATATTATTCGTAAAAGTTTAAGCTTTGATGAATATAAGCACTATAGAAGAGGTGTTAATTTAAACTCTATGTATATTTCTTCAGCAAAGATAACAGAGGACCCTGTTATTATATCAGAGGATGCAGCAAAGAAAATGAGTTCTTGTAATATCCATATCATTGATATAAGTATTAATGATAATCATATACCATTAAATTTATTCGGGAATGATAATATATATAAGATCTTCCCAAATATAGGCGAGAGCTTCAGTGGTCCAGTATGTGCAATAAGAAAGGAATGTAAAGAAACTTCTTTATTCACACAATCCGTAAATAATCTGAAGACTCCATTAATGTCAGATCAAGTTTATAAGTTAGATGGTAGTGGTGTTGTTATTGATGTAGATATCTTTAATAATAAGTCTACTAATGACTTCACTCAATTTGAATCACAACTAAAATTCTATACAGATATGGATATTGATCTATGTCGAAAAACAGTAGATCTTTTACGTGACTATATAGATAATCCAGCATATACGAAATCATATAAGCTGTCTGAGTTCTATACAATTTGCGAAAAGAAATTAAATGGAGTTCAATATATAAATTCCAATAATAAAGTATTCGGCAATATGATACTTCGTCTTACTGTATATTGTAAGAATGAAGTTTCTGTTGGTGATAAGGTTGCTAACTGTTATGGTGGTAAAGGTGTAATAACAGAGATAGTATCCAATGAACAGATGCCTGTAGACTCAGATGGATTTAAAGCTGATATACTATGGGTACAAGCAACCTGTATAAACAGACTTAATTTAAGTCAGTTAGTTGAGGTG
>MTKZ01002778.1_pt1 | contig 11050 bp, 11 predicted proteins | sample 1042781 | NCBI WGS metagenome assembly MTKZ01 (sample SAMN06212207, study PRJNA360539) | anaerobic digester metagenome | biome: Wastewater treatment plant; material: sludge; isolation source: anaerobic digester fed with sludge from wastewater treatment plant | place: Denmark: WWTP Viborg ...
GCCGAGGACTACGACAACATTGACGTCACCCAGTACCTGGCCCCCGCCGAGATCCCCTGCATGGCCGACGAAAAAGGCCCGCTTTGCGACCGGGACGCCATGATGGTCGATCTGGCCGAGCGGTACGGCGACTCGGGTCCGGCGATCGCCGACGGGTTGAACGCACTGTGCTCCACCACCCCGGAGATGAGCGCCAACGTCGACGAGGACGGCGTGTCAGTCTCGTGGTGCGACCACTGGGCGGTTGGCGAGGGCACGATCGTGTCGATATTCGGGCACATGCACGAGCTGGGGCGAACCTTCCGCATGACACTCAACCCCGACACGCCGACCGAGCAGATCCTGCTCGACATCGACCGCTGGGACTTCAACTGGCAGCTCAACTACACGCCCGCGAAGGCGACCGTGATCAAGCCCGGCGACCTCATCAGGGTCGAGTGCTCCTGGGACCGAAGCCTGATCAACCCCCAGGCCGAGCCCCGCTGGATCAGCTGGGCGGAGGGCACCGAGGATGAGATGTGTTACTCGGCCCTGACCACCCGCGAGGGGTCGACGAGTACGACGAGCCGCGTCGGTGCCGAGGACGACCCCGAGATCGAGCCCGGGCTGATCGAACCCGGCACCCTCGAGGCCGACCCGTCAGCCCCCGCCGGGGGCTGACGGGAGGCCACTCGTGTGGTCTAGCGCTGGCCGGAGCGGCTGCCGCCGCCCGAACGTGCCCGACCGCTTCGCCCGGCGCCGGCGGATCGCCCGCCCGGACCGGAGCGACCGCCGCCACCACCGCCACCGCTGCGCGGGTTGCGACGCTGGTTGTTGGACTGCTTCGGTTCGTGCACCGGCACCTGGGCGCGCACGGTCGGCACGAAGGCCGGCTCGCACTCGGCCTGGGGGAGCCCAACGTCGCGCTGCAGCTTCCGGAGGTCCTTGCGCTGATCGGGCTGCACGAGGGACACCACCTGGCCGTCGGCCCCGGCGCGGGCGGTGCGGCCCGAGCGGTGCACGTAGTCCTTGGGGTCGGGCGGCAGGTCGAAGTGCAACACGCACTGGACGCCGTCGACATGGATACCGCGGGCGGCGACGTCGGTGGCGACCAGAGCGGTCACCTTGCCGTCGGCGAAGGCCTCGAGCGCACGGGTGCGCTGGCCCTGCGAGCGGCCACCATGGATCGGGGCTGCCTTGATACCCACCCGCTTGAGCTGCTTGGCCACCCGGTCGGCGCCGTGGCGGGTGCGACAGAACACGACGGTGGGGCCGGCGTCTTCGATCAGGTCGGCCGACAGGGCCAGCTTCTGAGGCCGATCAGCCTCGATGAAGCGGTGGCTGACGTTGGACAGGTCGGGCTCGGTCTCGCCGACCTGATGGCGCACCGGCTTGTGCTGGTAGCGGTCGATGAGCACCTTGACGTCGTTGTCGAGCGTCGCCGAGTACAGCTGGGTCTGGCGGCGCTTGGCGGTCATGTCGAGCAGCTTGCGCACGGTGGGCAGAAAGCCCATGTCGGCCATGCGGTCGGCCTCGTCGATCACCACCTGGTCGACGTCGCCCAGGCTGACGCAGCCCTGTTCGATCAGGTCGGTCAGGCGGCCGGGGCATGCGACGAGGATGTCGACGCCCCGCTGAAGCGCCGAGCGCTGCGGGTTCATACCGACGCCGCCGTACACGGCGAGCACATTGCGCCCGGTGGCAGTGGCCAAGGGCTCGAGCTCGCGGCGAATCTGCTCGGCCAGCTCGCGGGTGGGCGAAAGGATCAAGGCACGGGGGCGACGGCTGGTGCCACGGCCGACCTGGGCCACCAGCGGAAGGCCGAAGGCAAGCGTTTTGCCGGAGCCGGTTGGGGCACGGGCGAGGACGTCACGTCCGGCGAGCGCATCGGGAATTGCAGCGACCTGAATATCAAAGGGAGTGGAGATGCCGGCGCGCTCGAGCACGGCGGCGAGCTCGTCGGGCACGCCAAGCGCGCGGAACGAGGAAGTGGGGGTGTTCATTGCGGGGGACTTTCCTGTTGTGCCCAAACCCCGAGATGGGCACGAGCGAAGTTTCCCAACCTAACGCGCATCGGAACCCTGTCCGTCCCGGTGAGCCCGATGACACCTTGCTGGGCACGTCGACAGGAGAGTCAAGCGATCAGCGACGCGTTCGATCTCTACCTCGCCTGAGGGCGAACGTTCGGCGCTAGTTGCCCGGCACCTGGGCGGTGGCGGTCAGCGCGTACTCGACCGGGCACACGCCGACGGGAAGCGACACCAGGTGGGCGACGACGTCACCGATCACCTCGGGGTCAAGGCCCCGCTCGGCGGCGCTGGCCTGCCAGCTGCGGCGGTGCTCGTCGTCGAGACCATCGGCCAGGCCGGTGCGCACGAAACCGGGCGACACGGTGGTCACGGCGATCCCGTCGCCTTGGAGTTCCATGCGCAGCGCATCACCCAGCGCGTGGACGGCAAATTTGGTGGAGGCGTACACCCCACCGTCGACGCTGGCGACCCTGCGCCCCGACATCGACGACATGTTGACGATGTTGGGATGGGCGCTTCGACGCAGGTGCGGAACGGCGGCATGGGTGGTGGCCAACAGGCCGAGCACGTTCACCTCGAAGGCGGCCCGCCACACCTCTGGGTCGGTAGCACTGGGCGATCCCAGGTCCATGCGCCCGGCGTTGTTGACCAGCGCGTCCACGCCTCCGAGCTCATCAGCCAGCTCCTCGACTGCGCCGGCCGCCGCACCGAGGTCGGCCACGTCGGCGCTGCGGTACGGCCCGCCGAGCTCCCCCGCCAGCCGCGCGAGCGGCTCCACCCGCCGGGCCAGTAGCCCGACGGCGGCGCCCGAGGCACTGAGCGAACGAGCGATCGCCTCCCCAATCCCCGATGAGGCACCGGTGATGATCACCCGACGACCGGTCAAGGCCGCAGTCCCGACGCTCGCCGCCACGATGTGGCTCGTCGGACCGTTCACCGGCATCGGGGAGTCTCCGGCGTCAGAGCGTTCTGATCCATCGAGGCAGGTTAGAGCCCGGACACGTGGATTTCTCCGAGTCGATGCGTACGTCGTCGGCGGAGCGGGTAGAACGTGAGAAGGCGGCTCTGACCGCCGACACGACGAACCCGAAAGGTGCACACGTGGCTGGATCGAGTGCTGAGCTTCACGAAGACCCCGACAAGCTGTCGGAGGCCACGGTCGATCGGCATCGGGCGATCGTCTCGCTGATGGAGGAACTCGAAGCGGTCGATTGGTATGACCAGCGGGTGGAGGCCACCAACGACGAGTCGCTCGCCGAGCTTCTCGCCCACAATCGCGACGAGGAAAAGGAGCACGCTGCGATGAACCTGGAGTGGCTGCGCCGCCGCGACGCTGGCTTCGACGAGCAGTTGCGAACGTACCTCTTCACCGACCGGCCGCTGCTGGCGGTCGAGGAGGCCAGCGATGGCGGCGACGCCGCCGACACCACACCCGACGCCCCATCGAGCCCCGCAGGTCTGTCGGGCCTCGGTATCGGTGGACTGAAAGGAACCGATTCACTGTGAACCGCCTGCACCGAGAGCTTGCCCCCATCTCCGCCGCCGCCTGGGCGGCGCTAGACGAGGAGGCCTCCGAGAACCTGAAAATCTTCCTGGCCGCCCGACGTCTGATGGATTTTCATGGCCCCACCGGGGCCACATGCTTGCCGACCGGCCGCATCGAGCGGGTTGGCGGCGACGACGCCAGCGTGGCCCGCGTGGTCACCATGCCGATGTTCGAGCTCAACAGCCGCTTCACGATGGCCCGACCAGAGATCGAGGCCCTTGAACGGGGCGCCGTCGACGTCGACTTCGATCCGTTGCGGGAGGCCGCCCGACACATCGCTGCGGCCGAGGACGGTCTGGTGTTCCAGGGCATCGACGGCGTGTCCACCGTCGGCATCGCCACCGCCACGCCACACGAGGCGCTCGACATTTCGCCGGACTACACCCAGTACCCCAGCGTCGTCGCCAATGCGGTAGCGATCCTGCGGGACGCCGGCGTCGGCGGCCCCTACGGCCTGGCCCTCGGCCCACGCTGCTATCGGGGTGTCATGGAGACGACCGATCAGGGTGGCTTCGTGCTCGACCACCTGCGGAAGATCACTGGCGGTCCACTGGTGTGGGCGCCGACGGTCAACGGCGCGCTGGTCATCTCGATGCAGGGAGGCGACCACCACCTGGAGGCCTCCGAGGACCTCGCTCTGGGCTACCGCCATCACGATGGCGACAGCGTGGAGCTGTTTCTCACCGAGACGATCGGCTTCCGCCTCGACGGTGACGACGCTGCCGTCGTCCTTCGCCACCCTGACTAACCGTGAGGCCCTGAGCCTCCGACCGTGCGACGGCTCAGGCCATCGGAGCAATCCAGCATCCGGCATCCGGCGCCCCACATCGATGGGTTCACCCGACCTGTTGGTCGTAGACGAGCTCTGAACCCTCGATCCTGGCCTCGGCGAGGGGAGGATGGTCGATCAGCTTGCCGGTGTGCATGATGTGGCGCACCGGAACCCCCTCCACCAGGACCAAATGGTCGGACACCAGCCGACGGTGGCACTTCCACCACACCGACTCGCTGCACATGATCGCCGTCGGCCGTTCCGCTGCCAGAGCGAGCAGTTCCGTCAAAGCTGCAGCGAAATCGTCAGTCTCCATGTAGTCGGCGTACGAGCGAAAGGCCTGGTGTCGTAGCGCCACGTGAGGCGAGTCGTCCGTCGGCTTGCGCCGACCGCCCAGGCCCCGCAACCAGCGGTAGTCGATCCCGGCCTCGGGCACCCAACGCTCCATCTCGTCGCGGCCAAACTGCGGGTTGTGTCGGCTGCCGGGAAACGACCGGATGTCGACCAGCCGGTCGATGCCCTGGTCGGACAGCAACGTCACCAGCTCATCGGCGCTCAGCGTGCCGTGGCCGATCGTGTACACAACCTCGGGTGATTGGGTAAGCGTGGCATCTGCTGGTCGAATGTCGGTCACACTCCCGAGGTCCCCGGCGGACCCCCGTCACAAACACACCGTCGGCAACTCCACCACCGAGACGCTGGCCCGTCGCAGTGGCGCGTCGATCTCACTCGCCAGGGGTGGCGCTGCTGGTGCTGACCAGCGCTTGCAGCTGAACGGCCAGGTGATTCTGTCGCTCGGTCACCCGCGTTTGCAGCGGGCCGAGCGCGTCGAGCTGCCCCAGCGACCCTCGCCGAATCGCGTCGGTGTAGGCATCGAGGGCGCCGCGCAATCCGGCGAAGGCAAGCCCGGCCCGCTGGACGGCTTCGGTGATTGCCGGCGAATCCGGGTGGAGGTCGGCCGCGCTGTGCTCAATGTCGATGAAGTGGGCACGGGCTGTGGGCCAGACGGCTGCCACCCGGTCGAGGTCGGTGGCCTGCACGGCCTCGGCTGCTTGGCGCATCGCCCAGTTGCCGTCATCGATCAGTCGGTTCAGGNNTCATCGGACGAGTCTCTGCCACTGCGCATCAGCGCAACGACGGTGCCGACGATTCCGAGGGCGAGGAGTACCAACAGCGCAATGGCCAGCGCGCCGAGCCCGTCATCGCTCTGGTCGGGGTCGGCTGCAGGGGCGTCGTTGAGCGGAGCCGACGTGGTCTGCGGATTGTTCGGGGTCGTCACGGCCGGCACGGTCACGTCGGGCAGCGTGACGTCGGGTGCACTCACATCGGGAATGCTGACATCGGCCGCCAGGCTCGACGCCGACTGAAGAGCACTGTCGACCGGACCATCTTCGCCACACGACGTCAGCGCCAGTGCGCCGACGACCGCCAGGACCACAATGGTGGCAGTGCGCGCTGCACCGCTGGACAGGCCGCTCACCGTTGGTAGGGGGTGGTCGGGTTGGGGTCGTCGGCGGGCTGGGACATGACGTCGGGCCGCTCACTGCGGTAGGTCTCCGCAGCGTTGCTGTAGGCGTCCAGGCGTTCCTGTCGCACTCGGTTGGCGTCGAGGCGATGCATCTGACCGCCGAGCCAGGTCAGCCCCATATGGATGACGATGGCGACGATCCCGTAGATCAGCATTGCAAACAAGAACGAGGTGTCGAAGACCGCCGGGACCGCCTGCCTGCTGGTTCCAAGCTGAATCGGTTCGAAGATGCCGCGAAACGGGTTCATTGCCCGGTCAGCGCTCCGGTAGATCCAGGTCACGAAGTCGCTCGTCGGGTTGGCCCCGAGCAGGCGCAGGATGAAAGCAAGCCCGAGTATCACTTCGACGACGATCAGGTAGGCGTAGGTGAGGTAGCCCAGCACCCGCACCACGATGATGGGAGCCCGAACCAGAGCGTCGTGGTCCCTCCCACTCTGCCCCGTGCTCCGCCCCGTCCCCGGCCCTGGATTGTCGTTCACCTCGATGACCCTAGCGGTGGGCAACCGGCTTCTCGCTCCAAGACCGGCGCTCCGTCTGACAACATGTGGCGTTCACACGCGAGAAAGGCTGCTCGCATGCCCGAACCGGTACTCAGCGTCGATGGCTTGATCCGTCGTTTTGGCGACCTGGTTGCGGTCGACGACGTCTCGTTTCGCATCGAGGAGGGCGAGACCTACGGCCTGCTCGGCCCCAACGGAGCCGGCAAGACCACCGCTATCTCCGTGGTCGCCGGACTGCTGTCGTGCGATGGCGGCGAGATTCGCCTCGGGGGCCAGCGCGTCGGCCCCAAACAGGTGGCGGTCAAGGCGTTGACCGGGCTGGTCCCTCAGGAGCTGGCCATCTACCCAGACCTGACCGGCCGGGAGAACCTCAGCTTCTTTGGCCGTCTGGAGAAGCTGAGGGGAGCCGAGCTGAAGCGACGCACCGACGAGGTGCTCGAGGTGATCGGCCTGGCCGATCGGGCCGGTGACCTCACCAAGGAGTACTCGGGTGGCATGAAGCGGCGGCTCAACATCGGCATCGGGCTGCTGCACCAGCCAAAGCTCCTGATCCTCGACGAGCCCACGGTCGGGGTCGACCCGCAGTCTCGCAACTCCATCCTCGAAGCGGTGGAAGCACTCGCCGGCGAGGGCATGTCCGTGCTGTACACCACCCATTACATGGAGGAGGCCGAGCGGCTGTGCGACCGCATCGGCATCCTGGACCACGGCGCCATGATGGCCGAGGGAACACGCGATGAGCTGCTGGCGCTGACCGGCGAGACCGATCGGGTCCACCTCGAGGGCACCGGCGACCTCGACGGGGTGACCAACGCGCTCGCATCACTTGATCCGGTGCGCTCGGTCGCCAACGACCGTCGAAGCATCGACCTCATCGTCGTCGATGCCCCGGCCGCGCTGGCGGAGATTGTCGGAATCGCCAGCGCGTCGGGGATGTCGATCACGGACGTCGAGGTGGCTCGCCCCGACCTCGAATCGGTGTTCTTGAACCTCACCGGCCGAGCACTGCGAAACTGACCGTGGACGCATCGGCTGTTTGGACGATGGCACTCAGCGACCTACGACAGCGGGTGCGCGACCGGTCGGTGCTCATCTTTGGCCTTGCGGTGCCCATCATCTTGATGTTCGTGTTCAACCTGTTGTTCTCTGGGCTGGGATCCTCCGAGTCGCTGGGAAAGATCACGGTGATCGTGGCAGCCGAACCCGGCGATCAGATCGCCGAGGGCCTGGTGGGTGTGCTGTCGAGCATCGACGACCTCCAAATCGCCGCAACCTTGGTGCCGCCGGCCAAGGCCGACGGGCTGTCAGCGAAAGTGGAATCGGGGTCGATCACCGCCGGGGTGGTGTTTCCGACCGGGTTCGTCGAAGCTGTGGGTACCGGGGGATCGCCGGAGGTGAAGGTCCTGCAGCTCGGCCAAGGTGGCCTGGAGGCCAGCGTGGTCGACTCGATCGTGTCGAGCTACCTCAAGCGGGTGGCCGCCAGCGCCCAGGCGGCGAGCGCCGGCTCGACGGCGGGGCTTTCCACCTCCCAGCTGCCCGAGGTGGCTCAGGCTGTCGCACAGGCCCCAGCGGTGTTGACCGCCAAGGAGGGCGCCGCGTCCGACGAACAACTCACGATGGAGGGCTATCTGGTCGCTGGCCAGGCGGCACTGTTCATGTTCTTCACGGTCGGGTTCGGTGTGATCGCCTACATCGCCGAACGCGAGCAGGGCACGCTGGTGCGGCTGGTTTCGATGCCGCTTCCACCCCGCTCGATCATCCTGTCCAAGGTGCTGGTCAGCCTCATCCTCGGGGTGGTCGCCACGTCGGTACTGCTCGGCGCCGGTTCGCTGTTCTTCGGTGTGCGCTTTGGCGACCTCATTCCGGTGGGCGTGGTCATCGTCGCTGCGGTCGTCGCGGTCACCAGCCTGGTGCTGGTGATCACCCGGGTGGCGCGCACCTCTGAGCAGGCACAAGGGGCCAATGCGATGATCGGCATCCTGATGGGCGTGCTCGGCGGGTCGTTCTTCCCGATCACCGGATCTGGCCTGCTGGGCCGAATCTCCGACCTGACGCCGACAGCCGCGTTCATCCGGGGCCTGGGCATCACCAGCGGTGGCGGACAGGTCGCCGACCTCGGTGGGCCGCTGGCGGTGTTCGCCGCCTTTGGGGTGGGTGCGCTGGCGATCTCGATGGCCCTCGGCGATGACACGGCGCTCACATGAGCGCTCGTTCCCGTCAGCGCGATCGCCACCTGCACCGGATGCTGACATGAGGCCGGTCGTCGCCATCGCCGGCATCGCGCTGAAGCGGTACTTCCGGGATCGTTCCAACTACTTCTTCGTGCTCGTCCTCCCGATGCTCCTCGTCGTTGCGATCGGCCTGCAGTTCGGCGACTCCGGAGCTGCGGGACGCCTGATCTTGACCGGCTCCGGGCCGCTGTCCGACCGCCTCGCCTCGGCGCTGGACGACCAGCGAATTGCGGTGGAGCGCAGCGACGACGCAGCTCGGGCTAAGGAGGTTGTCGCCCGCGGGCGCTCCGACGCCGCCGTGATCGTCGACCCCGACGATGAGACCCGCTGGTCGGCGCAACAACCCGTGGAGATCACGATCATCCCCGGCAGCCAGGCCGGTGGCCAGGCAACGACGGCCACGGTCAGGTCGGTGCTCGATTCGCTCTCGTTGCGCCGGGCTGCGAGCGACGCCCTTCAAGCCCAGCAGGTCGAGCCGGAAGAGGTCGAGCGGGCCCTGACGGCGGCCGAGGACGCAGGACCGACGTTGAGCGTCGACCTGGTCGACGGCGACCTGGGTGAGGAGTTCTCCGGCCTTGGGCAGTTCGACCTGGGTGCCGCCCAGCAGTTGTCGCTGTTCATCTTTCTTACCGCGTTGACCGGCTCGGGGATGCTGATCCAGTCCCGCGAGTTGGGCGTCACCCGTCGCCAGTTGTCGGCCCCGGTCAGTTCGGTGCAGGTCATCGGGGGCGAAACCCTGGGCCGATTCGGCATCGCGTTCGGGCAGGGCATCTACATGGTCATCGGCACCGCCGTCCTCTTCGGTGTCGACTGGGGCGATCCGTTCGCCACCACCTGCGTGGTCGCGGCGTTCGCTGCGGTCAGCGCATCGGCGGCGATGGTGCTGGGCTCGTTGATGGACAACGCCAACGCCGCCAACGGTGTTGGGATCGGGTTGGGGCTGGTCGTCGCTGCGCTCGGCGGGTCGATGCTTCCGCTCGAGTTGTTCTCCGATGGTCTGATGAAGGTCTCGGCGCTGACCCCTCACCACTGGGCCTACGAGGCCTACTCCGAGATCCAGCGGCGCGGCGGCACCATCAGCGATGTGCTGCCCCAGCTCGGCGTGCTGCTCGCCATGACCGCTGTGCTCTTGCCGCTGGGGGCGTGGCTGTTACGTCGATCGCTGTCGAGGGCGCTCTAGATACGTCCTCAGTGGGAGCACTCGACCGAGCCCTTCGCTTCCTTCTGGAGTAGTGACAGCTCACTGAACACGTCGGTTTCGCCGATCGCCCCCGCCGCCAGCTCGGTAGGGTGCCCACATGGCCAGTCGCCCACCGGGTAGCGGGTCGAAGGCCAACGGCGCCCGGACATCAGAATCGACCCAGCCCGGGCTGACCGTGGCGGTCACCGGGCCGACCGGCACGTTCGGCTTTGGGTTGATGCCGTTGCTCGAGGCGGACGACCGCATCGAGGCGGTTGTCGGCGTGGCACGCCGGCCCTTCGATCCGGCGGCGCACCACTGGACGAAGATGGCCTACCGGCGGGGCGATGTGCGGGACGCGAGCGCGCTGGAGGAGGCCTTCGGCGGGGCCGACGTGGTGGTCCACCTGGCCTTCATGATCACCGGATCCGCCTCCCGGGAGGCGATCCGCGCCATCAACGTCGATGGCACCCTCAACGCTTTTCGAGCGGCGGCCGCCGCCGGCGCCAGGCGGTTCGTCTACGCCTCGTCGGTGGCGGCGTACGGGTTCCACCACGACAACCCCACGCCGATGACCGAGGACTGGCCGGTGCGCCCGGCCGACCGGCTGTTCTACGCCCAGGAGAAGGCGGAGCTGGAGCACCTGATCGGCGAGGAGGCGGCCGCACACCCCGAGCTGGCCCTCTACCTGCTGCGTCCGCCGATCGTCGTTGGGCCTCACACGCTGGGGGCCAAGGAGTTGCCCGGCCTGGTCGCCGCCCTCGGCCGCGTGGGCACCGCTGCGCTCGACCGCGTCAGCGTGCCCCTGCCAATCCCCGTCCCGACCATCCCGATGCAGCTGATCCACGAAACCGACGTGGGCACCGCGTTGGTGCGATGCATCGTGGGCGCCGGCCAACCCGGGGCCTACAACATCGCCGGCGACGGCGTGGTGACCGGTGCCGACTTCGTCCGCGAGCTCGGCCTCACCCCGGTGCCGATCCCCGGTGTCGTGGCCAGAACCGTGGCTCGGGGGCTGACGGCGCTCCCGGGAAGCTCGCTGCTCCCGCCGATCACCGACTGGGTGGAGGCGGTTGCGCAACCGTCGATCGTCGACACCACCAAGGCACGTGAACTGCTCGGCTGGACGCCGCGTTACAACTCACTGGAAGCCCTACGGGCCACCGTTCACCCCGACGCAGAGCCCTGAGGCCACCGGCCAAAGCGACCCTCGACCTACCAGCCGCCAGGAGCAACTCGTGACCGCCACCCAACCCAACCACGCAGTAACACCGGGGGCAGCGA
>MTKZ01028290.1_pt1 | contig 11042 bp, 12 predicted proteins | sample 1042781 | NCBI WGS metagenome assembly MTKZ01 (sample SAMN06212207, study PRJNA360539) | anaerobic digester metagenome | biome: Wastewater treatment plant; material: sludge; isolation source: anaerobic digester fed with sludge from wastewater treatment plant | place: Denmark: WWTP Viborg ...
CTTATGATCCGGTTCTGGCAAAAAATGTAAAAAGTGGATATTTACCGGATTTGGAATCTTTCCTGAAAGTTCGGAAAGGGATTTGTTTTGATTATGCCGCCTTGATGACAGCGATGATGCGCAGTCTGGGTGTTCCGACCAAGTTGGTGGTCGGATATTCTGGAAGTATTTATCATGCCTGGATCAGTATTTATGTCAAAGAAACCGGATGGATCAATGACATCATTTTTTTTGACGGAATTTCCTGGAAACTAATGGATCCGACTTTTGCATCCAGTGGAAAATCCAGCCCTGCTATTATGAAATATATTGGTAATGGTAAGAATTATCGGGAAAAATTTGTTTATTGAATCTGATTTTAAGGGATAGGAAAATCTTGTGCAGGAAATTTTACTTTTTCTACGTTCAAATCCATTTTTGAATACTGGAACATGATAGAAAACGAAGCATGGATCTGTGTTCATTGTATTTTTGGACGTAAAAAAAACCGTTGGTCCGGTAAAACTTTTTCAGACGGAATTTGTAATTATTCAGACTGAAATGAGCAATGCCGGAAGAATTGAGAGAAGAATCTATGCAAGAAACATTAGCTAACAGTTATCTGTCTTCATTTTGTCTTGAAGTATCACTGATTCTTAAGGCTGGAATCATTATCAGTGAAGGGATTTCTATGCTCGCCGCGGATGAAAAATATCCGCCTGTAAAAAGCAGCCTGCTAAAAATTTCTGCTGATATGGAATCTGGCAACTCTATCACTGCATCAATGCGCAACTCAAATTTATTCCCAAAGTACATGTTGGATATGGTCGCAATTGGCGAAAAAACTGGACAGCTGGAAAAGGTTTTCAAATCCCTCTCTGAGTATTACAACCGTCAAGTTCAGATTACTCAAATGATTCGGGATGCAGTTTTATATCCGCTTATTCTGCTTCTGATGATGTTGTTTGTGATTATTCTATTAGTGACGCAAGTTTTTCCGATTTTTGCGGATGTTTATGCTCAAATTGGAACTGTCCTTCCGCCAACTGCTGTGATGTTGATGAATGTAGGGAGCTGGTTGAAGGAGTATTGGCCATTTGTACTGGGAGGATTAGCAGTTCTTGTAGCTGTAAGTATATTCTTGTTGCGGAAATTAGGCTGGCGTTTGTTTTCTACAGGAAAATTGGGACGAAAAATTGCACAAGCCCGTTTTTCATCTGCGATGGCTTTAGCAATGAACAGCGGTTTAAATGATGATGAAGCGCTTCAAATGGCGGAAAAACTGATCGGAAATAAAAATTCCAGCCAGAAAATAACAGAATGCCGGCAAAAAATTCAGAATGGGAAAAAATTTACCGATGCCATTATGGAAACAGGCATTCTGACTCCGTTATTCAGCAGGATGCTTTCCATCGGTTTTAAAACTGGAGTTGCCGATAATGTAATGTCTGAAATTGCGAACCGGTCAGAGGACATGGTCAACTCAGAGATCAACGCACTAATTAACAAAGTGGAACCGACTCTGGTGATTATCATGTCGGTTCTGGTCGGAATGATACTAATTACTGTGATGTTGCCGTTGACAGGAATCATGTCGACGATCGGATGAAAGGCTATGATGAAAACGAAAATTTGGGGATCAGAGTTCTTTCCGGTTATAAAAAGCCATATGCTTTCGATCATCTTTTTCTCATGTATCCTGGTTTTCATTATCGTTGCCATCCGACAGACTGAAATCCGGCGAAATGCTGAAGGAATACGCTTGACGGAAGAAAGCATACAGCGCGCAGTCATCAGTTGTTATGCATTGGAGGGCAGGTACCCCCAGGATCTTCAATATATCCGGGAAAATTATGGCGTCAGTATTGATGAGGAAAAATATTTTGTCGCCTATGAGGTTTTTGCCTCGAATTTGATGCCGGAGATCGCTGTGATCGAAAGAAACGCGGAAGAATATGAACCGTAATCAGCACTCTGTTGAGATCTTATCACTGTTTCTCCTTTTCTGCGTCTTTGCTGGTGCGGCATTATTGGTGATTGCCGCTGGCGCCAATGTTTACCGTCAGACTGCGGATTCTTTGGAGAATCAGTATCATCAGCGGACGCTTCTGTCTTATGTCTCCATGAAAATTCATCATTATGATACTTTTGGGAATGTTTTCATAAGCGATTTTGGCGATGGCAACGCAATAGAGCTTGAGGAAGAAATTGATGGAAAAGTTTATCATACGCTGATCTATTTGGATGGAAATTCTGTCAAAGAATTGTTCGCGAAAAAAGGCGCCCGGTTGGATCCCGAAAGCGGAATCGAAATTGCATCTGTTCAGTCGTTGGACCTAAAGCTGATTCAGAGCGGATTACTTCGCATAGCCTGTGTTGATTTAAATGGTCAGCAAAATGAAGTTTACGTCCACCTGCGGGGAAATGGAGAAGCAAGATGAATAAAAGCCGATCCGTGAAATCCAGTCTTTTCCTCATGGAACTGATCATTGCCATTTTCTTTTTCGCGCTTTGTGCTGCGATTTGTCTGCGCATTTTTGCATTGGCGTATACTATGAATCAATCCAGCAGAAATTTAGATCAGGCTGTCTATAAAGCGGAATCTATAGCCGAAATCTACAAATCTACCGGCGGGAACCTTGCTGAAACTGCTGTGATCTATGGCGGTTCCGGTGTGGTTACAGATAAGTCATTAAGAATCAGTTTCGATAAAGACTGGAAACCGGTTCTGCAGGGCAAAGATGTTTCTTTTGAGCTCGAATTGGCAATCGATGAGGTCCCTTTTCTTAAAAGCGGGTGGATCACGCTTATTAAAAAGGATGGAGAGGTCATTTTTCGCCTTCCTGTTAAGATAGCTTCAGGAGGTGTGCAGCATGGCAGGTAGAAATTCTCAAGGAATTCATGTCGGAAGTACATCGATCCTCATGGTCTTTTCTGTTTTATGTTTAACGATTTTTGCAGTTTTATCTTTCGTCACGACCAATTATGAGCGTAAATTAAGCGAAAAGACTGCAGCAGCAGTTCTGAACTTTTATGAAGCGGATAGCCATGCAGAGGAAATTCTTGCTGAAATGCAGAAAATGCTGAATGCAAACCCTGAGCCTGGTCTGATCGATAAATTCTCTGCTCAATTTGAACAGGAGGATTTCCTGGTATCTTCACTCGAAGATCCAATGAATTTTTCATTTTCCTTTGAAGTTCCTATTGATGAAAAACAAGTTCTGCATATTTCAGCCACTGTGAAAAATGGTATCATCATGGTAAATTCCTGGATCATTCTATCAACAGGAAGCTGGTCGGTGGATAACCGGTTAAATGTCTGGACTGGAGAATAGATCATGAACGACTTGTTTTCATTGTTAAAAAGCGCTGTAGAAAAAAATGCATCCGATATTTTTATCGTCACCGGTTTCCCGATTTCATTTAAAATCAGCGGGCTGATTAAACCCCAGGAAGAAGAAAGGATGAATCCGGAAGCGACTGATTCCATGATCCGTGAAATTTATTCCATCGCTAATCGGGATATCACGATTTTATTTCAGAATGGTGATGATGATTTCTCGCTTTCGGTTCAAGGATTATGCAGATTTCGTGTGAGTACCTATAAACAACGAGGGTCATTATCCGCTGTCATCCGCATGGTGTCTTTTGGAATTCCGGATTATCGAAAACTGGGAATTCCGGAATATGTGATGGAAATTTCAAATATCTCCAAAGGCTTGGTACTATTTACCGGTCCGGCTGGTTCAGGCAAATCCACAACATTAGCCTGCCTGATTGACCGCATTAACAACACAAGAGAAGGACACATTATCACACTTGAGGAACCGATTGAATATCTGCACAGAGACAAGAAAAGCATTATTTCGCAGCGCGAAATCGGACAGGATTCAGAGAGCTTTATCACAGCGCTGCGAGCCAGCTTAAGGCAGGCTCCGAATGTAATCCTGGTTGGTGAAATGCGCGATCATATAACGATTCAAACTGCCATGACCGCTGCGGAAACCGGCCATTTGATCATCTCCACACTGCACACTGTAGGAGCTGCGAATACAATTGATCGAATCATTGATGTGTTTCCACCGAATCAGCAGCAACAGATCAGAAATCAATTATCCATGATTCTACAAAAAGTGGTTTCCCAACAGCTAATTCCAACTGTAGATGGAAGTCTGATACCGGCTTTTGAGGTACTGACAGTGAACAATGCTGTCCGTACGATGATTCGCGAATCCATCCNNAACAGTGAACAATGCTGTCCGTACGATGATTCGCGAATCGAAAAGTCACCAAATCGATTCATTTATTAATTCTTCCGGTTCAGAAGGTATGGTCAGTATGGATTCAAGTATTATGAACTTATTTCACCGCAAAATCATCTCCAGAGAAACTGCATTAAAATTTGCATTAAACACTGAATTGATGTCACGCAAATTTGAAATTCAAGCGGATGAATAACACCATGTCGAAGATGTCGGATTACCGCATCCAATTACGAGAACTCCCTGACTGGGATGCGTATTTATTGGCGCAATCCGGATTGCCGGGTCCCAGAGGAAATTTGGAGTTGGCGCAAGCCGCGGCACTGGAAGGAGAAGAGAAATTATTCCTCCGTTATCTGCAATATACGCCTGAAATTGCTCCCGTCAATTCTCCGTACGAATTCCTGGCTTTTTGCGGAGTGCTTGGCCTTGGACGTCTTACAGCTGAAGGTTCAGATGAATTTCTAAAATTGATCCGATCTGCAGCTTCGGATCCGCGATGGAGGATTCGTGAGGCAGTTGCGATGGCGATGCAGCTGCTGGGGGATGCTGATATGGAAAAACTGATAACCGAACTCATTCAATGGAGTGAAGGAAATTTGTACGAAAAACGGGCAGCCGCAGCAGCAATCTGTGAGCCAAGACTTTTAATGAAACCGCAATATGCGATTGCTGCTTTACACATTCTGGAACGCATTACAGAATCAGTCGAGACAGAGAAAAACCGAAAGAATGAAGCATTCATCGCACTTCGGAAAGGTCTGGGCTATTGCTGGAGTGTGGCTGTAGCAGCGCTGCCTGACAAAGGAAAAAAATGCATGGAGCGATGGTTCTCTTCTGTTGACAAGGATATTCGTTGGATCATGCGGGAAAATCTGAAGAAAAACAGACTTATGCGCATGGATTCGAATTGGACTGACTTCTGGTTTCATTCGCTGCAATAATATGAGTAGGATTACTTATTGAAGCGTTATTTTTAAAAATAACACTTCAACGAACTTTACTGATACTCGAATTACTGTTTGCACCTTCCGGAGTATCACTTTATAATAAAACAATCATTGAATCGTTAATAGCTGGTAATTTGAAATATGGATTGACTTTTTGAATACACGATTGCTTCGAAAGGTTGTTTAAATCTCAAATTGCCGGAAATTATTATGAACCTGATCAAGAATTGAAATACCGTATTATAATCAACTGGCTTGATGAATATTACGGGATTTCTTTTTGCGCTTTACATTGTAAAGCTTTTTTTTACGACGAAAAAAGACCGGGATTGTCTAGCTGCAAATTTACTATCATTCGACCAGGAGGATGATACTTGATGTTCATCCAGTTGCTTTTTTTTGTGTTATCCATGTTACTTACAGTATGCTTTTTCTTATATGGATTTAATCATTATTATTTATTATATGCTTCAAGAAAATACAAAAAGCCGCCTTTGCCAGATTCATTTACTGATCGGCCGAAAGTTTCAGTCCACCTGCCGGTCTACAATGAGAGCTATGTGAATGTCAGGCTGATCACAGCTTGTACAGCGATGGCAGAAGTGTATGGAAAAGACAAAGTCGATATTAAAATTCTGGATGATTCCAATGATGAAACAATTCAAGAAGTGGATGAAATTGTCCATGAATTTCAGCAAAAGGATTTCAATATCGAGGTGCTTCGCAGAAAAAATCGGGCTGGTTTTAAAGCAGGCGCGCTGCAAATTCCGTTGGAAAAAACGGATGCTGAGTATACTGCAATTTTTGATGCCGATTTTATTCCTCCTTCTGATTTTTTAATTCAGACAATTCCTTATTTTATCCAGGATGATACCGTAGCCGTTGTTCAAAGCCGTTGGACACACCTGAACCGCGATTATAGTAAATTGACGAAAGCAATTGCGGTTGGAATTGATGTTCATTTTATGGTGGAACAAAGAGGCCGTTATGCTTCCAACTGCCTGCAAAACTTTAATGGCACGGGCGGTGTGATTCGAAAGAAAGCAATTGTCGAAGCAGGCGGGTGGCAGTCTGACACACTGGCGGAAGATTTGGATATCAGCTACCGCATGCAGACACTGGGTTATCGCGTAGTCTTCTTAAGAGATTTGTTATCACCGGCAGAAATTCCTCCCACTGTACCCAGTTACAAAAAGCAGCAGGCACGCTGGGCGTGCGGATCTTTGCGCGTTGCGAAAAAATTACTTGCTGGTTTGATGCGCAATAAAGGCCTGAATTTCAAACAACATTTACAAACTTTCATTCATCTGACCGGTTATATGCTGCATCCGTTAATGCTGGCTTCATTTTTATTGATCTGCATCACTTCCATAATGGATGTTAATACAGTTACGCTTCAAAGTGTCAATGCAACATTGGAATTGGATGGAGCGGAAAGGATTATCAGCTTGCTGGGCGGGTCAATTCTGACGATTGCAATCATTCTGTGCAGCATTGCCCCATGGATATCCATGATGGTAGCTCTGAAATCTCAAAATTTATCCATCCGACAAAATTTGATCAGTATGATTTTTGCTTTTTTCCTTGGCTTCGGAATTTGCGCCAGTAACTCAATTGAAGCGGGCAAAGCTTTATTAACAAACAGAGTTTGGGAATTTACCAGAACGCCGAAGTATGCCGATATTCATAATGATGGTGACAGGAAGAAAAGCAAGTATCAGGTTTCCTTGGATTTCTCCTGGCTGCTGGAACTGATTCTGATTTGTTTAGGCTTGATCTGTATTATCATCAGTATTCGCAACAAAAATTACTTTTCCTTGATTATGTTGTGTGCTTACACGATGGCGTTTTCTTTTGTCTTTATTTTTTCCTTGATTCAAACACGTAAGGGTAAAACAAGCTAAACATAGAATTTTTTTCAATAATTTCAACCTAATCAAGATTTGACCTCACTTAAATGAGGTCAAATCTTTTTTCTTTTAAGATCAGTAATTCGAAATGTCGATTTCTTTTTCAAATCAATTAAGAAAACTTGTTGAACTTAAAATTCTATGCTTTTGGCAAAACCATAAGTACAACTATGAATTCTTTATAAATTTGGAATTCCTGTTTAATGATGTAAAAAAAAAGATGATTTCAATGTATTGTGATATGAGTTACATCAATCGATTCCTTATTCAAAAAATCTTACACGAAATTAATAAAAAATCGCTCTTGTATAGACGAATTCATTTCTGTATACTCATTAATAACGAGAGAGTTTTGTAACAAAATCTTCCATCCCTGTTTCATTTAGACGATCGAAGTGAAAAAAAGTGAATAGGAGACCGACATGAAAAAAATTATTTTTCTGCTTATATTTGCAGCCATTTTTTCAATGGCATTCAGTATCGCACCTCAGGCGGAACCTGTAGTTGAAGAAGAAACTGCCGGTGCTGCATTAGAACCGATCGTCTTCACCGGCTCCGGTGACGATGTATTGGTTGGTCCGATCATGGCTGAAGATTATCCGATCATTGATTTTGAGGTACCATGTGAAGATGAGTATGCCTATATGAAAATTACGCTTTATGGCGCTGATAATGAAGTCCTGGATGTATTCAATCGCTATTGTACTTACCAGGGAAGTTTTTACTATGGCGGCAACGAAATTGAACAGATCGACTATCTGGAAGTCTCTTATCCTGGTGATTTTACATTGACTTTTCTGCCTCTGGATGCTGAAGTGTATACAGCGCCAGTAGCTGTTAAAGGAGAGGGAACTTCTGTGGTCTTTGTTGAAAATCCGGGACGAATCCTTCAAATGTCCTATGATGAAGATGATTATTTTGAACTGTATCAGTATTCCGAAGATGTGAAAGGTTATTCCGGTTACAAACAGGTTTATTATCAAGCTGGACCTTACAAAGGAAAATCTTTAATCGACAATAAATTCCGCATTTTCCAGATTTACGGTTCCGGAGCTTGGGAGATGAATTTCATCGATGCAAAAAAGTAAAAAGTGATTCGTTTTGATGAAGTAAATTCTCGAAAAGATCAACTTTCCTCGAAAATTCCTGCGCTGCAGGTGAAATTTAGATGATTCGATCGTGTTTCTGCCTTTTGATACTATAGAAGACAGAAACACATTTTTTTTGTGCTCAGAAAATCGAAATATGGAGAGGATTCTTTGTTGTTGTGATGTTTTTGCGATCTGCGTAAAAATAGTACAACAACAATTTATTTTAAATTTCGAATTATTGCTGCTGATTTGCGAGTAAAATATACTTGCAGCGTTGAAAAAAATAAACAGCAACAGTTCCCACTATTATGATAGAGTGATTAAAAGCCAGTATTTCATTTTTTATAGCTATCGATACTGAGAATGCCGATTCTGATATGGAGAATTTCCAATATCTGGCTTGGAGGATCAAATGAATTCAATCCCAAAGAAAAATCCTGGTCTGCTGGTTGTCGTTATGGTTGCAATCGTACTGTTTTTGCTGTTTTCGCCGTTGATTCTTTCCGGCCGACGAAATTGGTGGCAAGCCTGGTTGTATGCCATCGTTCAAATTTTGGCATTTATTGTCAGCCGTGTGGTTGCAGAGCGGAGAAATCCCGGCATCATTCAAGAGCGATCGAATTATTTTAACCAGAAAGACACAAAATCATGGGATAAAATATTGTCTCCACTGACTGCTTTTGGATTCGCTCTGATTCCGATCACTGCAGGCCTGGATGCCCGTTTTCACTGGACACAAGCATTCAGTTTGTCGGTCAATGTAATTGCATTGGTACTGATGATTGCAGCAATTGCATTCTCTTCATGGGCATTAATCGTCAACACTTTCTTCTCTGGAGTGGTTCGCATCCAGACAGATCGCGGTCATCATGTGATCTCCGATGGCCCCTATAAATTTATTCGCCATCCGGGATATACTGGCGCTGGTATATCCTATTTCTTGACGCCTTTTCTATTGAATTCCCTTTGGGCATTGATCCCGGCTTTCATCATCTTTACGATTCTGGTGATTCGCACTAGACTTGAGGATCGTACGCTTCAAAATGAATTGAAAGGATATCGGGACTATGCCCGAAAAGTTCCTTATCGGTTATTCCCCGGTATTTGGTAAGGTTTTGACATTTAAATTTCGAAGCTGCACCGTGGGAATGGTTGTGAAACAGGTATTCGAAATATGAAAAAATTCATTGTTGTTCTTATGGCTTTGCGCTTCGCGTAGAACCATAAGAACAACAAATGTTCTTAATTTATTCGAAAAATCAATCCATATTTCGAACAACAGAAGAAAGAATTTCCACATCCGATAATGAAAATTGAATTCAATTTTCGTAGGAATTACTGGATGTGAAAGTAGCATTAATGAAATTTATAATAATTGATTGTGGTGTGTAGCAAAAATGGAATGTTATTTGATGATAATAATAAAGAATTCGAATGGGAAACATCGAAGGAGAAATTCACAATGGTAAATCCAAATTACAAAGCGGAACTTGTGGGAGTGTTCGGACATCCGGTTGCCGAGAATCCGACAGTTGTTATGCAGGAAGCAGCTTTTCAGGCACTGAATTTGAATTGGCGCTATTTGACGATTGAAGTGTTGCCGGAGGATTTAGGCGCAGCGATGCAAGGCTTGCGAGCATTTCAGATGCGTGGAATTAATTTGACTATTCCGCATAAGGTCGAAGTTCTGAAATATCTGGATGTGGTAAAACCGGATGCAGCACTGATGGGAGCGGTTAACACGGTTATCCGCAAGGATGATCTGTTGATCGGGGAAAATACCGATGGAAAGGGCTTCATGCGAGCATTGGTGCAGGATGCGCACGTGGATCCAAAGGGAACCAGCGTTGTCATTCTCGGCGCGGGTGGCGCTGCGCGTGCCATCACGGTAGAACTGGCTTTGGCAGGCGCCAGGCAGATCAGCATCGTCAACCGATCCGAAGATCGCGGCAAGGCGCTCTGTGAGCTTCTGAATGAGAAAACGCCGGCTTCGGCGGAGTATATNNGAGTATATTCCCTGGAAGGATACCTATGAAATACCGGAGGACGCCGATATTCTGATCAATGCGACTTCCATCGGATTGTATCCGAATGTGCATCAAAAGCCCGAAATCGAATACGATTCACTGCGGGCTGGAATGGTGGTTTGTGATGTCATTCCGACACCGAATACGCTCTTTTTGACGGAAGCCGAAAAACATGGCGCAACAATTATCAGTGGTTTAGGGATGCTGGTCTATCAAGGTGCGATCGGTTTTACACTTTGGACGGGACTGGAAGCGCCGGTTGAATCGATGTATCGGGCATTGCTGGATATTTTTAATACCACTGCTTAACTTGATATACAGAAAGAACAACGGATAAAAAAGGAAAAACACGATGGGATTGTTGGAGATTGTCTATTGGGTGGGAATGCTGATGGAAGTAATGATACGCTGGCCTTTACGGAAACATTGGCGGAACACGCCTAAGGTTGAACAGCGCAGTACATGGCAGGAAAAAGTAATGCTCCAGTTCCTGGCGTTGGGTATGCTATATTTGCCGGTGGTTTATTCGGTAACAGACTGGCTGGATTTTGCCGATTATCATCTGCCCGGATGGATGGGTGGTGTGGGTGTTTACCTGATGGTTTGTGCCGTAATCTTATTCGGGCGCGCTCATGTCGATCTGAAAAAGAACTGGTCTCCTTACCAGGAGATTTACAAAGGGCATACGATGGTCACCACCGGCATTTATCGTTATATCCGCCATCCGATGTATGCCAGCCAGTGGGTGTGGTGTCTGGCGCAGCTTCTGCTGCTGCAGAATTGGCTGGCCGGACCGCTGGATTTGCTCCTGTTTATTCCGTTT
>MTKZ01126054.1_pt1 | contig 11041 bp, 11 predicted proteins | sample 1042781 | NCBI WGS metagenome assembly MTKZ01 (sample SAMN06212207, study PRJNA360539) | anaerobic digester metagenome | biome: Wastewater treatment plant; material: sludge; isolation source: anaerobic digester fed with sludge from wastewater treatment plant | place: Denmark: WWTP Viborg ...
GCGCCGCTGCGGGGCATCCTCCTCGTGCAGGCCTCCAACCTCCTTTTCGCGGCCGGCCAGCTCGCCTACCGCGCCGTCATGGCCCGCCTGGACACCCCCCTTCCCGACCACCGCGTCTTCTTCTGGCTCCACTTCGGCGGCTTCGCCGTCCTGACGCCCATCGCCCTGCCGATCGCCCTTTCCGCGGCGCCCCCGGCCCCCGCGCCCGCGCAATGGGCCGTCCTGGGCTACCTCGGCCTGGTCGCCTCCGGCATCGGCTTCTTCCTTTGGAACCGCGGCGCGCGTTTCGTCTCCGCCGGCCAGCTCGCCGTCATGAACAACCTCAAGATCCCCCTCGCGGTTCTGGTCTCGCTCCGCGTGTTCCACGAACCCGCCGGCCTCCCCGCTTTCCTCGCCGGCTCCCTCCTCATCGCCACCGCCCTCCTCCCCGTCCGCCGCGCCGCCGCGCCGCCGGAGCGCGACGCGTCCTGAGCGCGGCCCGGCGCCGAAAGCGCATTCTGTTGTTGCATCCGCGGCATTCTTGGATAGCATCCCCGCGAAATTCCCAACCCAAAGGATTTGCCGTGCATATGAACATATTGAAGATCGTCCTGTTGATCGCCTTGGCCGCCGGACCGGCCGCCGCGCAAGTCACCGTCCGCAAGTCGGCGGGCGCCGCCGTCGGCGTGGACCTGGCGGGCCTCCAGGTCTCCGGCGCCGCCGCGCAGCTCGTGCGCCGCACGCTGGAGCTCGACCTGAACCGGTCGGGCTGGATGGAGGTGGCGGGCGCCGGCGGCGGCGGCATCGCCGTGCGCGGCACCATCGCGGACGCCGGCGGGCAGGTGACTTTCACCTGCCAGGCGGTCGACGCCGCCGGACGGGCCTACGTCAACGCCACCTACCAGCAGCCGGCCGCGCAGGCCGTCTATCTCGCCCACCAAGTGGCCCACGATCTCGTCGTCAACGTCACCGGCAAGCCGACCTTCTTCCTGGCCCGCCTCGCAGTGATCGGCACCCGCAGCGGCGCCAAGGAGCTCTATCTGGCCGATTCCAGCGCCCAGCTCGTCCAGCAGGTCACCCATGACAAGGCCATCTCCCTCAAGCCCCGCTGGAGCCCCGACAACAAGCTGATCTCCTACACCTCCTACCTGAAGCGCTTCCCGGACGTCTACACCATCGACGTGGCGACCGGCGTCCGCAACCGCGTGGCCGCCTATCCCGGGGTGAATTCCGGCGGCGCCATCTCCCCGGACGGCCGTTCGATGGCCCTCATTCTCTCCAAGGACGGCAATCCCGACCTCTATGTCCAGGACCTCGCCTCCCGGCGCCTGACCCGCCTGACGACCACGCCCCGGGCCACGGAGGGCTCCCCCGCCTGGTCCCCGGACGGCGCCCGCATCGTCTACGTTTCCGACACCTCCGGCACCCCCCAGCTCTATCTCGTCTCCCGCGCCGGCGGCGCCCCCCAGCGCCTCACCGCGCGCGGCTCCCAGAACGTCGCCCCCGACTGGGGCAAGAACGGGCTGATCGCCTACCAAACCCTCGCCGGAGGCCGGCAGTTCCAGATCGCCGTCATGGACCCCGCCACCCAGCAGGAAAAGATCATCACCCCCTACGACGCCTCCTACGAGGACCCCTCCTGGGCCCCCGACGGCCGCCACCTCGCCGCCACCCGTTCCGTCAACTACAAGTATTCCGTTTACCTTCTTGACTCCATGGCGGCGATGGGGGATAAACCCGTGGCGTTGACCACCGCGGGCGATTGGTACGCCCCCGCTTGGAGCCGGTGAGCCCCGCCGCCCCCGCGATTTAAAAATACAAACCGGAGAATTGGATAACATGACACGCCGCTGGATGACTGTATTGATGGTGTTGATGGCATTGGCCATGGTTGGCACGACGGGTTGCGTCAAGAAGGGCGCCAAGAAGGGCGTCACCGCCCCCACGAGCGACCAGGTGATCATCGGCTACGACGAATTCGGGAACCCGATCTACGGCGATCCCGCCTCCCTCGCCGCCCGCACCGACGCGATGGAGATCGGCGCCGGCCAGTTCGAAGCCGTGTATTTCGAGTACGACAGCCCGCAGCTGAATCCCTCCGAGCAGGGCAAGATCGACGCGGTGATCGCCTATCTGCAGCAGAATGCCACCCAAGGCGTCGTCGTGGAAGGCCATTGCGACGAGCGCGGCAGCAACGAATACAACCTCGCCCTCGGCGAGCGCCGCGCCCTCGCGGTCCGCGCCGCGATGATCTCGGCCGGCATCGACGGCGCCCGCGTCCAGACGCGCAGCTACGGCGAGGAACGCCCCGTCGCCTTCGAGCACGACGAAGCGTCTTGGCGCCTGAACCGCCGCGCGGAGTTCGTCTTCACCCAGATGTGATCCCCCGGCCCGCGCCGGAAACACGCCGCCCGATCCCTCGCGGATCGGGCGGTTTTTTCATCCGTCCAGCGCCGCCGCGGCTTCGAGGCGCGCCAACCAGGCCCGCTGCAGCCGCCGGCTGGCGTAGCGCCGCCAGGCGGCCTTGAACTTCCGCAGCTGCGCCGCGCGGCGCTGGCGCAGATGCCGCCGCACCGCGGCCCGCGCCGTCCCCGACGGCAACTCCCGGGACAGCTCCAGCGCGCTGTCGCAGTCGTGCACCTTGCCCAGGGCCGCCTGCGCCGCCGTGATCCACCGGCCCGCGCGCGCACACTCCCGCCCCAGCAGGGGCGCGAAGAACTCCGCCTGGTAGCGCATCCGCCGGCCGGCCCGCCGCAGGTCGTGCGCCGGCCCCTGCGAGAAGCTCCCGACCCGCGCGTGCCGCGCAGCGATCAGGTCCCGCACGACGAGCATCCGGCGCGCCGCCAGCGCCGCCACCGGCCCGGCTCCGCGCCGCGCGGCGCTGGCGCGCGGCCGGGCGCGCATCATCCGCTTGATGTGCCGGAAGGCGCCGCAGCCCAGCGCTTCCGCCGCCAGCCGCGTCCGTTGCCGCCGCAGCGCCGCCAGCACCGCCCGCTGCTCCCGCGGCTCAAGGCCGGCCGCCCCCCCCGCCCGCACCATTCCGCGGAACAGCTCGATCCAAACGTCCAGATCCCGCGCGTCCCCCATCCGGTCGCAGACCTTCGCGGCGCGCTTGTCCAGCCGCCCGAGGAACGCCGGATCCAGCTTGCGGAACGTCGCCGTCAGGCTGCGCATCCGCCGCAAGGCCACGCGGATGTCGTGCAGCGCCTCCACCGACCCCGCCGCGGCCCGCCGCTCGCGGCGCCGGATGACGCCCCATTGCTCCGCCAAGTGCCGCCGCAACGCGGCCGCGGCCGTTTCCGGCGGCCGCTTCCGCCGTCCCCGCTGCCCGTCGCGCCGCGCCATCTCAGCCCTGCTTCTTCTGCTCGGCGGGGCGCTGGGGTTCGAACACCGGCGCCTGCTGCCGCGCGGCCGCGGCGGCGCGTTCTTCCGCGCGCCGCTGGAACTCCGCCTGCGCGCGCCGCGGGGGGTGGCGCGCGTCCGGCTGGCGGCGTTCGTAGGCGCCGTCGGGGCGCAGGCGCCAAGCCTGGCAGGTGTCCGCCAGGCAGGTCTCCAGGATCCACCCCAGTTTTTCGGCGCCCGCCGGATCCTCCACCGGCACCATCAGCTCCACGCGGCGGTCCAGGTTGCGCGGCATCCAGTCGGCGCTGGACAGGAACAGCCTTGGCGCTCCGCCGTTCAGGAAGCGGAAGATCCGCGCGTGCTCGAGATAGCGGTCCACGATGCTGAGGACGGAGATGTTCTCGCTGAGCCCCTTGACGCCCGGCCGCAGGCANNAGCCCGCCTGCGACGCCCGGCAGAGCGCGTCGATCAGCTCGGGATCGGCCAAGGAGTTCATCTTCGCTTCGATGGCCGCGGCCTCCCCCTGCCGGCTGCGCTCGGCCTCGCCGTCGATCAGCTCCAGCAGGCGCGGGCGGATGCCCAGCGGCGCCGCCTCCAGCTTGCGGAACTTCGCCAGCTGCGAATAGCCCGTGAGGGCGTTGAAGAACGCCGAGGCGTCCGCGCCGTAGTCCTCCGCGCAGGTCAGGAAGCTCACGTCGGAATAGAGCCGGGCGCTCTTCTCGTTGTAGTTGCCGGTGCCGTAGTGGACGTAGCGCGCCACGCCCTCCGGCTACCGCCGCACCACCACGCACGCCTTCGCGTGCGTCTTGTAGCCCTTCACGCCGTAGATCACCTGCGCCCCGGCGCGCGCCAGCGCGTCGGCCCAATCGATGTTGCGCGCCTCGTCGAACCGCGCCTTCAGCTCGATCAGCGCCGTCACGTGCTTGCCGCGCTCGGCCGCGCGCATCAGCGCGGCCACCACCGGGCTGTTGTCGCTCACCCGGTAGAGCACCTGCTTGATCGCCAGCACGTTGGGGTCGTCCGCCGCCTCCTGCAGCAGGCGCAGCACGGGATCGTAGCTCTCGTACGGGTGCAGCAGCAGCAGGTTTCCCCGCCGCAGGACCGNNCGGGCGCCGCTTGCGGCGCCCACGGCTCGATCTTCAGTACCTCGTACCCCGCCAGGTTCGCCAGCCGGAAGAACGCCGCCAGATCCAGCGGCCCCGGCACCGCGTAGACGTCCGCGTCCTCCACCTCCAGCGCCGCGCGGAGAAAGGCCTGGGCCTCCGGGGATGCCTCCTTCTCGATCTCGAGCCGGACGCAATCGCTCTCCTTGCGCTCCACGAGCACCTCGCGCATCTGCGCGAGCAGATCGCCCGCCAGGTCCTCCCGCACGCCCATGTCCGCGTTGCGCGTCAGGCGGAACGCCGCGCACTCCAGCACCTTCACGCCCGGGAACAGCCGCCCCGCGTGGGCGCGGACGACCTCCTCCAGCAGGACGTAGGCGAAGCCCGCCTCGCCCGGCAGCGTCAGGAAGCGCGGCAGCCCCTTCGGCATCGCCACGACCGCGTGGCGCGGCGCCGGATCCTCCGCCGTCCCCTCCAAGCGCACGTGGAGCGCCAGCCCCAGCCCCGCCAGCAGCGGAAAGGCGCCGTCCAGCGCCACGGCCACGGGCGTGACGACCGGAAAGATGGAATCCTCGAACAGGGCCTCGACGTGGCGCCGCTGCGCCGCGCTCAGCTCCTCCATCCGCAGGCGGCGGACCCCTCCCTTGCGCAGCGCCGGCTCGATCTCCTTCTGCAAGCACGCGTGCTGGCGCTCCACCAGCGCGTGCATCCGCTCCGCGATCTCCGCGAGCTGTTCCGTCGGCGTCAGGCCCGCGGGATCCGGATGCTCCGCCCCCTGCCGCTTCAGCATCTTGAGCCCGCCGACGCGCACCATGAAGAACTCGTCCGCGTTCGACGCCGTGATCGCCGTGAACTTCAGCCGCTCCAGCGGCGGCAGCGCGGGATCCTCCGCCTGCGCCAGCACCCGGAAGTTGAACTCGATCCAGCTCAGTTCCCGGTTGAGGTACGGCATCCCGTCCGCCTTGCTTTTCCCGTCCTTCGCCATCGCCGGAATCCCTTCAGCCCGCCGCGCTGCCGGGCGGCTCGGCGCGCAGCTCGCGCAGCTCCGGCACCAGCCCGAACACGTCGGCGAACAGGTTGCCCTTGTCCTTGAGCGCCAGGCGCTCCATCGTCAGGTCCTCCATGTCCCGCAGCAGGATCACGAACCGGTCGCCTTCGCGGACGAACTCCAGCGGCCGCGGCGCCTCCCGGTGGGTGCGCTCCAGGGAATCCGCCACGCGCAGGACCGCCGCCAGCTTGGCGACCGTCATCCGGTCGTCCTGCGGCAGCGTCGCGAACTCCGGATGCGCCGGACTCGGCAGCGCCTTGCGGTGGTAGCGCGACACGGTCGCCACGAGCTGCATGTCGTGGCGCGTCAGCCCGAACAGGTCGCTGTTGAGGATCAGGTACATCGAGTGCTTGTGGTGCGCGCGCGCGTTCACGAACAGGCCGATGTCGTGCAGGATCGCGGCGCAGCGCAGCAACAGACGCTCGTGGCCGCCAAGCTGGTGTTCCTCCCGCAGCTCGTCGAACAGCGCCAGCGCGCCCGCCTCCACGTTCCGCGCGTGCGCCTCGTCGGAGCCGTAGCGCGCGGCCAGCGTCTGGGCGGAATAGATCACCTGTTCCTCGAAACCCGCCAGCCGGTGGTCGCGCATCGCCATCTCGCGCAGCAACCCGTCGCGCAACGTCGCCGGGGCGATGTGGACCTCCTTGACCTTCAGCGCCCGGGCCGTCAGCGCGGCCGACATCAGCCCCGGCGCCACCGTGGCCGCGTCCTGGTAGGTCATCCGGTGCGTCCGCACCAGGCTTTCGATCGGCACCGGCGCCAGCTTGTCCGCGAGCTCCGCCAGGCGGGCGGCGGCCACCACGGCCAAACGCGGCTCCTTCGGCGCCGGCTCTGCGCCGGCCTGCTCCGCCGCGGTGCGCGCGCCGGCGCCCATCACCACCAGCGCCGAGATCTTCTCCCGCGGGATCGCCTGCAGGATCTGCTCCACCAGCTCCGTCGCGTAGGCCTTCAGCACGCCCTTGAGCTGCGGCCCGGTCGCGCCGCCCGCCTCGACGAGCTCGCGCGTGCGCAACGCCCCGGAGCGGAAGGATTGGGCCACGGTCACGCGCCCGTTCCGGATGTAGAGCAGGATCGTCTGCCCGCTGCCGATCTCGACCACCGCCACGTTGCCCCCCGCCAGGAGCTCGGCGCCCTCCAGGAGATCGCGCACCGCCAGATAGGTCAGCCGGGCCTCCTCGGATTCCTCCAGGACGTTCACGTCGATGCCGGTCGCGGTGCTGACGCGGTCCACGAACATGTCGCGGTTCGTCGCCTCGCGGGCGAAGCTGGTCGCGACGGCCCGGAGCTGGTCCGGCCGCGTCACGCCGTATTCCTTCAGCAGGCGGCTGTAGTTCTTCAGGATCGCCACGCACCGGCGCAGGGTGTCCTGCTGGATGCGCCCTTGGGTGAACACGTCCTTGCCGAGCCGGACGCCGTGGCGCAGGCTTTCCAGCAGACGCACCTCGCCCTGCGCGCCCACCTCGCCGATGTCGAGCCGCAACGCCGACGAACCGATGTCGATCGCCGCCACGACCCGCCGCTCGGGCGCCGCCGGCGGCGCCGATTCGGGCTGTTTCACGTTCTCCGCCATCGCCGCCGCCTCACTTCCGCCGCGCCGCCGACCCCTCCGCCGCCAAGGCGGCCGCGCCCAAGGTCGTGGCGTCATCCCCCAATTCCGCTTCCTTCACCTTGAGCAGGGGCAGGAACGACACCATCGCCGTTTCCTTCAATCCGGCCCGGACCTCCTCCAGCGCCAGGCGCGGCATGGCCTCGACCAGTCCGCCGCCCAGCACCACGACATCCGGCGCCAACAGGTTGACCACCCCGCCGATCGCCCGGCCCATCAGGCGCATCGCGTCCCGGACGATCCGCTCCACGGCCGCGTCGCCCGCCTTGATGGCCTTCGCCAGCAGCCCGCTTTTCAGCTTCTTGAGGTCCGATCCGCCGTTCGCCGCGATGAAGGGGGCTTCGCCGCGGAACGCGGCCTGGGCCACTTCCGCCGAGATGGCCAAGCGGCCGGCAAGCGCCTCCAAGCACCCCCGCTTCCCGCAGCCGCACAACCGGCCGTGCTCGCGGATGGGGATGTGGCCGATTTCCATGGCCGACCCCGTCTTGCCCCGCAGCAGCTGGCCTTCGTAGACGCAGCCCCCGCCGATGCCCGTCCCCGGAAAAACCCCCAGCAACGTCCGGGCGCCCTTCCCCGCGCCGAAGCGCCATTCCCCGTACGTTCCCGCGTCCACGTCGTTGGCCACCACCACCCGGCAACCGAAGCGCCGGGCCAGCAGCGCCCGCAACGGCACCCGTCGCCAACCCAGGTTCGGCGCCTCCAGGATCACGCCCGCGTCCAGGTCCAGCACCCCCGGACAGCCCACGCCGATGCCCGCCACCGCGCCGGGCGCCGCCCCCGCCTCCTGGAGCGCCTCGGCGATCGTCTCCCGGATGCGCGCCAGCACTGCTTTGGGTCCTTCGTTCACCGGCGTCTTGGCCTTCGCCGCCCCCAGCGTCCGGAAGGCGCCGTCGAAGACCGTGGCCATCATCTTCGTGCCGCCCAGGTCGAACCCCACCCAGACCTTCTTGCCGCGCTTGGCCATCTCCGCCGCCTTTCTCCGGAAGCCCGGGGCGGGCGCCGCCCTCCCCGGGCCGGTTTCCGGACTATTCCGCCCGCTTCACCGACAGGATCGCCACCGTCTCCAGCGGCACGTCGGACATGCCCGCCTTGAGGCCCGTGCGCACGCCCTTGATCTTGTCCACCACGTCCATGCCCGCGACCACCTCGCCGAACACGCAGTAGCCGAAGCCCTGCGGATTGGGCGCGCGGAAATCGAGGAAGGCGTTGTCTTTCACGTTGATGAAGAACTGGCTTGTCGCGCTGTCCACCACCATCGTCCGCGCCATCGCGATCGTCCCGCGCTTGTTCGGCAGGCCGTTGGCCGCCTCGTTCTTGATCGGCGCCTTGGTGGGCTTCTGGCGCATCTGCGCATCGAACCCGCCGCCCTGGATCATGAACCCGTCGATCACCCGGTGGAAGATCGTGCCGTCGTAGTGCCCTTCATCCGCGTAGGCCAGGAAATTCGCCACCGTCAGCGGCGCCTTGTCCGCCGCCAACTTCACCGTGATGTCGCCCAGGCTCGTCTTGATGATCACCATGTCCGTTTCCTTTGCTTGTTCCGTTTCCGGCGCCGGTTCCGGCGCCGCCGTTTCCTCGGCCGCGATCGCGGGGATCGGCGGCGCCTGCCATTCTTCCTGCGCCCCGGCGGGCCTTCCGCCCGCCAGCGCCAAAACCAGTCCGGTCCACATCCATTTCATCGGCTCATCTCCTCGATGGGCTCCACCCTACCATCCCCCCGCCGGACGCCTCAATTCCCAATTGCATCGCGCCGCTTCTTCCTTTTGGAAAGCGAGTGGCGCGGCTCCCCGCCGGGAAAACGGTTCCGCGAGTCCCGCCNNCCGGGCGAGGGCTCCGCGCCGGCCGGCGCCGGGGGGGGCGCCTGGGCGGCCGGCGGCGGCGGCGCCTCGCCGGAGATCGGCGCGAGCACGAGCCGGAGTCCGTTCACCGCCCCGCGCGCGTTGCCCAGATAGCCATACAGCGTTTCGCAGCCCAACCGGCCGGGCAGATGGTCGTCCCAGCCGCCGCCCTGCCACCCGCCGAACTGGTCGACGCCGGCGGCTTTCGCCGTGGTCTCCCACACGTTGCCGCCCGCGCCGAACAGACCCCACAGGTTCTCGCCGCTGTATTCCACCGGCGCGGTCGTGGCGAACCCGTCTTGGTAGCCGGGAATGGACGGCAGGTCCGGAAAGGCCGCGCCCAGGGCGTCGTCCGCGTAGTTTCCGCGCACCGGCGGCCAGCGGTCGCCCCACGGATACTCGTGCGCGACGCCGGCGCGGGTGTAGGTGATGGCCTCCATGCGCGAGGGCAACCGGTAGCGCCATCCCTCGAGGAGCTTGCCGGCCGCCCGTTCCTGCTCGGTCAACCACGCGGCGAAGGAATTCGCGTCCTCGAAGTTCACGCGCACCACCGGCTGGCGGCTCCCCTTCAGGCACAATCCGCGGAAATCGCCGCTGTCGTGCTGCGGGTCCTTCTGGGTGAACTCTTCATTGGTGACCTCGAAGCGTCCGACCCACATCTGCATCGCGGGCACCCAGACGAACTCCATGCCGGTCGTCTGCGCCACCCACGGCTGGCCCGGCGCCGGCAACGGCGTGGTCGCCACGAGCTTCTTCACGGGTTCGGGCGCCGCTTCCTTCGTCTCCACGGGCGCGGCCATCACTGGCGGGGCTTTCTTCTCCGGCGGAGTCCGCGGCTGGGTCAGCAACTGGAACAGCTGGGGCCCCAGCCAGACCAGGAACCCGCCGGCGGCCAGCGTCGCCGCCGTCCAGCCCAGGCGGGCGCGGATGCGGCGCCATTCCGCCGCGCTGCGTCCCCGGCGGCTGGCCACGCGTTCGCCGGCCAGCGACCGGACGAGGTCCGCGCAACTGCGGAAGCGGTTGCGCGGCTTCTCCGCCATCCCTCGCCGCAGCGTCGACCGCACCTCGGCGGGCAGGTCGGCCGCCGGCTCCTCGCCCGGTTCCGGCGGGCGCCCGATGAGGATCTCCCACGCCAGCGCCGCCAAGGCGTACGGGTCGCTCGCCTCGTCCGGCTCCTCGCCTTCGCGCAGCTCCGGCGCCTGGTACGGCCCCGTCGCGCCCGCGCGGACCGCTTCGCCATGCAGGATCGTGAGGTGGTGCCGCGGCGCCAAGCCGAAATCCGTCACCCGCACCGGGCCGGACGGATCCACCGGGATGTTCGTCGGTTTGAGGTTGCGGTGGGCGATCCGCTGCGCATGCGCGAAATCCAGCCCCGCGGCGACCTGCTTCAAGACCGGCAGCGCCTCGGCGAGGGAGCGGCGGCCGCCGGACCCCGCCCGCGACCACGTCCCGAGGTCCTGGCCCGGCGCGTAGTCGCCCACCAGGTAGATCTGCTCGCCCACGTAGACCAGCTGGCGGATCGGCGCCAGGTTCGGATGCTCCTTGTGCGCGATCCGCCGGATCACGGTGTGCAGCATCGACATCACTTGCCGCGACCGCCGCATGTCCGGCGGCAGCCAGCGCAGCGAAATCTCCTTGCCGGTCACCCGGTCCAGGCAGCACCAAACCTCCCCCAGTTCGCTGGCGCCCAGCACCGCCGTGATTTCATAGCGGTTCCACAGCACCGCCCCCACATGGAGACCCTCGGAACGGGGGGCGACCTCCTGCCGCTTCTCCCCCTCCGGCACAATCCTCGTCGTCTGGGTCACCATGATGGACAGGAACTTGCCAAATATTGGCCGCTATGGCAATCCGCAAGCCACGGCCCGAACCGGAATTTCANNAGGCGGGGAATCCCGCCGCAAGAAACGCTTTGCCGCGGGGTCCGCCTCCGCTACGCTCCCCGGCATGAGATCCATCCTGCGTTTCCTGCTCCGCGCGGCGCGCGCGGCGCTGCTGGGCGCCGGCGGCCTGGCCCTGCTGTTCGCCGCGCTGCAGTTCACCAACCTGCCGTGGCGCATCTACAAGGGGCTCACGACGGTTCCCGATCCCTGCCCGGATCGCCCCACGCACATCCTGGTGATGGGCG
>MTKZ01009925.1_pt1 | contig 11033 bp, 13 predicted proteins | sample 1042781 | NCBI WGS metagenome assembly MTKZ01 (sample SAMN06212207, study PRJNA360539) | anaerobic digester metagenome | biome: Wastewater treatment plant; material: sludge; isolation source: anaerobic digester fed with sludge from wastewater treatment plant | place: Denmark: WWTP Viborg ...
GGCGCGGTCGGCGAGGGCCTCGGTGGCGAGGGTGCGGAACACTTCCTCGGCGGCGCCGCGCGATACGTCGAACGGCAAGCCTTCCGAATGGCCGACCTCGGTGTCGACCAGTGCCTGCAGCCCGGGCCCGCACACCTCGATGCTGTCGGCGAACGTGGAACTGGGGACTTCTCGCGTGACGTCTTCGATGTGATCCATGAAGATGCCGATGGCGTTGGTGAGCTCCTCGGGCAGCGGGGGGTCGGCCGCGATCATGGCTGCCAGCGTGTCGGTGCCGATGGGCACGGTGTAGCGCGCGCCGGCCTCACGATCGGCGAACACGGTGTCGCGCTGGCCCAGGCTGACGTGCAACGTGGTCACGCCGGCGCCTGCTCGCCCTGGTCGTTGATGGCACTGTCGTTGATGGCACCGGGGTCGTCGGCCGCCTCGGCCAGCTTGGCTGCCACCCACCGGCCCACCGGGTCGTCGCCGCCCGCGAGGTGGTAGGCGTAGTGCGCGTGCAGGCACTTCACGCCGGTGCGCGTGCCGGCCACGCCCCCCGACGGCCGCGGGCCTGCGTGCCCTTGCGGGATCGCCGAGTCGCGCTCGGCGGCGTACCGTGCGTGGGCCGCCGCCAGCTCGGCGGCAGGGATGGCGGCCTCTGCGGCGCGGACGCCGCCCGCGGCCTCCAATCGGCTGACCCTGCGCAGTGCGTCCTTGCCGGCCAACCAGTACAGCGTGGGCATCGGACGCCCGTTGAACATCAACGGGTCGTTGCGCAGCACGACCGGCTCGCCCGACGCGTCGCGGACGACGACTTCGAAGGTGCCTTCCGGCTCGCGCCCGAGCAACTCGGCAACGCGCCGGGCATCGTGTGAGGCAGCACGGGTGGCCATGGTGGCCTGGGGACTACTTGCGCAGACGCCGCAGGACGAGCAGCAGCACCACGAGCCCACCGAACAGCGGCAGCAGGCGCTTCAGCACTGCCGATCCGGCGACATCGCTGAGCTCGATGGGCTCCGCGGCGGGGCCTTGGATCTTGCGCACGGTGGGCGCCACCGGTGGTTGGTCGGTGGGTGCGGCGTCACCAGCGTCGGTGGCCGGCGTGGTGGGTGCTGCGGGCACCGGCTCGGCCGTCGCCGCTGCCGCGGGTTCATCGACCTCGGCATCGAGCATGGTGTTGAGGTTGTGGGCGAAGTCGGACATCAGCTTCTCGCTGGTGTCGCGGATGACGCCCAAGCGGCCGAACTGGGCCACCTTGCCGGTGAGCTTGATGTCGGACTCGACCAGCACCTTGGTGACTTCGGGCGACACTGCGTGCAGCGTGGCCGTGATGAGCGCTTCGGCGTTGCCCTTGCCACCGGTGTCGCGGCCTTCGCCCTTCAGCACTGCGCGGTGGTTGACGTCGTCGCGCTCCAGGAAGTGTGCCTGGCCCTTGAACTGCGTGGAGATGGGCCCCAGCTTGAGCTTGACGACGCCGCGGTACATGTCGCCTTCGATCTCCTGCAGCTCGGCACCCTTCATGCACGGGGCGATGCGTTCGACGTTGGTGAGCACGGCCCAGGTGTGCTCGATGGAGCGATGGACGGTGAACTCGTTCAGCAGTGGTTCCATCGGGCGAGATCCTCCAGCGTGTCGATGTCGGCCACCGATCCTACGCAGCTCACCGAGCAGACCCACTCCGGATGATCGCGTATGAGGCTGCGGGCGCCTTCGTCACCGCTGGTGGGAAGCAACGGCCACACCGGCGCGGCCAACCGCACCGGGTTGGGGCCGGGTGTGCCGTCATACGTGGCGATGACGATGCGACAGTCGGCCGCTGCCTGGGCCACTGCTCGCCAGGCAGCAGCGGTGACGAAGGGTTGGTCGGCGAGCCCGATGGTGACGGCGGAGGCGCCGAGCTCGCGGGCGGCGGCCACCGCCACCTGCACCGAGCTGGCCTGGCCGGTGGCCCAGGCAGCGTTGTGACGCACCACCGTGTGCGCCGTCCAGGGCAGTGCGACGGCGCCGGTGACGATCACCACATGATCGAAACCGGCAGCCTGCACCTGGTGCAACGCCCATTCCCACACCGGCTTGCCGCGCAGGATGCCGAGCAGCTTGTGCTCGTTGCCGGCGAAGCGAGTACCGCCGCCGGCAGCGAGAAGAGCGGCGACGGCGGGCACGTGGCGGAGCTTAGGCCACCTCGATGGGCGCCAACGGGTGTCTCATTCGCACTCGATCGACATGACGAAATGATGACGAAATCTTCACCGCGACGTTGATTGTTGCAGTTTCATGTCGCTATGGTTGCGGCCTGTTACATCAGCCGGTCGCATTCGTTCGCGTCCGGGTGGCCGACACACCAACGCGGTGGCGCTCTCGTTTGGCGTCTTCGCCGTGGAAGAGGGTTGCAGACCCTTGTTCACGTCCGAACGACACTCACCTCGGTGAGTGCGACCATGAGAGAGGAACGTCACCATCATGACGGTTCGTCACACCGTGCACGCAACAGTTCTCGCCGCATCGCTCGCTCTGGGCTGTGCAGCACTTCCGGCAGCGGCGTCCGCTGCACCGGCCACCCCGTCGGTGGCAAGCCCTTCGGTCGTCGTCGCCGGCGCCGATGGCCTGGCCGGGTACGCCAACAACGCGCTCGCTCAGTGGGCCAGGTACGCGCAGGCCGGCAACTCCGATGCGTTCACTCAGTTCGCCTCCATCCGCGATGGTGTCGCTGCCGAGGCGGCCAACCGCTTGGGCCTCGATGTCGCCCGCATGCAGTTGGCATGGCGCAACGCCGATGCTCCGCACCAGGTTGCGCTGATGGCCGCGTTCGCCGAGTTGGGCACCCCGTACCGCCGCAACACCAGCTCACCCGGGGTCGGGTTCGACTGCTCGGGCCTCACCACCTACGCGTGGGGCCAGGCCGGGGTGAAGCTCTTCCGCCAGAGTCGTACGCAGATCAACAACGCCAAGGCAGTCACTCGCGAGACGGCACAGGCCGGCGATCTGGTGTACTACCCGGGGCACGTGATGATGTATCTCGGCATCGACAACGCCATCATCCACGCACCGTTCACCGGGCGCAACGTGGAAGTCGACTTCATCTCCAAGAGCAGGGTCAACTCGGTTCGCTTCGGCAACCCGATGGGTTGAGCCGTCAGCCGTGAATCGGCCCCACCGCGTCGCGCAACGACGGTGTGGCCCGGCCGGTTCGGCGGGCGATGATCTCCGCGCAGATCGAGATGGCCGTTTCCTCGGGCGTGCGGGCACCGAGATCGAGACCGATCGGCGACATCAGGCGGGCGAGCTGATCTGCGTGGGTGACGCCCACTTCGGCCAGCCGCTGCAACCGCGTGGCGTGCGTGGTGCGGCTGCCCATCACACCGATGTAGCCGGCCGTGGTGGCCAGCGCTCCCTGCACCGCGGGNNACGTCGAACTTCGGGTCGTGCGTGAGGATGCACACCGCATCGCGCGGGGCCAACGTGTGCCCTCGCTCGGCGAACACCGGCCCGGGCCATGACACGAGCACTTCGTCGGCCATCGGGAATCGCCGACGAGTGGCGAAGATCTCGCGCGCATCGCACACCAGCACCCGGTAGCCCAACACCTTGGCGACCTTGGCCAGGGCCGCCGTGAAGTCGACGGCGCCGAAGATCCACATCTGCGGCGGTGGCGCCCAGCTCTCGATGAAGGCCACGACGACCGGCGTGCCCGCCAGGTCCTCAGGGGTGGTCTCTCCGTTGGGGCCGTAGTGACGGATGCCGCTACGACCCGCCTCCAGCTCGCCGAGCGCGTCGCGGGCGGCAATGCGATCGAGCTCGGGGCTGCCGAGCGTGCCCAGTGGCGCAGCGCCAGGGGCGACCAACAGCTTGCTGCCGATGCCCGCCCCTTCGATGACGGTGACCAGAGCGACAGGCTGCTCGCTGCGGATGCGCTCGTTGAGCTGCTCGTACATCGGGTTCACCAGTCGAGGGGTTCGATGAACAGGCGGATGATGCCCCCGCATGTGAGGCCGACTGCGAACGCGTCGTCGTCGCTGTAGCCGAAGGTGACCACTCGCGCCGGGGCATCGCCGTGCAGGATCGCCAACGCCTCGGCCACGACGGCGCTCTCCACGCAGCCTCCGCTGACGCTGCCGGTCACCTCGCCGGCCTCGTTGACGGCCATCGCCGCGCCCGGCAACCGTGGGCCGGACCCTTCGATGTCGACGACCCTGGCGATGGCGACGCGGGCGCCGGTTGCCCGCCACCGGTCGATGTCGTCGAGCAGCTCTTTCATCGTGGCTCCAGCTTGCTCGGTGTGACCTGGGACTTGCGGCGCAGCGGCGCCCCGGCGATGACTCCTGCCAGCTCGTGCATGGCTGACAGGCTGTGCCCTTCCACGAAATCGTCGACGAAGGGCAGTGCAGCCGCCATGCCACGGGCCAAGGGCGCGTAGCCGGGGGTGACCTTCAGCGGGTTCACCCAGATCGTCTGGTACGTGATCCGTTGCAGCCGCTGCATCTGGTCGGCGAGCACCTGCGGGTCGCCACGGTCCCATCCATCGCTGAGGATGACCACGATGGCGCCGCGGGCCATGCCACGCACGCCCCACTGGTCGTTGAACTCGCGCAGGCAGTCGCCAAGCCGCGTGCCACCGCTCCAGTCGTGCACCCGCCTGCCGGCCGCGGCGAGCGCGGTGTCGGGGTCGCGACTGTGCAGCTCCTTGGTCATCCGGGTGAGCCGGGTGCCGATGGCGAACGCTTCCACGCGTTGGCGGCCGGAGACGGCGGCGTGCACGAAGCGCAGCATCGCACGAGCGTACGGCTCCATCGAGCCCGAGATGTCGAGCAGCACCACCAGCCGCCGCAACCGCTCGCCGGGCTCGCGCCAGTGTCGACGGATGGGTTCGCCGCCTGCTCGCAGGGAGGCGCGCACGGTGGCAGGGAGGTCGGGCCGGCTGCCGCGGCGTGAGCGACGGTATCGAAACGAGTGACGTGGTGGCCCGATGAAGCGCAGCTGCGACATCAGCTCCTGCGCGAGGCGAAGCTCGTCGGTGGTGTAGGCGGCGAAGTCCTTGTCGCGCAACACCTCCATCGGGCTGAAGCGCAACACGATGGTGGGCTCGTCGTTCGCCGCGCCGTCACCGTCGTGGTCGTCATCGTCGGGCTCGTCGTCGAGCGCGAGCGTGATGTGCAACGGCTCGTCGGGTTGCTGGTCGGCATCGTCGTGGGCGGCGCTGAGCCAGAAGACCGCGAACGACCGGTCGTAGAGCTCGAAGTCCTCGGGCTTGCGAACCAGTGTGGCTCGCCCTGCCCAGTACACGCAGGTGCGGTCCTGCATGCCCACCTGCCCCAGCGCATCGACGAACGCCAGCACGCTGCCCATGGGCACGCGCAGGCCCGCGCCCCGCAACACGCGGGCGAAGGTGACGGCCATGCGCTCGGCCGGCGTGTGTGGCGCGAGCACGTCGCTCATCCGTCGCCCGCGTTCATGACGATTGGAAGCCTCGCTCGAAGGCTTGCTTGACGAGGTCGGCGATGCCGTGCTGGCGCGTGCGGTCCTGGTCTTCGCGGTACTTCAGCACCGCCCCCAGCGTTGCCTCCACGATCGCTTCGTCGAGCTCGGTGCGGCCCAGCGCTGCCAACGCCTGTGCCCAGTCGATGGTCTCTGCAACGCCCGGCGGCTTGTACAGGTTGAGCGTGCGCAGCGCCTCGACGGCGCCGGCCACCTGCCGGGCCAGCCGGTCGAGCACCTGTGGCACCCGCATGCGCACGATGCGAACCTCACGCTCGAAGTCGGGGTGCTCGACCCAGTGGTAGAGGCAGCGGCGCTTCAGGGCGTCGTGCACGTCGCGCGTGCGGTTGGAGGTGAGGATGACCAGCGGCGGACGCACCGCGTTGAAGCGTCCGATCTCGGGCACGGTGATCTGGTACTCGGAGAGCACCTCCAGGAGGTAGGCCTCGAACTCGTCGTCGGCACGGTCGATCTCGTCGATGAGCAGCACCGGCGGGATCTCGCCGGCGTGATCGATGGCCTGCAGCAGCGCTCGCTTCAACAGGAAGCGCTCGTTGTACAGCTGCTGCTCGAGCGCGTTGGTGGTGAGCCCCAACGACTCGCCGGTGGCCTCGGCAGCACGCAGGTGCAGCAGTTGTCGGCTGTAGTCCCAGTCGTACACAGCCTGTGACACGTCGATGCCCTCGTAGCACTGCAGGCGGATGAGCTCGCCACCCGTCCACCGGCTGAGCACCTTCGCCACTTCGGTCTTGCCCACACCGGCTTCGCCCTCCAGCAGCAGCGGGCGGCGAAGGGTCATCGCGAGGAAGACCGAGGTGGCCAGACCGTCGTCGGGGATGTAGCCGTGCAGGCTGAGCGCATGCGAGACATCAGCGGGGGTGTTGGGCTGGGTGACCATTGCGGTGCAGGTTAGAGCCGGATGGCAGGCTGGTGCTCGATGAACGCTCTTCGTCGTCTCCGAGTCCCCGCGCCCGGCGCCCAACAGGTCGCCGTGTTCGTCCGTTCGCACCATCTCCCCGGCGAGGTTTCCTCGGTCGCGGCTCGACGCGAGGACGACTCGTGGGTGGCCGAGTTCGAGGCCGCGGTGGGCGACCACTACTGGATCCGAGTGGATGACGGGCCACCGCTGCTCGACCCCAGTTGCCACGACCTGCTCGTCACGCCCGATGGTCCGCGCAGCGTTGTACGCGATCCCTGGCCTCGCCAGCGTCAAGGTGCGCCACTCGCACAGTCACCGGTGGTCTACGAACTGCACGTTCGCGGCTTCGGCCGAACGTTCAGTGGGTGCATCCAGCACCTCGATCACGTTGCCGGCATCGGCGTGAACGTGATCGAGCTGATGCCCGTGCACCCGTTCGACCCACAGCACAACTACTGGGGCTACATGCCTTTGGTGTGGGGCGCGGTGCACCGACCGTACGCACTGCAACCCGAGCGTGCTGCCGAGGAGATGGCCGAGCTGGTCGCCGCTGCTCACGACCGGGGCATGCACGTGTGGCTCGACGTCGTCTTCAACCACACCGGCGAGGGCAATGCCAGCCTGCCCACTCACAGCCTGCGCGGGCTCGACGACGATCATGCGTATCGCCACCATGCCGACGGTCGCTACATCGACGACAGCGGGTGTGGCAACGACATCAACCCTGGCGATCCCTACGTTCGCGAGCTGGTGCTGGAGGCGTTGGGGCGCTACGCAGATCTGGGCATCGACGGTTTCCGGTTCGACCTCGCCTCGTTGCTCACGCGCGACGGCGGCGAGCTGGTGCAGATGATCACCGACTGGGCGGCACCACGTGGCGTGGCGCTGATCGCCGAACCGTGGGATCTCGGCGCGTACCAGGTCGGCTCGCCGGTGTGGCCGCCGGGCTGGCTGCAGTGGAACGACCGCTTCCGAGACGATGTGCGCGGCTTCCTTCGTGGTGAACCCGGTCTGGTCGGCGCGATCCGACAACGGGTGCAGGGCAGCCCCGACCAGTTCGGGGCCGACGGTGCACAGCGCACCGTCAACTTCGTGACCGCGCACGACGGCCTGACGCTCCACGACCTCACCATCGTCACCAGCGATCGCCATCGATCGTGGGACACCGGCCCCGAACTGCGCCTGCAGCAGCTGAAGAACCACGTCGTACTGCTGCTGCTGTCGGCCGGCACGCCCATGTGGGTGATGGGCGATGAGTTCGCCCGAACCCAGGATGGCAACGACAACCCGTACGACATCGATGGTCCGCTCACCTGGGTCGATTGGGCCCGGGCGCGGGCCTGGCACGAGCTCACCGAGTGCATCCGATCGCTCGTGCAGCTTCGCCGCAACCATCCCCCGGTCGACGTTCGCTTCTACGGTGTGGGCGCGGAGGTGGACGACTCGCACGAATCGCGATCCATCGCGTGGAGCGCGAGCGGCCTGTACGTGATGGTGAACGCGTGGTGGGAGCAGTTGACGTTCGACGTGCAGGAGCCGGGCGACTGGCAGGTGGTGATCGCCACTGCCGAGCCGGCAGCGCGCGGGCCGGGCAGCTTCACGCTCGCGCCGCGCAGCATCGTGGTGCTGCGCCGCTGACCCGGCCGAGCGTCAGCTGTCGAAGCCGAGGCCGAAGCGGTCGAGGCCACGCAGCCACAGGTTGCGCTTGCCGGACTTGTCCTCGTGGTTCAAGGAGTAGCGGGTGGCCTGGATGCCGATGAATCGGAACGGCTCGGGTGGGAACGGCAGCGGCTTGCTCTTCACGAACTCGGTGCTCGTGGCCTTGCTGCGCTTGCCGTCGATCATGTCGAGCATCACCTCCGCGCCGAAGCGGGTGGACGCGACGCCGAGACCGGTGTAGCCGACGGAGTACGCCACCCTGCCTTGCATGGCGCTGCCCCAGAACACGCAGAACCGGCTGCAGGTGTCGATGACGCCGCCCCACGCATGTGTGAACTTGAGGCCCTCCAGCTGAGGGAAGGTGTCGAAGAAGTGCTTGCTGAGCTTGGCCCAGGTCTCGGGTCGGCTCTCCAGCTCGGTGTTCACCTTGCCGCGCCAGTAGTAGATGACGTCGTAGCCACCCCACAGGATTCGGTTGTCCTCGGTGAGGCGGTAGTAGTGGAACTGGTTGCTGATGTCGCTGAGGCCCTGGCGACCCTTCCACCCGATGTCGGCCAGTTGCTGGTTGGAGAGCGGCTCGGTGACCATGCAGTAGTCGTACACCGGAGCCACGTAGTGGCTGATCCGCTTCAGCAGCGGCTTGAACGCATTGGTGGCCAGCGCCACCTTGCCGGCGCGGATGCGGCCGAGCGGTGTGGTGATGAGCACACCGACGCCGTCCTTCTCGATGGCGGTGGCCTTGGTGTCTTCGTAGATGCGCACGCCCAACGACATGGCGGCGCTCTTCAGGCCCCAGGCCAGGCGGGCCGGGTCGACGATGGCCGCGCGATCCTTGCGCCACAGCCCACCGGTGTAGGTGGGTGAGTTGACCTGTGCCTGCATCGCAGCCTTGTCGAGCCACTCCACCTTCTGGCCCAGCGAGCGCAGCTGCGTGTAGTCGTCGCGCAGTTCGTCGAGGTATGAGGGCGAGTGGAACTCGGTGGCGATGTCGATCACACCGGTGCGTTCGTAGTCGCAGTCGATGTTGTAGCGCTTGATCGCAGCTTCGATGTCGTTGAGGTTCTTCAGGCCCAGTTCTTCGAGCAAGGGCAGCTCGTCGGGAAAGCGCTCCTGCCCGTTGGCCACGCCGTGAGTGAGGCTGCTCTCCATGAAGCCGCCGTTGCGACCGCTGGCGGCCGAGCCGACTTCGTGTGCCTCGATGAGGATGACGTCGCGGCTCGGGTCGCGCTCCTTGGCGATGATGGCGGTCCACAGGCCGTTGTAACCGCCGCCAACGACGCACAGGTCGCAGATCTCACTGCGTACCAACGTGGGATTGCTATCGGGTTCGTCGGCGTCGTCGTACCAGTACGGGTACGGATCTGCATCGGCTATCGCGTCGAGGTGGAAGGCATCGAACTGCGAGTTCTCGTCGTCGGGGTTGAACGACATGGTGTCACTATCTCTCGGAGAGGCGCGGGTGATCGAGCGCCAGGCTAGCCACCTGCACCTGGTGGTGAGCTCACTCGACCTCGGGGGCCGGCAGCAGCGTCAGCTGGTACTGCTCGAACCGAGGGTCGAACGTGGCAATGGTGCGCACGCGATGGCGTTCGGCCATCACCAACGTGAGCGCCAGATCGAGGTCGCCGCCAGAGGATGTGCGCTTCGCCGCTCGGCGATGCTGCATGCCGACCCACAGGCGATCGACGGGAGCGAACCTGCCGCGGCGATCGAACCCGCCGTGTGCACGAAGGTGATCGCTGACCGCGACCAGCAGCACCGCCTCGACCTCGTACTCGGCAACCAGACGGAGGTACTCGCCGGTGGCGCGCTCGTGCTGTTCGTGCTGGTCGTCGGCGACAGCGTGCAGGAACGAGTGCTCGAGCAGCACCTTCGGAGGATCGATCATGGCATCACCGGTGCCGGTGCCGGTGCCGGTGCCGGTGCCGGCGCGCGAAGCGCGGCACGTGCCCGGTGGCTGCGCGCGACCCGGGTGCGGCGCTCCATCCGGTTCCAGAACCAGAAGGTGCCGACGGTGATTCCCCAGCCGACCAGGCCATCGATCACCCAGTGTTCGCCGAGGTAGACCAGTGAGGCCAGCATCGTGATGGGGAACAGCAGCAGGGCCACCTTCACCCACGTCTGGCGGATCCACTGCATGAAGAACAGCGGCACGATGAGCGCGAAGGACGCATGCAGCGACGGCATCGCGGCAACGCCGTTGCCGTTGCTGAGTGCGATCTTGTAATCGTTGGTGAAGCCCTTGAACCCGAGATGGCGAAAGCCGCGGCCGGCGTCGCGATGCAGTTCGTGGAACAGCTGGTACGGGTACTTGGGGCTGGCCACCATCCATGGTGGCGCGGTGGGCAGCAGCACGAACAGCAGGCAGCCGACGCCCAGCAGTGTGGCGAAGCGCTTCATGAACCGCACCCACTGCCGATGGCTGAGCACCCACAGCACCGCCATCGCGATGATGGGGAACACGAAGTGGGTCATGTACGTCGCCGAGGCCACCACGTCGTACCAGCGCACCGATCGCTCCCAGAAGTGATCCTGCAGCACGGTGTTGGGGTCGTGTCCGAAGAACATCGCGCGGTCGATGTTGCGCATCGACTCCACCTGCAGCGGATACGGCCCGACCTGGAACAGCCCGAAGACCTGAAAGCCGTCGTCGGCGGCGCCGCGTGTCTTCTCGTAGGCGAGCCACATCACGATGTAGAAGGCACAATCGACCAGCAGGATGCCCCAGGTGCGCCAGCTGCGCCCGACGAAGGCGCAGACCAGGAAGATGGCCACGCTGATGGCCACCGAGATGCGGTCGATGGGCAAGCCCTTCAGGCGCAGCCAGAGCAGGTAGGCCAACAGGTAACTGAACATCAGCCCCAGTCGCACCGGTTGGAGGTGGTCGACCGGAACCACCGAACGCAGCGACAGGCGCGTCGGCGGCGGCACGAAGGTGGGTGCCTCGGTGGTCGACATGGTCGCCAACGCTACCGATCGTTCACCTCCGGTTCATGGCACC
>MTKZ01044409.1_pt1 | contig 11028 bp, 10 predicted proteins | sample 1042781 | NCBI WGS metagenome assembly MTKZ01 (sample SAMN06212207, study PRJNA360539) | anaerobic digester metagenome | biome: Wastewater treatment plant; material: sludge; isolation source: anaerobic digester fed with sludge from wastewater treatment plant | place: Denmark: WWTP Viborg ...
ATCCATAGCACTAATTCTTATTTTCCAGGTTAAAAGAAATGATGGTCCAGGCAAAGAGGTTTATTACTCTTCCAGACTAGACACATTTCAGCTACCTGGACTATGAGAGCAGCAGACAATCTGCTAACAGAGATCTGTCAGGAGAGGTGGGAGGCAGCTATCCATGAACGAGGTGATGATATTTTTCGCAGGCCTTCTCGCTCTCATCGTGGGGGCGGAGCTGATAGTGCGAGGAGCATCGCGCCTGGCAGCATTGCTGGGGATAAATCCTCTGCTGATCGGCCTCACCATCGTCTCCATCGGCACCAGCATGCCCGAGCTGGCTGTGGGAATCACCGCCGGGCTGCAGGGGAGCGGTCCCCTGGCAGTGGCCAACATCGCCGGCACCAATCTGGTCAACATCCTCTTCATCCTTGGCCTGAGCGCATTGATTCGACCCCTGGCCCTCCATCTGCAGGTCCTCAGTCTCGACCTGCCAATGATGATCGTCGCCGCCGCCGCTCTGGCCGNNCTGATGGTTGGCGCCTCCGCAATATACACCCTGGCCGTCGTCCGCAGCAGCCGAGCGGAGTCGGACTATGTGAAAGGGGAGTTCGAGGACATGTGCGGCGATGGCTTCATGGAAAGTTGTGGCCCGAAGGCTCTGCCGCCAGAGAGAAAAGAGCTGCTGGCAAAAGCGAAGTATGTCGCCATGCTCATCGCGGGAATGGCCATAACGGCAATTGGAGCCGACTGGCTGGTGGATGGGGCAACGGGCCTCGCCCGAATGATCGATATCCCCGAGGCGATAATTGGCCTTTCCATCGTCGCCATCGGCACATCTGCTCCGGAGCTGTTCACCACAATCGTCGCCACCCTTAGAGATGAGAGGGACGTTGCCATCGGCAACCTCCTGGGAAGCAGCATCTACAACATACTCCTCGTACTGGGCCTTGCCGCTCTGGCCGCCCCCACTGGCCTTGCTGTGACCCGCCAGCTTCAGCTCTTCGACATCCCGCTGATGACCCTGGTTGCCCTGGCCTGCGTCCCTGTATTTCTCACCGGCAGACGCATCTCCCGATTGGAGGGGGGCCTGGGCGTGGCCGCCTATCTGATCTATCTCATCTGGCTGCTCCTGTTCCGGGCCTGATACCCTCTCACTCTTGGAGCGATCTTCGAGATCCAAAAAGCCTATTCATCCGGTTGGACGACGTACTGCTCAGGCTGATTATCATCGCTCGCAATTTCTTTTTTCTCCACCAAAGAGCGGAGGAGGTCGAGGGAAGGTCCGCTGGACTGGACGGAGAGGCGATCTCCCCCCTTCAATACAGTGCTCCCGCCGGGGCGGATGGGGTGCCCCTCTCTTCTCAAGACAGCGATCCAGGTGTCATCGGGCAGGTTGAGATCTGCGATCTGCTTTCCATCGGCAGAGCTGCCAGAAAGGACCTTGAGCTTAACCAGCGGCTCCCACTCTTCTCTTCCAGGCACCGCCTCTGGCGGCTCGGGGAGAGATACCAGGGGGGCATCCACACCCAGCCGGCGGGCGAAGAAAGGTATGGACGACCCCTGCACCAGGACGCTGGTCAAGACCACGAAGAAGACCACATTGAATATCATATCCGCCTTCTGAACCCCGGATATGAGGGGGAAAGTGGCCAGGATGATGGGGACTGAACCCCGGAGGCCCACCCAGGAGAGCATGACCCTCTCTTTGATGGGCATTTTCCTGAAGGGCAACAGGCATATGAGAACGGCCATTGGCCTGGCCAGGAACATCAGCACAAAGCAGATGAATAGACCAATGCCTGCCACTGGAATGAGTTTCGATGGAAAGACCAGCAGACCCAATGTTAAGAACATGACGATCTGCATCAGCCAGGCCATACTATCATGATCGTCTATCAGGCTGCGCTTATGGATAAAGGAGTGACTGCCCAGGCTCAATCCGGCGATGTAGACTGCCAGAAAACCGTTGCCCCCGAGAGCGGCAGTCAGTGCATAGGTCAGCAGGACCAGCGATATGGTCAATAGGGGGTATAGGCCCCGATAATCGAGGCGAATACGGTTTACGATAACGGCCATGCCCCTGCCCATCATATAGCCGAATACCGCTCCCAGGGCCATCTGCTGGGCGAACATGGAGATCAGAGTGGTGGGGGAAGCAATCGCCCCGGTGATCAATGCAATCAGACTGGTGGTGAGGAAGATGGCCATGGGATCGTTGCTGCCTGACTCCAGCTCCAGCAATGGCCTTAAATCTCCTTTCAGGCTGATCTGCTTAGAGCGGAGAATGGAGAATACCGCAGCAGCATCGGTAGAGGAGATGATTGCCGCCAGGAGCATCGCCTCCAGGAGGCTGAAGTCGAGCACATAGTAGGCGGCATAGCCGACGATTATGGCGGTGAGCATGACCCCAATAGTAGAGAGTATCACCCCCCTCCATAGAACGGGCTTGATCTCCTTCCATTTGGTGTCCAGGCCGCCGGAGAAGAGGATGAATATTAAGGCCACCGTACCCAGGTACTGGGCCAGCCAGGGGTTGTTGAACTCTATTCCCCCCGGCCCGTCTGAGCCGGCCAGCATGCCGATCAGCAGGAATAAAACCAGGGTCGGCACACCCAGCTGGGTGGACGCTTTGCTGGATACTACGCTAAGGAGAAGCATTACAGCTACGCCCAGCAGAAGGTATTCCAGCGGTATCATAACAGTATCTTTTACATCCTTACATCAATATTAGCCTTCTTGATCGTGACCTGTCATATTGTCAGGGCGGCGAGCCTACGATTACGAGGCCGTATTTTGAGAGCCATCAGCCCTGCCGAAGAGATAGCCGACCGATGCTAGCTGGGCCTCGGAGCCCAGGATGATGGCCAAATCATCCGGCTGAAGAACGAACCTCTCATCAGGATGGTTGATCACCTGAGATTCCCTATTTACCGCCAGCAAGGATATGCCTATCTCTCTCAATCCGATCTCCTTCAGGGACCTTCCTGCCGCAGGCGAGCCGGCCGGGACCTTGATGNNTTGAGGTCAGTGGTGCAGTAGGGCTCTTTGGAGATGCTGCGAAACATCTCATACCCATCTGCCCGGATACGATTTATGAAAGAGTCTATCCTCTCCCTTGGCACTTCATACTTCTCCAAAACCCGGCAAAATATCTCCACACTGGTCTCATACTCCTCAGGAATAACCTCATTTGCCCCCAAATTATATAGAGCGCTCATCTCATTGATGTATCTGGTCCTGTCAATTATATATATGTCGGGATTCAGCCTCCGGGCCAGTTCGGTCATCCTGCGAGTTTCCGTTCGATCGGAGATAGCTATCACAATCACCCGGGCGCTCTTGACCCCAGTGCTCAAGAGGACATGCTCTTGGGTGGCATCTCCATACCGGATGGGCTCACCATTACGCAGACCGGATTTCACTGTCTCTGGATCGATGTCTACTATTACATAGGGTATTGCCTCGCTCTTGGCAGATAGGGCCACGTTCCTGCCATTAACCCCATATCCTATGATGATCAGGTGGTCTTTCATCGTCTTTATATCCGGCATATTAGCAGGCAGGGAGCGATTCAGCCTCTGGAAACGGGGGAGCCTTGATGTGGCATCTGCCAGCTTTGTGGATACCGCTATGATAGAGGATGTTGCCACCATGGTCAGGACTGCAACATCCAGAAATATCCGGTAGAGCTCCTGGCTTATAAGGCCGTACTCCAGCCCCACCTTGGAGAGGACGAAGGAGAACTCCCCGATCTGGCTGAGGGCCAGGCCGACCAGAACAGCAATTCTCAAGGGCAGGCCCATGATGGCCACCGTTGCCCCGGCGATCAGGGATTTCAGGAGCATCACCCCGGAGGCTAAAAGGATGATATAGAGAGGATTAGCCAGCAGGAAATTGACATCTAAGAGCATGCCGACGGAGACGAAAAAGAAGCTGGTGAAGGCATCCCGCAGGGGCAGGACATTGCCAAAGGCCTGATGGCTGTACTGGGACTCGGATATGGTGAGGCCTGCCAGAAATGCGCCCAGACCCAAAGACAATCCCGCCAACGAGGTGGCCCAGGCCACGGCGAAGCATATCGCCACCAGGCTCAGGAGGAACAGCTCCCGATCATCCGTCCGGGCGATGTGGTAAAGGGCAAGAGGGACCAGCCATTTGGCGCTGATGATCACCAGGGCGACAAGAGCCAGGCCCTTGGCCAGAATGAGGAGGGGAGATTCAGGAACCTCGCCCACAGCGCCTGGCAGGAGGGGGACGGCCAGCATCAGGGGAACTATAGCGATATCCTGGAAGATGAGAATGCCCAGGATGGTCCTGCCCTGGGGGGTGTACATCTCGGATTTTTTCTGGATTATCCTCAGCACAATGGCCGTGCTGCTCACGGAGACCAGAAATCCGATCAGGATAGCCGTACCGACCGGCTGGCCAAAGTAGATCAGCAGGGCATAGACAGCGAGGATGGCCAGGGCGACCTGAAGGGTGCCCCCAACCAGGACATACTTTTTCATCTGCATCAGATCTTTCAGGGAGATCTCCAGCCCGATGGTGAAGAGCAACAGGATGACGCCGATCTCCGCCAGGACATCAACCTGCTCGATGGCCTGAATCAGACCCAGGCCCTGGGGGCCGGCCAGCGCCCCGGTGAATATGAAGCCCACGATTGCCACTGCCCTGACCTTAAGGAATATGAAGAGTACTAATACCGATAGAACGAATATGACCGCAATATCCCCCAGCAGGAGCATTTCCATAACAATCGGCCCCCCACAAGGCCAGATTGTTTTCAACAAACCTTATGGATTATAATCATTTCTGAAAGGGATGGCAAAAGGAGAGAAAAAAGGATAAAGAAAGGATGCTCTTCGCTGTATCAAGTGGGTAGCAGGATAATTAATCCTGGTGGAATACGGAATAAAACCGCAGAGGCGCAGAGCGCACGGAGGACGAACGAACGGAGACGACTATTTGCTCAGAAATATGCTATTTTTTTCAAGTGCTGGTAATAAGATAAATTTCCATGTCTCTGCGAACTCTGCGTCTCTGCGGTTAATATTCGTAGCCGAATATTCAAACACGTGGTAGTTACGGAATAAAACCTCAGAGTCACAGAGCGCACAGAGGATCATGAAAAAATGTCGAATTCCTGTGACTTTTGCACGAACCCACACCAAACAGCGAGGAGCCAATCATATACCCTTGCCCTGGTGTCCAGGTAGATCTCAAAGCAGCCTGGTGGCCTCGCGTGGCCTGGGGGTCTTGACCACCAGGATTCGAGTGACGCTATTGCTCTCGTTCATCCAGCGGTGGGGAATCTTTGCCGGGCTCTCAATCAAGGTGTCCGCCCCTGCAACCGCTTTCTCCTCGCCGATCTCCACCACCCCAACTCCTTCCAGGACATAGAATATCACATCCACCGGAGTGATGTGCTTTTTCAATGACTCACCAGGCTGCAGGGTTATATGCACTACCTGGGCGCTCTCGGTATCGCTGATGCTCCGGGCATCCACCCCATGGGGATTGGGCTTGCTGGATACGTCTTTGACCTGCACGATCTTCATAAGTGTCTTATATTCACCCCATCTGGCATAAGCATTCCCCTGTATGCGGCTTTGGCCCATGCATTCGCCAGATCATGCGACCGCTATTCACCTCCCAAATGAATAACTAATCGCATTCTCCGAGCAGACATCAACACAGCAGCCGCAGAGGATGCATTCGCTGTTTTCCATGATCCTCTGACGGACCATGAGGTTTACATCAAGGCTCATGGGACATGTTGCCGAGCACCTTCTGCAATTCGAACAGCGGCCTGCATCGGATGAGAGTTGCAGCGCAGGCCAGCGGAAGAGGTCTCGGATCTTCCTTCCGGTGATGAGAATCACGGCGATCGGGCAGAAGTAATGGCAAAAGGCACGCTTGCCGGCTAGCAGGGCAAAGGCGGTGAAAAAAGCGATCTGCACAAAGAATATCGTGTACGATCCCTGTTGTGCAATTGATATGCCCTGATCGGTATAATAAAAGAGGTCGATGGTTTTCAGCCCTCCTGCAGAGCGAATTGCAGAGATGAGTGGGATAAAAAGTATGAAAAGGAATATCGGATATTTAAGCAGGTTCATCCTCCCTGTTCGAACATTTTTATCATTTAGGAGAATATAAATTTCCTGCAAGCCCCCTCCTGGGCAGAGCCATCCGCACCACAGCCTGCCCAAAAGAAGCGAGCTGATGAAAAGGAGAACGAATACGATAAGGCCGCCAGTGGCAACTCCTTGTGATGCACCCCGGATAATTACCGGACAGGATATATAAACAAAGGTGGCGGGCAATAGCACGAAAGAGAGGATGATCATCGCCCTCCTGATCTTTTGTCTGGCCGGGAATTTAATCATAGAATTTATATAACCTGCTTTTTGACAACGGTGTCCGACAGCTTATTGAAGAGGCGCTGCCTCTTTCCCCGAAAGGCAAATAGGCCGATCAGGCAGTCGACGGGGAGGAGAAAGGCCTTGCCAAAGGACTGCAGAGCCGAATCCCTAAAGCCGATGGCCTCTCCATAGGGCCCGACCACCACGATATTGAGCAGCATCTTTCCCAGGGATTGCCCACGGTATCCCTCCAGTGCGGTCCAGTAGACGAAAATCAGACCGGACAGAATCAGCATTGCGTCCAGATGCATTGGATCGATCCCAAGGACCAGGACTACTCTATGCCATATGAGTCCCATGAGCAGAACATCGATCAGCCAGGCCCAGAAGCGATCACTCCAGCTGGCCAGCACCAATTCATCCAATCCGGTCTCCTCCTTCAGCTATTCGAGATTCAGACCTTTTTCTGCCTCTTCTTGTAGATATAGCCACCAACAGCAATCAAGATAATAAGCGCTAGAGCTGCTGGCAGAAGAAGAGACCGGGCGGCAGGCTCAACCTTTACCGGTATTTTCATGCTCTCAGAGATCACTGTGTCTCCATTGACATCAGTATACTTGATCTCGCTGCTTATGCCATAATCCTTTGCTGTAGCATCGGAGTCGACGTCCATCCGGAAGAGGACAGTGGTCTCATTTCCCGGATCCAAATTTCCTATGAAGGCCTGATCATCGGTGGAGGAGAAGGGCTTGAAGATGGAAAGCCTGGCTACAGCATCCCTTACGGGATCCTCGCCGATATTCTTGTAGGTGGCATGGATCTCCTGCTTCTTGCCCCCGGCTAAAAGCTCAGCAGTGGTGTTCTGGATCACGAAGTCCGCCTGCTTCTTGACCCGGATGGTGACGGGCACTGTCTGGTTGGCCTTCTGGTAGACATAAGAGACCCGGTAGTTGGAGAAGGTGGATGTGCCCCCCTCGGTTACTAACTTGGAGGCATAAACCCGAACGTTATCCTGATAGTCATAAGTCATATTCAAGTGGAGTGGATACTCTCCGGCCGGAGCATGCTCCCCTATCTTGATGGTGAACTTGAGAGGAGACTGAGTCTTGTCCCCGGACTTGAGCGACTCGACCACCTGGTCGCCTGACTTCACCTCGATCTGAGGGGCCTGGGAGATCAGGGTGGCGGTGACCCCCAGAGCGGTAGGCTTCTTGTTCTCCTCCTCCAGCTCTGCGCTGGCGAGGGCATACTCCTTGGAATTCTGGGGCATCTGGTCCTGCTTGAAGCCTATGATCCTGCCGTAGTTGGTCAGATCAAGATAAAGGGTGACGGTATCCCCCCGCTTAAACTCATCTGTGCCGGAGATGCTCGCGGATATGTCCGGACTGCCGTACATGGTATAGTAATTGTCCCCGCCAAGCTCCAGGGGTATGTAGGTGTTCTGGGCTAATACCGGAGCCAGGAGGATGAACATAGAGGCCAGGGCGATGGCATACTTAATTTCCATTGATTCTTCTCCATCTTTGATTGTTGATCAGTGCAATTGCTCTCTTCATTTCCAGTTTTGCATTCTCTAATACTTCACGCTGAACTTCCATTCTAATGGCCAGGACTACGAACACGGTGAAGGTGGTGACCAAGGCGAGCACGACCGACATCACCGTGACCACTCCGAAGTTGCTGATTATGTTGAAGGGAGAGGCGATCAGAGCGCCAAAGCCGAAGATGACCGCCATCCCCGATGCCACCAATGCAGAACCTATGCGGTTGGCTGTGATCTTCAGGGCATCGATGGGATTGCCCACATTCTCCAGCTCTTCATAGAAGCGCTCCATCATAAGTATAGCGTACTCCGAACCCACCCCCAGGACCAGAGCGCCCAGTGTGGCGGTGAGGGGGGTGTACTTCAGCCCGCCGTAGTACATGACCAGCCCCATCCAGCCTATCACTACCAGCATGGGCAGCACTGGCAAGAGGGCCCGGATCAGGTCCCGGTAGATCAGCAGCAGCAGGACGAAAATCAGGAACAGGCCGAGCAGGGACATCTCCACCCTCCCCTCTGTCAGGGCATCCATGACCGTGGTCATCAGCACCGGCTGGCCGGTGATCCGGACGGAAACTCCGGGCGGTGGGGTATGCCAGGCCAGGTCATCCTCATAGGACCGGACCAGACGCTCCATCCCTTCCGTTCCCAGGTTGAGCTGGGCATTGCCTATATTCACATCTATTATCGCCAGGTTGTGACCGTTGAGGTATGCGCTGCTAACTGAAGAAGGCAGAGAGGCGATGATCTCCCTGGCCCGGGTGGTGTCGCCGGGCAGCTCTCCCCCATTGGCCGATTTGATATAGGTGGCAATGCTGGTGGCCCTCTCTGTCCGGTCCTCTCTGGACCTCATAAGGTAGCTGCCAAACTCGTCCATCCATTTGAGGTTCTCAGGATCGGTGACATCATCGGCCTGGATCAGGAACTTGATTGAGTCCGTTCCCCCATAGACATCTTTCATATGCTTCAGGTCGATCAGCGGCGGCAGGTCCGCGGGGATATAGTTCTGGGAATTCGTCTCTATGGGGACCAGAATGTCAGCATAATTCCCCGCCAGGGCCAAAAGTAAAGCCAGTGCCAGCACCGCCTTCCACCTCTCAATGCAGAAGGTGGCAGTGCTCTCGATGAAAGCACCAATTGGCGAGCCATTCTCAGAATGGGCTGCTGCCATCTTCTTTCGGGGCAACCTCTTCTCGGACTGATAAAGGATGGTCAGGTTCACAAAAAGGGCGGACAGGTAGCACATGACCAGGCCGATCATGCACATCTTTCCGAAGTCCTGGGTCGATGGGACGGAGGAGCTGAGAAGGGAGAAGAAGCCCGCCTCCGTTACCGTCAGGGCGACGAGCACCGGGATTGCCACATATTTCACCGTTCTCGTCGATGCTTGCAGAACGGATTTGCCTTTAGACAATTCCTCATCTATCCGGTTATGAAACTGTATAGCATAGTCTATGCCAATACCTATCATGATGGGAAATGCGGCGAATGTGGTCATTCCCATGCGAATATGGAGGAGGCCCATGGCACCCAGGGTCCAGACGATCCCCAGTAAGACCACTGGCAAGGGGAGAAGCGACCACCTGACATGCCGGAAAAAGAGCAGCAGGGCTACTATCATCAGCAGGCCACACAGGGCGAGGATCTGGCCGTTGGTGCTGTTCATCATCTGCACGATTGCCGCCTGGAAGGAGGGGTCGCCGGTAATGGTCACGCCGTATCCCGAGGGGAATTCTGCATAGTCCACTGCTTTCTCTATTTCCAGAAGGAGCTTGTTTCGCTGCTCTTCGGTTAGGGTGGAGGTGGTGGGCATGCCAATGATGATTCGGGTGTGGCCGCGATCCGGCATCAGATGGGCAATGGAGGTGCCTGAATTTGCCAGGATCTCGTCAATCCTCTCCTGAGAGGGGATTTGCCGGATGCCCGTCCTCTTGTATTCCTCGTCCGCTATCCAGTCGGCTGCGCTCTGGACGCCCAGAACATGCTCCACCTGATGCATATGATCTGAAAATCGCAGGATGGCAGACAGAACCTCGGCCCCTGCTACGTCATCGCCCTCGATGAGTATCATATTGCCATCAGAGCCGAAGTTTTCCAGGTAGANNTTCCAGGTAGAGGTGATCGTAGAGCTGATAGAGGGCGGAGTCTTTTGAGACGAATGCCTCGGTGGTCATGCCCTGGCTCTCGATCTGCTGGGCATAGTGAAGTGAGACCAGTGTCAGGAGAACTGCTGCCACGATGATTATCACAGGATTGCCGGTAATCCATTCTCCCAATCGCTCCAGGTCAGCCATGGCAGTGAAACCCTCTATCCGGATTTTTTCGAACGAACCAAATTATTGCGATATACTTAAGCTTTGTGTCCTATTCGGAAGCTTAATCTTGGATGAGCCCCCGCACTTTGGGCATGAAGCTGGAGTTCCATGGAGCGGCTGGAGGGGTTACAGGCTCGCATATGGTCCTCCACGCCCGGGATCTCCGAATCGGCATAGATGCAGGCCTATTTCAGGGTGGCGATACCGATCGGAACCAGGATGGCTTTGGCCATGATCCCAATCGACTGAAAGCGATGATTCTCACCCATGCCCATGTCGACCACAGCGGCAGGATTCCTCTTTTTATCAACGAGGGATTCAAGGGCTCAGTCTACTGCACCCATGCCACAAGAGACCTCTGCCAGATCATGCTCCAGGACTCCGCCCACCTGATGGAAGAGGCGGCGGAAAGGGAACGCCGCCATGCCCGCGATATGAAAAGGCCTCCTCGCCCGCCTCTATACACCAGAGGGGATGCTGAAAGGGCAGTGCGCCAGTTTAGATCCTTAGACTACTCCAAGAGATTTAATATCGGGGACATATCTGTTCGATTCAGTGATGCAGGCCATATCCTGGGCTCAACTATTGTTGAGATGGATATTGGCAAAAAGAGGCTGGTCTTCAGCGGAGACCTGGGCCGGCCGGACACCCCCATCCTCCGTGATCCCCAAAGGGTGGACGAAGCCGACTGGCTGGTGCTCGAGTCCACCTACGGTGATCTGGATCACGAGAGGATGCCTGACCGGGGAAAAAGGCTATTTGATATCGTTTTGGAGACTGTGGATCAAGGCGGGAATGTGATAATCCCGGCATTCGCCATAGG
>MTKZ01064748.1_pt1 | contig 11025 bp, 10 predicted proteins | sample 1042781 | NCBI WGS metagenome assembly MTKZ01 (sample SAMN06212207, study PRJNA360539) | anaerobic digester metagenome | biome: Wastewater treatment plant; material: sludge; isolation source: anaerobic digester fed with sludge from wastewater treatment plant | place: Denmark: WWTP Viborg ...
GGTTAGCGTAAAAATCTTCAGGCACACCTGGCGGTATACTTCCCGAAACAACCCATATAGCGGCAGGGTTGGCATAGGTTTTTGCTTTTTCCATCATCTCATCGATTGCACCAGGCAGGACGTGTGGACCGGGTTCATTGACCAGCATGTACCAATCATTGGATTCTTCCTGGACAACCGTGTTGGTGCGGGTTTCGCCATCCACCCAAACAAAATCCGTCTTAATGCCGAGCCTGGTCAGCCCATCCTCAAGCATCTTTCCGGCGCCCCCACCCACCCAGGCAAGCGCCAGGCTGGGCTGCCCGAGCACAGCCAGACCCCTGGATGTATTGAATCCCTTCCCACCCCAATCGAGTTGAGCCGGATTGGTGCGCAAGATCTCATTGAATTTGAGACGATTGACCACCAAAGTCCTGTCAACACTGGGGTTGGAGGTGAGAGTAATAATCATGCAATTATTTTATCAGTTAAAGACTTCTTAACAAAAGTTTAAGCTTCTATATGACTCATCTCTTTGCCATGGTATTTGTCCGAAGTTGATAACTCCCTACAAGAGTATCAAGGTGCAGGTTTTCCAGAAAGCAAGCCGTGCGCGTTTCAGATGTCAGCCAGTTGCCAACTGCCTGCCAGGCAGGTTCAAGATCCCTGCCGACCTCGTATTTGATGCGCCCATCCTTGCCAAGCCAAAAGACAGGGCTGCCCGTAGCAGGCTGAGGGAACACCCGCAATTGGCGTTTTGGGTTTACTTCCACCAGCAGCCTGTCCACCTCAGGCGTCCCCAGGCTGAGCAGTTGAAGGAAAGCTTCCTGGCAATCCATGCCTGCTTCGCTAACGTAAGGCAAACTCACACCTGCCCCAGCCTCATAAGAAAAATCGTTATAACAGCCAGAAGTCAGGACTACTTGCTCCAACAATTCAACTGAATCGCTCAATGTATTGAGCTTGAAAAGCAGATCAGCATCCGGCGTGCGCTGTCTCCATTGGTTCAGCGATGCATCCAACAGCAGCAGTTTACCGCCTGGAAACCCCAGGCTCTCATCCAGTCCAAGGCTGAAATAAGCCGTGGAGCTCGCTGCCCCATCGCGCGTTACCACCAGCCAAAGGCTTTCATTGGCTGCGACTGCACACGGCGCAGCAAAGCTAACGCTCACCCAGCTGTAGCTTTCCGCCGGGATCGCGCTCGCGAGCAGAACAACCTCAGCCCGAATGGTCCCTGAAGGATTTCCGGCAGCATCAGTTTGTAACTGGAAGCGGACCTGGTCCTGTGGGGCACCGATTTTTCTCATCCGTACGCTAATTGAAGCAACATTTACAGCATCTGGGAATTGGCAGGATTGTGCCAGGCTTTTTTGCGCGAGGGATGCACCCAAAGACTGATAACCCTGCTGGATCGGGCTGTGCCCAAGGATGTCAGTGCGCGCCGGCCACTGCCGCCAGCGCATGCGCTCAAACCAACCACGGCAAATCACCTGGCTCTTGCTGGCTTTGGTTGTGGGCAAAAGCTGGCTGACAGGCAGCGCCAAGCGCTTCAGACTCGTGTCCCGCAGGAGCAGCGCCTGCTCCTCGCTCTGCACACCACGCCTGAGCAGAAGCTCCTTGATGCCATAGATTTCCTGGCTGGTGAGGTCGTCCTTCCAATCTGTCTGGGCAATTGCGCCATAATCCTTGCCGGGTTCCATACTCCGGTAACGCACAGCCACACGATTCGCCAGTTCTTCCAGGGAGGACTCGAGCCCCGTAGTCCCAAGTGGCTGGCTCACCCGGTCCACATAGCCCCACCACGCCAGGCGGTCTGAAGGGTCAAAAATCTCAACCCCGGAACCGAGCAAGCTCTGCAACTCTGCAAAGTCAATCGCGTCATTTTCAACGCTCAACAGCGCCTGCTGCGGACCGCCAATGGCGTCCCAACTCAGGTTAAGCGGCTTCAACCCCATCACCTGAGTCCTGTCAGTCAGAATAGTACGCCAGCTCATGGCAGCCTCCAAGCCGGGCGGTACCAGGCTTTGACCATTAGTGTTCGTGTGATTGGTACAGAGCCGCTTGCCTCGCGTTGAAAGCAATAAAACCGCTGCATGGTGCCCGGCTGCAAGTGGTGCCCGGGACCAACCCGCAAATGCGTGCTCAATTCCAACCCACCGCTTTCAGACCAGACTGCCTGCCGCATTTGGTCATCGATCAGGCTGGCGTTGTATTTCAAAGCCCCGATGGCATGGTAAGCCCCAAAGGTTTGCTGTGGGAGTAATAAGAAATCATCCAGTTGCAGGCGGTGCGCCCCAGTGCCAATATGGAAAGCTTGCAACACCAGCTGATGTCCTGCAGCAAAGCTGCGTAAAGGCAGATCCCCCCAGGGAATGAGCAGTGGTTCCATGCGCAGGCTGGCTTGCCCGGATTCGAGGTCTGTGGCAGGTCCAAGCCAGACCGGAAAGCTGTCCACCAGCAATTGCCAGCGTAACTTGAGGTTGCCTTCAGCTGGCGTGCCAAAAAAGCGCAACAAAGGCAACAAGCTTATCCCATTTACCCTGGTTACATCCAACGAAGAGATTGTCCAGCTTGCCAGGCTGTGCCAACCGCTGCCGCTCCAGTCGTAGCGGCAGTATTCCCCGGATGATGCTCCGGCATTCGTCAGCACAGTCCCCCCAACCCCGTTTTCCGCTTCGAAGACCAGGTTTGGCAGGTTACCACTCCCTGGCAGGCACATGCTCCCGAGCCAGAAATCCGCCAGAGGTTCCGGGCTGGTTGTGTTCTTCAGCTCCAGACGCAGCGGAAGCTGCACGAGGTTCCCAATTGCCAGTAGATCGACATCAAACCAGTTATCATGCCCCAGGGAAGCATCGTCGTGGTTATAAAGCGTCAGCCCATTCGTGATGCCCGAAGCAGATGTGTTGGAGATAGGCAGGGCAATCTCGTCCCCATGGAAAAGGTTCTCCCGTTCCCAGTTCAACTCCAACCGGAAGCTGCCGCCTTCTGTTGAGAGCAGATGCGCCGGCAAAACCTGCCAATCAAACTGCGCCAAAGGCGAATAAAGGAAACAATCGCGCGTCTCGCTCCAAACCCGCAAACACAGGTCCTGATTGCGTTCAGCAGCCAGGCGCAGGGATTGAAACCCCTCAGTCACTGCTCTCAGTTCCTGCAGCGAGCCCCTCACGCTGACGATGGCACGTTCCTTAACGCTTTCAGCAGAACTTGTCTGCATCTCCCACTCGCAGCCAAGCATTCCGGGTAGCATCGCAGCCCCCTGGAGCTCGAACCAAGCCAGCCCTGATGTGTTGCTCAAGAAGCCTAAGGACAATGGGGTTTTCACCGCCAGCTCTCGCTTTCCTGCCATTCCCATTGAAGATGCGCAGAACTTTGGGCGTTTTGCAGTTCCTGCAGACGCAGTCGGTCCATCTGCAAATCGAACTGGCGCTTGAGATGCTCTGCCCAAAGCTGCAGCTGTGCCCGGTCAGCCGATAGATTGGAATGGCTGCTGAGATCGTAATGCAATACTGTGCTGATCAGGATGGCTGCCGCGCCGCTGAGAAGAGCCGGCAAACAGTTATCAGGCAGGTCGCCCGTAAGCTCACCATCCAAGCCGGCAATGCTGTAAGCATGGTTCAGGCTCAGGTTAATCTCCTCCAGTGCCAGCCGCACAGCCTCTTCGCGGGTTTCCTGCGGTGCTGCCAGCGCGTGTGGATCCAAAAATTGTGTGCCCAGGCGCTGGGTGATGCTGCTCAGTGTGATCATTCCTTGCTCCTTTTGCCTGTCTTTGCCCGTTTATCGTGCAAGGCCTGATAGTCTTCCGGTGTGAATTTTCGCTTCCAGCCGCGGGCGTCGATGATGGTCAGGCTGCCGTCCGCGTGCAAGGCATAGGCAAGCGCCCCGGGACCGACCAGGTCTTCGACCACTTGTTTCAATATGTCCTCTCGCATGTTTCCTCCATTTGCCCCGCATGGATTGAAACCATGCGGGGCAGTGATATATCGCTTACTTGCTGGCGCGCAAGCCGTCTTCCAGGGCAGTGCCCAGGATATAGCTGACCAACAGCGCCAGGATGCCAGCCAGTTGATCCCCATCCAGCGGGAAATCAGGCTTTACAACTTTGATGATCATGAACACCAGTCCCACCAGGGTCGCCCAAAACTTGCGTGAACCTAAGAGGGTTTTCCATTTTTCCATGCATATCTCCTTTCCAACCTAAGCAACGTTACACTTGAACAAGGGGCGGAAGTCGTTGACCCACACAGCCAGGTAGTGGCGCACCTTCAGGCGGTGTTCATCGTTGCTGAAGACCGCGGGCGAAAGCTCGTCGCCGGCAATGAAGATCTCAGGAGCCAGCCCAAAACGCTCGCCCACAAAGATTGCCGGCGCCACACGTGGATCGCAGGCAGCTGCCCAATCGTTGGCGTCGGTCCATTCCGGCACCACCAGCGGCACAGCACTGCCTTTGAGGACGTTGTCATAGACATAATCAGGCTCGCGCACCAGCGAACCAGTGCAGATCTCCATGGCTGCTTTTTGCAGCGAACGCCCAACCAGGATGTACTTGGGGTTGACTGCCATGTGTGGACCTGAGCCGTAAAAAGTGCTGGCGTCCTTGATCAGCATCGGTTGGTTGTACACTTTCCCGCTCACCACATCCCAATTGGTGTGGTTGAGCGCAATGGTGTCAAGGTTGGCATGCCCACCCGCAATCGTCACAGGAGTGATATTGAACAACAGGCTGCCGTCAGCCAGATTGGGACCAGTGCCGCTATTTAGCGTAAAGATCTCTGCTACCAGTTTTGATATTTTGCGCATGCCGGCAGATGCCAACTCGCGGGCGTAGGAACGCAGCTTCCGGGTCTCATCCCGATCGATCAGCTCGAGTGAAAGGGGGATGTAGCCACCATATTTGACGAAACTGGCTGTTTCAGACGAGTCGCCAACCTGCAACTCGGTGTATGCGCCGCCTTCAGCGATGCTCGGCAGGTCGCCGACTGTACCGATCAGCGTGCCAGTGATATCGTGCAGGCTGTTGAAGTGTTCCTGCACGGTGATGTCTTTCCACCAGTCATAGCCAGCCTTGCCGAGTTCCTCCCAGGTGTTGGTGACCAGTTTGTTGAGGCTGTTTTTGACCAGCCCGGTAAAGTCGGCGGTTGTCGCCAGTTGGGCTCGCTCAGGGAAGTATCCGCCGTGCAGGTCATAGTCGCCAGTGGTGCTGAGGTAAAGTTCACGGATGCCCGAAAGGCGCGGCACAGATGCTGAGACCAACTGCTTTTCGCGCGGCGCGCCAAACAGGTCATCCACGGCTGCCTGAAGCCGCTCGCCGGGCTCGATCATGCCTTCAATCCTTGCGGGTCCCTGTACACTTTTTGCGCCTTCGTAGTCCCCGAGCATGGTGTGGGCTTCACGCAGCGCCGCTTTGAGCTCGGCAGGCGCAAAAGTGCGGTCCTGGAATTGTTTGCGGATGCGCTGCTGCATCCCCACGGGCAGGCGCGTATTTGCCAGGGAGCCCTCCAGCAGGTAAGCGCTCATCTCAGAGCGCATCGCCCGCATTTCTGAAAGCTGCTCCTGCAGTGCAGGGCTTGCTGAAGCAGGACGCTCTTCCACTGCCGTTTCGGTTGACCCATTAAGGTCGTTGTTTAGATTTGGTTGCATGTTTTTTCCTCCAATTTGTAACGGTTTGATTCCAAGTTGATTAAGCGCGCGCAAAAAGATCCCACCGCGTGCCGGGTTGTAGACCAGGTCGACGGAGTAGATCTTGAGGATCTTCTCCACCTTGCCGGCTTTGCCCTTGAACAATACATCTGCCGAAAAGCCCACTCTCACCGCCGGTTCGTCGCTGGCTTCCAGCACCTGCCTGCCGATTTCGGTGAGCACCCCCGCAGAGGGACCAAAAGCGGTCAGTTCAGCCCGCACACCGCAGGCAGTTGCGTCCCAACGAGTCTCTCGCAGCACCCCGGCGATATCGCGCACCGAGCGGGCGCTCAGGCTGTGATCCACAAAACAATTGACACCTTCCCAGAGTGCCAGCGACTCACGCAGCACCTCCGCCGGGAATTCCCAACCATTCGCCACCCCGGCGGTGATCGCCAGGATCTCAAAACGGTCGTTACTGACAGGGTTTACCTCCAGATTCAAATGCTCTCTGAATTCACCCATTCAACTCCTTTCCTTTCTTCCATTTCAGAAGTTTCCTTTGCCCCACGCAAGATCCTCTTCTGTATCTAAGCAATTTCGCTCTGGCTCTCCTCAACTGCCGGCAATTGCTCGCCCATGAAGCGATAAACCAGGCGCAGCATTTCCTCCGAGCTGATCAAACCCTTCTCGTGTAAGCCAGAAGCGATCTCCGCAGCCTTTTGCCCGGCCTCAGCCAACTCGGCGTTATCCCGGGCGGAGATATCGCCCCCAGAGACGGTGATTGGGGCAGTGATATCCACACTTTGATCAAAATAAGCCCTTCTTTCAACGACTACGCGCAGCAAATCCTGCAGGATCCAGCACACTGCCCGCTGCCGCTCCGCAAAACGGCGATAGCTCGGATTGCCCGATGCCTCCGCCGTGGTTTTTGTCGATGATTCCGGCTCAGCCAAAAAGTGCAGCGGCAGCCCCACGCCAGCCGCGATCATCTTCTTGATCGCCAGCCCGTCGCTGGAGGCATCCAGTGCTTCCAGTTTCGGCGCGATGACCGACCATTCCTCGTTTTCATCCGTCACCAACACCGAACCTGGCACCGGCGGATGAAGCGCCAGCTGCGCCTGCCGGTTGGAACGCGCGCTTTCATTGGCAAACCTCGCCCTCACCACGTACACGAAGGCATTGCGGAAACGGTTCAGCCGCACCCGGTCCTCCAGCCAGGCACTGTAACGCGAGAGCCACTTCAGGATTGGCGCCAGGTCACTCTCGCCCCACTGGGACCCAGCCGGACGGTTGACCGCGTAGTGCAGCATGACCGGGGCAAAACCGCCATCCCCGCCGGGTCTGTCCCTGCCCGGTTGATACGCGGGATAGATCCTCTCCTCGCCCATCAAATTCGGTTTGCCTACGTAATAGAGTTCTTGTTCCACATCCGTTTTGCTTGATTCGATCCGGGCAATATCGGCGCTTGGAATAACCCGCAGATAGCTCATGCCCGACGCGTCAGTCGAAACCAGCAGGAAGAGATTGCCACTGAGCACCAATTCATCCGAGAGTTCGCCAGTACGAAGGCTGAGGTGGTTCAGACGGTGGTTCCAAAAACGCTCCAGGAACGCTTGGGTGCCCTCGTGTGGGCAGCTCAACACAAAACCGCCGCCTGTGACATAAGTGGTGGTCAGTTCGGTGATGCGCCGCGCCAGGGGGTTGAACCGCCAGGCATCCAGACAGTCTGCCAGAACGTCCTGCCGGTCGTAAGCCTGGCGGTCGCGCGGGTTTTCCCCTGCCTGCCAGGCGCCAACCAAAAGGGTGTTCTCGGTCTCTTCCAGGCTGAGCTGCTTCTGATGCTGATCTACTTGACTGGGGAACCCCAGGAATTGGCGTAATTGCCGACGCAGGCTGCTCATGCTGCCACCACCTGGCACTCAACAGTCTCAGTAGCGCATTTCCCCCTCACTGGGCAAACCTCGCCATCCAGCGGACAGATCACCCTGGCTGCGTCCGTGCGCCCAAAATACCCCAGGACGTCGGCCGGTGTGCCATTCCAGCGATCATAGTCCATATAGTTGCCCACGCCGCCGATCGCTGGACCCCGTTCGGAGGTCTGGTGAATCAGCCAATGGTCAACGCCTTTAGGCATCCGTGGTGGGCAGGGATACTCGGGTGTGTACTGCGGGAAGGGACGCCGGTAGTAATACTGCGCCAGCCACCAGTCCACCTTTGGCAGGTCCGCCACGCGCAAGTTGGCATCCACCCACATCGCGCGCGAGTAGACAATCGGCAAACGACCGGTTTCCTGCTCGAGCAGTTCAAGCGCGGTCAGCAAGGTGTTGGTGATCACCGCCCGGGTGTGCCCGTGCTCCAGTTCCACATCGAGCACCAAACGCACCTGGTCCAGGTTGATCCCATCCAGGATTTTTAAGAAACTATCCACCTGTTTGAGGGCAGGCTCTCCAGGGTAAAGCACGTGGTAGGGTAACACGCAAGCCCCCATCGCCAGCGCCTGTTGTGAAAAATACCTGAACATCGGGTCACGATAGCCCCACGAGACGCCAGCCCGAATCGCAATGAAATTCACCGCGGGCTCGTGGGCTGCAATCTGATCAAAATCAGGCATTTGTGTCAGGTCGGCGCTGGCGTTATAACGCGACAGGTCAATTCCAAAAGCAAATTCCTGATTACGCACAAAATAACTCATCAAAAACCTCCATCCATTTCCAAAATCGGGTCGCTGGCAGGGATCAACACGGACTGTGAAGACAGATGCCAGCCTTGCTCGTCCAGAACCGCAACCATCGCCGCTGAAAGGGCCAGATCATCGTGCAGCAAGCCGCCTTCAGGGTCGCGTGCCCCCTCTGGCACACTCCACCTGAGCAACCGCTCCGGCCCGGAGCTGACTTCAGCTTGCAAGCCTGCTAATTGGCGGTAGAAAAGCGCCTGCAGGCGGTCCTGCTCGGCCGCCATCTGCCCCAAAAGCGGGTTCGTGCTCCACGCGTCGGGGACACTTCGCGGAGAAAAATCCTGGAAGCGACCGGTATCCACCACCGCCAGGAATCCCCACCCCAGGCGTGATTTCAACTGCCGCGTAAACTGCAGCGTGATCACACGCTCACCCAGCTTGTCACGCAAGAAGGACCCCACGCCCGCTCCCACGCCGCTGGCGTCCACCACGATCTTTTCCGGCTGCCACAGCTCTGCAAGATGTAACAAGCGCGCGTAGAGCGTGCTGTGCCTTTCGCCCTGCCAAAGTTGCCGATTGACCACCCGGTAAATTGGTTTTCCCACCAGGTCTTCACCCAGCAGCGAAAAATCCAACTGCACCACCGTCACAGCGGTCCAATCCCGGTCGGGATTTTCAAGCTCCGTATTCGCTCCACCCTGGCGCAGGGCTTCATCTTCGCCTGCCAGGTCGATCAGCAGGGCGTAGCGCTTGCCTGGCATGGGAGTCTCGAGCGCGGGTTGCGCGCCTTGCATCAGACCCAACCGGCTGGGAGTGAACAACCCACCAGCAAAATCGATCTCCTCGCTAAAAAACTGGCTGCGCACCATCGGGTGGTTGCGCCCCATGCGCGCGATCTGCTCATCCACGAAAGTACCGTAAGCCGTCACTTCCTGCCTGACCTCTTCAGCCGTGATCTGAAACACACGCCGAATTCCGTCGCGTGCCTCCGCATCCCTGGCAGCCCGCAATTCGCGCGCCAAAAGCGTCTGTGCGCTCCAGGCTGTGCCCCAAAAGACGCGCGTAGCGTTGGTGGAGGCTGCCATGGGGGCGATTTGCTTATCACATTTGGCAATATCAATATCCTGCGCCTCATCCAGCGAAAGCAGCGTTGAGGCAGTCGCGCCGACGATATTGGAGCCAGGTGCCGCCGACAGGAAGGTGAGATGGGATTTGTGGAAGCGGTAATGGTTGCCAGCGCTTTTGTGCCACTTGCCGCGCGTCAGGAAATTGGCTTCCAGGGCAGTTTCCAGGCGGCGCATGGCATTCAGACTTTGTGGTTGATAGGTCGGCGAGAGTTTCACCATCTCAGCCCCTTCCTCTGCAAGTAATGCCATCAGGTAGACCTCGAGCTGCGCCTGCATCAGGTTCTTACCGGATTGGCGCGGGAACATGACAACTATCGACAAGCCCTGGTTATGCAGCACGGATTGCACGATCGCGTTAGCGGCTGCCTGCTGGTATGCACGCAGTTTGATGCCGCCGAAGACGCGCGTGAAGTTGGCAACAAGTCGCAGGGAACGCAAAAAATCCGGTCGGCTCAGTTTCTCTGTTTCCGAGAGGCGCATCCGCTGAGGGTAACTAAAGTCCGTTCTGAGGAGAGCGAGCGCTTCAGTCATGGCTGACCTCACCCATCTGCCTCACCTCCTGACCCAAATCCGTCAGGCGCTTTAGCAGCTCCATCGAATCGGCGCTCTTTTCCGGACCAAGCAGCACGACGTTCACACGCAGCAAGGAAGCCATTCGCGAACAGGTCAGTCCCAGCAGATCAAGCGCTTTCGCCAGGTTGACCGGATAATCTTCCTCGCCAGCACTCTCCGCGGCACGCACAAAACGTTTCATGGTGTGCGAAAGCATGCTGATCTCTTCGTCGAGATCAAGTTTGGCAGCTTCAGAAAGCTGCAGTCGTTCAGCCGGACTGAAATCCGCCAGAAAAGCTTCCCTTTCAGCCAATTTGTCCTCCAGAACAGTGCGCGCCTGCCGGAGTGAGCCCGCCGCGTTCGGGCGGGCTTTTCCGGTCGGCTGCGTAGGTGCCTGGCAAGTGGGGTTTGAGTGTCGCATGTTACGCTGCCTCCTTTTATAGAACTTATGTTCTATTTATGGACATAGTTTAGCGTCTTTCCATGCGCTTGGATAGAGGTCAAATGTTGCCAATTTCATCAGAGAATGTCATCTTTTACGTCAGTGTATACTTGTAAGAGTTACGTTGGAGGATGAAGATATGCGCCGAAAAGACCGTGAAATGGACCCAAATTTTGCCCGTGAAGTGATTGACCGCAGCCAGTATGGCGTTTTGGCTTGTGTTACCCCTGGCGGAAAGCCCTACGCCATTCCACTCTCCATCGCGAGAGATGGCGACCTACTCTTCTTCCATTCCGCCACGGCTGGCAGCAAGGTGGACTACCTGCTGGATGGTCAGGAAGTGGCTCTCACTTTTGTTTCGCATGTGCAAGTGCCTGAGCTCTTCGGCCCGGAGGAACTTGCCAAAATGGCAAACGAATCAGGAGCGGCTTCCAGGCTGGGATCGAAGGTCTTCACCACCGAGTTCGAATCCGCCTGCGTGCAAGGCAAGGTCTATGAGCTGACGGATCCTTCGGATAAGCTTTTTGGCTTGCGCTGTATTTGCGAGAAGTTCACACCGGATAAAATGGCGCTTTTTGAGCTAGCAGCTAATGGCGCCCTGAAGATCACAAAAGTCTATGAGATCCGGATTG
>MTKZ01013343.1_pt2 | contig 11024 bp, 4 predicted proteins | sample 1042781 | NCBI WGS metagenome assembly MTKZ01 (sample SAMN06212207, study PRJNA360539) | anaerobic digester metagenome | biome: Wastewater treatment plant; material: sludge; isolation source: anaerobic digester fed with sludge from wastewater treatment plant | place: Denmark: WWTP Viborg ...
CAGATGCTGTAAATACAGCTCTTTTAATTCCACAATATTCAGGAATTGACAAAGACACTATTATTCGTGAAGTACAATCTATTTATAACATACATATTGATGATTTTCGTGTAATTGAATCATCTGAAAGAAGAAGACCCTGGATTAATGATAAAAAAAGTTCCTTGCAATGGAATTTCTGGCAGAGATACCGGGATTATCTATCAATAGAGAAAAATTTTGCTGATACTGTTATTAATCAGCTTGACCGCTTAACAGACAGGACACTTGATGGGCTATTTGACCCTACAATAAACGCTGTGATTGATAAAAAAGGATTGGTTGTAGGTCAGGTTCAGTCAGGAAAAACTGCAAATTATACAGGATTGATTTGCAAAGCCGCTGATGCTGGTTATAAACTTATTATCGTACTGGCAGGTGTTCATAATAATTTAAGGAGTCAGACTCAGTTAAGACTTGATGAAGGATTTTTAGGGTTTGATACAAAGCATGAAATAGCTTTCAGGGAAAATAATATTTGGATTGGTGTTGGTTGTATTGACCAGAATAGTATTGCTCATTCACTTACATCAAGCTTATCCGATTTTAATGTGGGAGCAGCAAATGCTATAGGTATTAATTTTAACACTAACGAACCGATAATTGCAGTAGTTAAAAAAAATGGAAGAATACTTGAAAGGCTTTTACAATGGCTTTCTGCACAAGCTATCGAAATTGAAGGTAGAAGGGTTATACGGAATAAATCATTATTGTTAATAGACGATGAGGCAGATAATGCATCAATAAATACACGACCCGAAAATGACGGAACAACCAGAATTAATGGGTTAATTCGTGATATTATCCGATTGTTTGATAAAAGTGGATATGTAGGCTATACAGCTACACCTTTTGCCAATATATTCATCCCGATAGAAGAAGATGAATTGTTTCCCAGAGATTTTATTATTAATCTGCCCGCTCCTTCAAACTACATCGGACCTGATAAGATTTTTGGTTTCAGACTGGTTGAAGATGATGAAACATCAGATACCGTTTTACCCATAGTTACAAGAATTGACGATTATCACAGTTTCGTTCCAAATGGACATGGAAGCAGGGATTCATTGCCTGATAACGCTCCAGCTTCATTGCTGCTTGCAATCAAATGTTTTATTGTTACCTGTGCTATTCGCAGGTTAAGAGGACAAGTAAATGCACATAATTCAATGCTTGTGCATACGAGCAGATTAGTTAACTGGCAACGACATATCAGAGAGATTGTTCAGAACGCTTTTGATTTTTACAGACGGGGAATTGAAATGAATATTCCGTCTGTAATTGATGAAATACGTCAGGCTTTTGAAGAGGACAATAATTTATATAAATCATACCGGACTACTTCACAGCTTATTCTAAACTCTGGTCTTTCAGAGATAGACCCACATATACAGGTACATGAATGGAATGATGTATTGCCATTTCTTAATGAGGCTGCAACCAGGATTCAGGTAAGGGAAATCAACGGTGGTTCTGCTGATGTATTGAATTATTTTGACCATAAAAACGGGCTTTCTGTAATTGCAATTGGCGGAGATAAATTATCAAGGGGACTAACACTTGAAGGTCTTTCGGTAAGTTATTACCTGAGAGCTTCCCGTATGTATGATACTTTAATGCAAATGGGCAGGTGGTTTGGATACAGACCTGGTTATGTAGATTTATGTAGACTGTTTACGAGCAGAGAACTGAACGAATGGTTTAGCCATATTGCCTTAGCAAGTGAGGAACTCAGGGATGAATTTGATTATATGGCTGATGTGGTAGGGAGTACACCTGAACAGTACGCTTTAAAGGTTCGGACACATCCCGGTGTTTTGCAGATTTCTGCATCAAATAAAATCAGGAGAGCTGAAAACATAAGGGTTTCATGGTCTGGTCGCTTAATTGAAACTTATGAATTAAGCAAAAAGCCGGAAACAATTCAAAAGAACCTTGATACAACAATTCGTTTTGTAAATTCACTCGGAGGGAATTTCTCAGCAGAGCAAAACTATTTTTTATGGAATAATATTCCATTTGAAAATATCAGGCAATTTTTGATGGGTTTTGAGGTTTATGATAATCTTAAATCAGCAGCTCCACAAAACCTTATTAAGTTTATAGATTTTAAATATCGTAATGATGAACTTAGGTCGTGGAATGTTGGTGTAATAACCAAGCGTAAAGGAACAGAGTTCCCTGTCAATAATGATATTCATGTTAATCTTATTGAACGAACACAGGATAATAAATCAAATTCAGAATTATACTACATTCGAAAATCACACATCATAAGTCCGAACGATGAATTTATTGACCTTAAGCAAAGTGAACGGGATGCTGCCTATGAAGCATCATTACGGTTATGGCTGGAAAAAGGTAAAGAAGGGGAACCTAAAAGACTTAATGGAGAATGGGTTAGAAATGAAATAAGAAAACCAGATAAGGTTTTATTATTACTTTACTTTTTAGACCCAACAGGCGCTGAGTTACCAGAAACATCTAATCCAATGGTAGGTTTTGCAATTAGTTTTCCTGGCACAGAGCATGATGATGCGGTTACTTATGCTGTTCATAGTCAATTGTTAAGTAATTTTGATATTGAAGATATCTACGAACCCGAAGATGATGACAATGACGAGGATTGACAAAATATGGTCTGAACTTGAAAATGATAAATCATTTTCTCATGGTTTGCTTATCAGAAGATATTCAGGAGATATCTTACCTGATATCTTTGTTGCAATTAAATCACCCGAAGGATTTAGATGCATAGCAGCTTCGTTATCGAATGCAAAAAACCTGAATCTTTCGCTTTTCTCAAATTTGAGAGACATTTGTGTGGAAATAATTCCAGACGACCAGAATCCTGAAAGGAATTATTTGATTTTTAAACTATTAAATACGGAACATAGGGATATTTTTTCAGTCTTATGCGAGGATTTAATATTAAGTGTTGCACCACTAAAAAGCGAAGAAAAAATACTTAAAGAATTAATTAATCGCTTTGAAAAATGGAAATCTCTATTTGATAAAGTGTCCTCACATGGACTGACACCCGAAGAACAAAGGGGATTGTTCGGTGAACTATTTCTTTTAAAAAAGCTATTGATTTCATTTGACCAAAACAGCAATGTTTTATCTTCCTGGGTTGGTGCTGAAAAACAAATAAGAGATTTTCAATATAATAATTGGGGTATAGAAGTAAAAACAACTCATGGCAACAACCATCAGAAAATCCAGATTAGTAGTGAAAGGCAATTAGACACGAGCAATCTTGAACATCTTTTTCTTTTTCATTTATCAATGGATTCACGTCTTAATTCAGGTGAAACGCTAAACTCAATGGTGGATTCCATCAGATTAATACTTGAAAGTGATTTTGTATCTCTAAACAAGTTTAACAATAAACTATTTGAAGCAGGTTATTTCGAAAACCATAGATACAATTATTCAGATACTGGTTATTTTATACGAAACGAGACTTATTATAAGGTTGAAAATGATTTTCCAAGAATTGAAGAGAATGAAATAAGAAACGGTGTTGGTGATGTCAAATATTCAATTATTATTTCTCAGTTTTCAGAATATGTTAAATCTGAAGAATTTGTACTTCAAAATATTCTATTCTCATGAGCGGTTTAACAGAAAATAATGAACTTGAAAAGTTTTACAATTCTCTTGTTCAGGATTTAAAATCAGAGCAACTTTCTGAAGAAGAAGGAGGAGTTCTTGAACAAATATTCACTCAATTTACGATTGATTTATTAGCTGATGCTGGCGAAACTGAGAATGCCCGTACAGCTCATGATGAAAAAGGATTAGGAACAAAGAATCAGCATAAAATCAATGCCTATTCGATAGCGGATAATTACGAAACCATAGACCTTTTTATTACAATTTTCAAAGGAACAGAAAAGCCGGAACGTATCTCAAAAGAAGAAATTGATACAGCAGCAAAACGCATTACTAATTTTTTCCGAAAGGGAATTTATAAAGACTATGTTAATGAAATTGAAGAATCTGCCCCTATTTTTGATTTTGCACACACATTAAGCAATTCAGCAGACCTAAAGGAAAACCTGGTTAGAATAAATGCAATTATCCTAACTGATGGTTTTTATCCTGGCGATTATCCGGTAACTCAGACTATTTCGGGTTACCCGATTTTTTACAGGGTTGTGGATATTAACTATATTTTTAACATTACTGAAAAATCACACATTCCAATTTCTATAGATTTTGAAAAAGAAGGTTTTGAAGTTCCCTGTATTATTTCACCTTCTGAAAATGAGGAATACCAATCTTATCTGGCTATTATTCCAGGTTCAGCCCTGGCAGCTATCTATGAAAAGTACGGTTCCAGGTTACTTGAACAGAATGTACGTTCCTTCCTCCAATTCACCGGAAAAATAAACAAAGGAATAAGAACTACAATCCTTAAAGAACCTCATATGTTCCTGGCATTTAATAACGGTCTTGCTGCTACCGCAGAAGAAATTGAAATTGGAATGTCAGAAAATGGTGGGTTTGTTGTTAAAAGTGTTAATGACTTTCAAATAGTAAATGGTGGTCAGACAACAGCATCAATTTATCATACATTAAAGAAAGATAAAGCTGAAATCTCAGGAATATTTGTTCAGTTAAAACTGTCTGTTGTCAAAAACAAAGAAAACTTCAGCGAAATTGTTTCACGAATTTCAGAATATGCTAATACACAGAATAAAGTATCTGTTTCTGATTTGAGTTCAAACCGTCCATATCATATCCTACTTGAGAAATTATCAAGAAGTATTTTCGCCCCTCATGTTCCAGGTCAGACAACCCAAACAAAATGGTTTTATGAACGGGCAAGAGGCCAATATAAAAATGCAAGGCTGAAAGATGGATTTACAAAGTCCAAGCAAAAGGCATTTGATTTAAAAAATCCCAAAAGTCAAATGTTCACTAAAGAAGAACTTGCAAAATATGTAAATTCTTACCAGGAAATCCTTGACGGTAAAAAAACGGTAATTGGACCTCATATTGTTGTTCGTGGTAATCAGAAAAACTATGTGCAATTCATCAATTATAACCTGGTAAAACAACCGGACAGTATTTATTTTGAAGACATTATTTCAAAAGTTATTTTATTCAGAACATCAGAAAAAATCTATGGTGTAAAACCAAATGCAATTGGCGATTTAAGATACATTACTGTACCCTATTCTATTTCTTATCTGACTTATAAGACTGACTGTAAACTTGATTTGTACAAAATCTGGAAAAACCAGGGATTATCAGAAAATCTGAAAACTTTGTTATATGATTTGATGGTGCAAGTTGAGAATGCAATAAAGAAATCTGCTGAAAAAAATCATGGTGCTCTTTACGGTGAATGGGCAAAAAAGGAAGATTGCTGGTCAGACTTGAAAGCTCAGGAATTTAATATTGATTTTAGCCGTATTAAAAATGATTTTGAAGACACTAAAAATCCATCTTTTCGCAAAAGGCTCGCTGATGAAGAAACAATGCAGATTCAGATACAGGAAGAACTTGAAAAGATTAAATCTATACCATCAAAAATCTGGCATTTGATTGAAGAATGGGGCAGAGAATCAGGTGAGCTTTCAGAACAGAAAAAATCAGTTGCTTTTAATCTTGCCGGAAGAGTCCGCAATAATGGCCGTATTTCCGATTATGAAAGACAAACAGGAATTGCGATTCTGGATTTAGTAATTGAAAAAGCACCGGAACTTTTGGATAATGTTGATGAACTGCTTGAAAGAGATAAAGAACAGAAAGAAAACGGAAATGGCGAAATTACATTAGAGCAAATTATAAATATTGTTCAATGGGATAAGAAAAACCGCAAACTGAAAGATTTTGAATATAAGTTTATGCTTGAATTATCAGAAGGCAGAAAACCATTGACAGATAGGAATAAATTCATTGCCGGACTCAATTTGCAAAAACTAAAAAAGTATGGTTTTATTGAATAGCCACCCCACAGTCGTAAGCACATTTGCAAGCCCACACGAGCCAATGCTCAAACCAAAGGCTTGCAAAAGAGCTTCCGCCTTTCCTGCCCACGTAACCGCCTTTCAGGACGGTTTTAGGATTGCCCTCGCTCAAAAAAACAAAATAAGTTTGTGCTTCGTGGATAGGTTGGTACAGATTGAGAATGCCAAGAAAATAAAGCTAAATAAATGACAAACAGACGGATATGAATGANNATGAACACCAGTTGCCAACACGCGGTATAGTTAATTGCCGGTGCAGTGGGTATTCGAGCGGCATAGCTCGTATCAAAAGTAGTTGTAACTTGATAGGTTAGTGCTTCGAAATCGGCAACTAACCATACCGCCAACCGTTATGTGCCATATTAAGATGATGCTGCAATGAAAGAACTTATTCCAACAATAAATGAAATTGCCAAGTTTGGACTTCAGCCTGACTTGGCAACGACAGATATAAACAGGTTGTTAGAGAGAGATTTGATTAATATTTACAGTTTATATTTTCATATCGACTACGAGTTTGACGACACAGACTTTCCCGATTTTGACAAATCTCAACTTCCAGACATAAAGCAAAATTTAAAAAGTAACTTTCCGGACTTTGGACTTTACAAAATAGCGGCTGACATAGACGACATTGACAACTTAAACGACAATGCAATCGTTGATGCAATTGACGATTTGACAGATATTATACTTGATTTATTAGAGATTAGATGGCGAATTGAGAACAACAGTTTAAACGACGGACTTTGGTATTTTGAGTTAATATTTCCCAGTCATACACAGCAACATATTCTCAACTTGCTAAACTATTTAAAACAGAGAAATGACTGACAGAGAGAGAAATACGGCACATAACAAAAACTATATGTCAATTGGGGTTTCGGTGCGGACAACAAAGTTCGCAACCCGCAACAGCTGCATCGGAGTTCGACAGGAAAGCAACCCGCAATCCCCAACTGCATATAGTTCCGTCCGTTGTACACAAGCGTAGAAAGACAGTACGACAGTGAAAAATTTGCTGCAAAAAGACAAGAACAAAAAAACGATATAATGAACAGCCAACCCACAAAACTGCACATTCGCAAGCCCCGACACACAAGCCGATGCTTCAGCTTGCAAAAGAGCAGTTTTCTTGCCGACGCTCCCGCAGAAATTGATACTTTTGCGTTTATTGATAATGATTTTAATACAGGAGTTTAAAAATGTTTGAACAGACTTTCAAAAACATAGACGATATTTTACACAAAGACGCTGGATGTAGCAGCGAACTTGATTATGTAGAGCAAACCAGTTGGATTTTATTCCTCAAATATCTTGACGATTTAGAGCGTGACAGAGCCACAGCAGCCGAATTGACAGGAAAAACTTACACGCCGATTATTGACCCCGATTACCGTTGGACAAAATGGGCTGCACCAAAAATCAAGAACGGAAACGGAGCGTTAAAAATTGACCATAACGCACTCACTGGCGATGACCTGACAGACTTTGTAAACAACAAATTATTTACTTACCTCAAAAAGTTTAAGCACTCTGCCGAAAGTGCCGACACCATAGAATACAAAATTGGCGAGATTTTCAGCGAATTGAAAAACCGTTTGCAAAGCGGTTACAACCTAAGAGAAGTTATAAATCTCATAGACGAGTTGCGTTTTCGCACTTATGCAGAAAAGCATGAGATGAGCCACCTGTACGAAGGTAAAATCCAAAACATGGGCAATGCAGGGCGAAACGGTGGAGAATACTACACACCCCGACCGCTTATTACAACCATTGTAAAAGTGGTTGCACCCACAATTGGAAACAAAATATATGACGGAGCTTGCGGTTCGGCAGGTTTCCTTTGCGAAGCTTTTAATTATTTGAAAAGCAGTAAATCACTTTCAACCAAAGAAACCGAAATACTGCAAAAACAAACGTTTTACGGCAAAGAGAAAAAATCGCTGGCGTACATTATCGGCATTATGAATATGATTTTTCATGGCATTGATGCACCGAATATCATACACACCAACACACTTGCCGAAAACCTTGCCGACATACAAGAAAAAGACCGTTACGATGTGGTACTTGCCAATCCGCCATTTGGTGGAAAAGAACGTGTAGAAGTTCAACAGAACTTTCCTATTAGAACAGGCGAAACTGCTTCTCTCTTTTTACAACATTTTATTAAAATCCTTAAAGCTGGAGGCAAGGCTGGTGTAGTGATAAAAAATACATTTTTAGGAAACACGGATAACGCAACAGTTAGTTTGCGAAAATCTCTTTTGGAAAATTGCAATTTGCACTCTATTTTAGTTTTACCAACTGGTGCTTTTACAGGTGCTAGTATTCAAACAGTAGTCTTATTTTTTGAAAAGGGAAAATCAACTAAAAATATTTGGTATTATCAATTAAACTTAAACAGAAGTCTAGGAAAATCAAATGCTCTTAATGAAGATGATTTAGAAGACTTTTTAAAATTACAAAACGAAAAAATTGATAGCGAAAACTCTTGGAGTATCAGTTTTTCTGATATTGATAAAACTACTTTTGACCTTTCACCTGTTAATCCAAACAAAAAGGAATTAGAACATCGCAAAACCAATGATATTATACAAGAATTACAAGAATTAGAAAATGATGGTGTTAAAATTCTGCACACAATTAATGAACTAAACAATTTAATAAGTAATCAAAGTAAAGGTTGGGAATTAAGGAAACTTAAAGACATTGCTGAATATTTTAATGGATTAACCTATTCACCTAAAGATGTGAATAGTGATGGTACGATTGTTCTGCGCTCTTCAAATATTCAAAATGATGAATTAGACTTTACAGATTTGGTTAGAGTTGATGTAAAAGTTAAAGAAAAACTAATCGTGCGAGAAGGTGATATATTAATGTGTAGCAGGAATGGTAGCAAAAGGTTAGTAGGGAAAACAGCAACTATAACAAATCTTGATGAACCAATGACTTTTGGAACTTTTATGATGATTATTAGAAGCCAATATAATCCTTACCTATCTTGGTATTTCAAAACAAACAACTTTAGGAAACAAATAAGCGGTGGTGAAAATACTATGATAGGTCAAATTACACGGTACATGCTCGATGATATTATTCTGCCTTTCCCTCCTAAAGAAGTTTTCAGCGATGTCGTTAAAAAACTTGATACATTATTTATTGAAACAAAGAAATTAGAATATATATATCAACAGAAAATGGATTTGTTGAATGAGTTCAAAAGCAGTGTCTTACATAAGGCTATACCTTTTGAATTGGAAATTGAAAAGGTAATTGAACCATGAACGAAGCAGAAACAAGAGCGGAATTAATTGACCCTAAGCTAAAGGCTTGCGGTTGGGGCGTTGTGGAAGGCTCTAAAATCCTTCGTGAACATCCTATTACCGAAGGTAAAATACAAATTGGTGGTGGGCGTGGCAAAAAAGATATTGCTGATTATGTATTGGTTTACAAAGGCATTAAACTTGCAGTTGTTGAAGCTAAAAGCGATGAATTACCCGTTGGCGAAGGTGTAATGCAAGCAAAAAAGTACGCACAAAAACTACAATTAGAAACTACATACAGCACCAACGGTAATGAGATTTACCAAATCTGTATGAAAACTGGCGAAGAAGGTTTGGCAACAGATTTTTTAAGCCCCGAACAACTTTGGAATAAAACATTTGCCGAACAAAACGAGTGGCGGGAGAAATTTGCCAATGTTCCGTTTGAAGATAAAAGTGGTACATGGCAACTCAGATACTATCAGGAAATAGCCGTTAAGAATACGCTGGAAGCACTTGCAAATGGCAAAGAACGTATTTTGCTAACGCTCGCAACAGGTACTGGAAAAACTGCAATTGCATTTCAAATAGCATGGAAACTTTTCCAAACCCGTTGGAACTTGCAACGCAACGGCAACCGCCGACCAAGAATTTTGTTTTTGGCTGACCGTAATATATTGGCCGACCAAGCCTACAATTCATTTTCCGCTTTCCCCGATGATGCTTTGGTTCGCATAAAACCCGATGAGATTAAGAAAAAAGGCAGAGTGCCAACAAATGGCAGCATTTTCTTTACCATTTTCCAAACTTTTATGAGCGGAACGGATGCAGAAGGAAAACCAGCACCGTATTTTGGTGAATATCCTGCTGATTATTTTGATTTTATCATAATCGACGAGTGCCACCGTGGCGGAGCCAATGACGAAAGCAACTGGCGTGGTATTTTGGAATATTTCAGTCCGGCAGTACAATTGGGTTTAACAGCAACGCCCAAACGAAAAGACAATGTGGACACTTATCGGTATTTTGGCGAACCAGTTTACATTTATTCGCTTAAAGAAGGTATTAACGATGGTTTTTTAACGCCATTCAAAGTAAAACGCATAAAAACTACCTTAGACGATTACCGCTACACATCGGACGATACCATTGTGGAAGGCGAAATTGAAGAAGGCAAGTTATATGAAGAAAAAGACTTTAATCGTACTATTGAAATTATTGAACGTGAAGCCAAACGGGTAAATATCTTTTTAGACGAAGCCAATCAGAGTGAAAAATCAATTATTTTCTGTGCCAATCAAGGACATGCCGCATTGATAAGGGATTTGGTAAATCAATATTCAAAAAGCAAAGACCCGTTTTATTGTGTTCGTGTGACAGCCAACGATGGAGAAGAAGGAGAAAGATTGTTGAGAGAATTTCAGGACAATGAAAAAACAATACCAACCATTCTGACAACTTCGCAAAAATTATCAACGGGAGTAGATGCACGAAATATTCGCAATATCGTTTTGCTTCGACCAGTCAATTCAATGATTGAATTTAAACAAATCGTTGGGCGTGGCACACGTTTATTTGATGGTAAAGAGTTTTTTACCATTTACGACTTTGTAGATGCTTATAAACATTTTTCAGACCCCGAATGGGATGGAGAACCGATAGAAGAAGAACCATGTAAAATATGTGGTCAAAATCCTTGCATTCTCGAAAAACAGCCACCAAAACCTTG